>Ga0228536_1001140_pt1 | contig 30177 bp, 24 predicted proteins | sample SJ1Smetagenome_FD_168611 | JGI IMG/M metagenome (GOLD analysis project Ga0228536, IMG submission 168611) | Enriched culture of PCE-dechlorinating microbial communities from Ithaca, New York, USA - SJ1.S | ecosystem: Engineered > Modeled > Simulated communities (microbial... > Unclassified...
CCGTCGTCCTGGAACAAACATCGGAATAACCCGTCTGAAGTGCCGTGCCGTCATGTCGTGCAGTTGCGTCGCAGTCCGTTTCCGGAAGCCCGCACCGAAGTTTCCTTCCGGAACACGACGCCGGGGCATCGTTTCGCGTTTTCCGCAGGTCGGGTTATAGTCTGACGGGAGCGGTGAAGGCGCTTCGGCCGACGCACGGTGGGAAAGGCGCAGGCGTCCTGTTCGTCGTTGCCCGACGGGCAGGTGCCGTCTTCGGAGGCCGACGCGAGCCTCCGGTCTTGCGAAAAGACCGATCGGGACATTTTGAAAGGCTGTCCGCATGCCTCTGGGTTTTGGGGAGCCTCTTTCGTCTGCCTGGCCGAGTTGAAAATTTTTATTTTAGGGAAGCTCTGAAAAATGCCGCACCGATCTCGGAAAAACGCGATGTGATCTGCAATCGAGAGAGGGCGAATCCTACTTGATCAGAGCTTCCTTAGGACAAAAGGAGTCCTTATGAACAAGAAAACAACAAAACGTAAACTTCAAGCCCAAAAGACAAAGAAGGCCATATATGAATCCGCATCGATGTTGTTTTGGGAAAAAGGTTTTGATAATGTCACAGTAGAAGAAATAGCAACGGCAGCTGGAGTATCCGTGGGAGCGTTTTACCATCATTTCAAAAGCAAGCAAGAGGTTATGACTGTTTTTTATGAAAAACTTGACGAAAAATACGAAGAATATTATGAAGAAATAAAAAAAACAAAAGGATCTGAAGTAGTATCCGCCGTCAAGGAGTTGGAGTTATTTTTAGTTCATGTATTGTCTTTAATTGAAATCCAAGGAATAGAGTGTTTGCGAATCGTATATCCATATATGTTGACTAATATGGATTTTGGTGATTCTATGATCGATAAAAATCGTCCTTATTTCAGGATAATGAGGGAATTAATTGAAAATTGCAAGAATAAAGGGGAAATAGATAAAAGCCTAGACAGTGACCAGGCAGTAAGTGATATAACGATCTTATGTCGAGGCTGTGCGATCGATTGGTGCATACAAAGAGGACAAAAAAACATCCATGAAATCAGCTTGAGTCTCCTTGGGAAGTACCTGGCAGGAATTTCCAGGATAAATTGTTAGAGAAAACAAGGCCGTAGCTGCGTTTGTTGGACGCGGCCACGGCCTTGTTTATCTATGTTCGGTAACTTGTGGAAAGTTGTTTCGTTTAATTCATGCTAAAATTTAAATCATAGAATCATAGATTGATATAGCTTTCTGCGGGGTACGTCACGCCTTCCTTCATTACGAAAGAGCAGTCGCGCAGGGCATTTTCATCTTTCAGTAAATCTCTTGACCATCCGGAGATATCGGCGAATTTGCCTTTTTCAATCGTTCCCGTGATGTCATCGACGTTGCAGATTTCAGCGTTGTTCTTGGTCGCTGCCTGTAGTGCCCGGAAGGGGTCTGCTCCACTTCTGATCCACGAACTATACTCCCATCCATTTTCAAAATTATTATGAATGGTCACGAAGTCAGTCCCATATCCAAGCTTTATTTTGCTTCCGAGTATAATTTCTCTGCCTTTTTGGAGTCTATTTTGATACAAATGTAGTTTTCTGCAAAATTCAGGAGATTTTTTGCTCATGCTGTCATCGTCGCCTTCAATGGCGTCCTGATAAGGGCAAAATGTGGGGACTAGGTATGTGCCGGTGTCTTCGAGCATTTTGGCTGTCTCTTTGTCCATCAATGAGCCATGTTCCATGCCGGTGATTCCATGGCTGATGAGTTTCTGCATGAGCCTGGGACCGTAGACGTGTGCGGTTACGGGGAGCTTGAGTTCTCGAGCTGTGTTGAAAATAGCCTTAAGCTCTTCGTCGTTCATTTGGATGTCGTCGGGATCGTCGTTGGGAGTCGCGAATCCGCCTGTGGCCATTATTTTAATAAAATCGGCCCCGAGCTTCTTTTCTCTTCTGACCGCAGCCGTGAAAAAATCGGCTCCATTTCCGGTACAAGGATAGATCTGTTCCATGAAATCGGCAAGGATAGGGTTGTTCCGGACGACTTGGGTCATGTCGCCATGGCTCCCGGAAGTGGAGAGAATATGAGGGGCAACGATCATGCGTGCTCCGGGAAGATGTCCCTCATTGATAGCTCTTTTTACGTCAAGTTCATAAGATTCCCTGAACCAGCCGATGGAACGAATAGTCGTGAATCCCCCATGAAGAGATTTCTTTGCCGTGTGATACGTTGCCAGGGCTCTATAACCATCTGAATTGAAAATAGTATCCGAATATACGTTCTGCCAGCGGAAAAACTGAGGATGTACATGGGCATCGATCAATCCGGGCGTCACGGTGAGATGCGATAAATCTATGTTTTGAGTATTTTCGGGACAGGGCAAATTTCTTCCGATTTCCTTGATCCGCTTACCCTCGACTAGAATTTCCATGTTGTCTTTTAGGTTAGGTTGGATCCCGTCGTACAATTTGCCGCATATAATTTTTGTGAAGTTAGCCACAGCGCGACCTCCCTTTTGTGATTGCTGTAAAATGAAAAATTTAATCACACTTTCTTGTTGTTATATGTGTAGAGAAAAGCAGAAAGGGCTATTGTTAAGAGCATGTAGTAGGCACTGTTTATTTTTGTCATTTTGGCAAAAAATAGGCAAAATACTGTGGATATAACAAACAATAGAAAATTTTTCGTGTTTTTAAGGACGGTTTGGGCTACAAGTCCGCCGAAAATTGCAGGTACGACATATTTGAACGCAGGCTGAAGAAATGGGGCTTCCAATAGGGGACGAAGAGGTGCAGCGATGAGAACTCCAAGGGCAACGATGCTTATCGTCGTTATGACCGATCCTCCGCAAACGATGATGGCCATGGTGTGACAGGCATCGCTGTTGGGAGGTATCCCGAGAGAATTTATGGTTCCAACCGTGGCCGGCATTCTTAGATTCGTCACATTCCCTGTGATATAAGACATATATAATGCCCCAGGCCCCATGATAGGCATGTATCCCACCGTTTCCGCTGGCCACCAGGGAGCCATAAACAGTATAACAGCGAGGAAGGCGGGCCATAGCACTTTGAAATCCGGCCAGGAGTTATAGTTCAAACTCAAGGCTATTGGGAAGGCGGACATTCCTAAAAATAGCAAAAAACTTGATATGATTCCAAAATGATGAATCCAATCGTCGAATGTCTTTGTGTTCATTTTTATGCCTCCCTTCTAAAATATAAGACAAGCAAATCCCATTGCTATGATCATGCTAATCGCCATAAGGTAATCGGACATCCATTTTAAGTTGGGATATTTTTTATAAATGAAAACTATAATTCCTCCGCATATAAAGCTAATTCCAAAAATAACCCCTTTTGTGTCGATAGCGCTAAGGCCGTAGACAACAGAAACGAAGGCCATGATTCCAGCTAGAAATCCTGCCCCTATAGTCGTTATGACGTCCATGTTGAAAAACTTTTCGGCTTTTTGGTATAAAGTGGAGATGGGTTTTATCATCAGGGCGGACCACAGCACGGAGGCGCTGCCTCCGACGGTCATGACCCAGGCGGCCGCGATCCAGCCGTTGAGGGAGTACCCTCCGGGAACCAATTCCTGCCCTAGGCTCTGCATTGCTGTGCTTGCCGCGTAGGTCTCGTAGTGGGCGGAACCGACGACGGAAAGGCGCAGCCAGGACAGCGGCGAGCCGAGCAGCGGCATGAGCGACAGAAAGACGATGAGCACGGGAAGCGTAGGCATGATGCTGATGGTCAACCCCGTCGTCAGGCCTTTGCGGAGCTGCACCTCGCTCAGGCCGATGGAAAGGCCATGTTGCCACGCTTTTTTCATGAAAATCAGGCTCTGAACCAGCACCGCGACGAGGAGAACGCCGACCCATACGAAACACCACGGAACGTTGTACTGTGCGGAATACATGCCCGGACCCCCCTGCCTTTCTGGAGAGGCGAAGAAAATCAAATAACGGGAACGTTGGCCGCCTCTTCCCTGTGGAATAGAGTATTTTGACAAATTCTATTCGCCGAATATATTCGCCGAATAGACAATGGAGCCAATTATAGCGCATTGTGTTTAGTCGTCAAGCTCCCGAATTGCTTCATGTAAAATCCAAACGAAGGAGCAACGTTGTTTCACATAAGAAACCTCTGAAGAAGGCTGCGTTAGCCCTGCGGAGTGCCTCACAGAGCCTGATGCGACCCGAGTCAAGGGAAAGCGAAAGGTCTTTATGCAGAGCTTCCCTAAGAATCCAAACGCAGTAAGATCCCCAATAGGTAGGAGAAAGCCCGCGTGCCCTGGTGGTGCCGCCCCGGAACCCCCGCCGTCCTTCTTCCCGGCCGACCGCCCCTGATTCCCCTGTGGCATTCCCCGCAGGAGGCCCCGACGGCCCCGGCCTCCGTCCCGACCTCGCCGGTTCCGCCGTCCGCTTCGGACCGCACCCCGGCGTCTCCGCCGGGGCCTGTTCCCACTCCGGATTCTGCTCCGACTTCGGGCTCCGTTCCGCCTTTTGCCCCGGAACCCGCAACGGACACCCCTGCCCCGGAGGCGGATGCCTCCGCCGCAACGGCGCAGCTCTTTTGTTTCGCCTCTTTTCGGAATCATGCTAGAATAACAAGGTTCTCCGTCGTCCTGGAACAAACATCGGAATAACCCGTCTGAAGTGCCGTGCCGTCATGTCGTGCAGTTGCGTCGCAGTCCGTTTCCGGAAGCCCGCACCGAACGGCATGCCGTGCGTTTGCGCCGCAAGCTGTTTCCGGAAGCCCGCACCGGGGCACCGTTTTCCGGCGCGGGAGACATGCGAACGGCACCGAGCGGCCGAGCGAAAGACGGCGGCGTGAAGATGTGCGGAACATGCGGCGCACGGGAGAGACTGTGTGCGAGAGAAGAGGGGAGCGTCGGTGCAAATGGCGTATTCTGTGGGGGAGATCCTGCTCTCTCGGGAGCAGATCGCGCAGCGCGTTCGGGAATTGGGGGATGAGGTGTCCTCCGCCTACGAGGGGCGGAATCTCGTCGTCGTGGGCATCCTCAAGGGCGCCGTGGTGTTTCTGTCGGATCTCGTGCGGACCCTGCGTCCCCAGGTGGAGGCATCCTTCGACTTCATGGCCGTGTCGTCCTACGGCGCGTCCACGAAGACCACGGGAGCGGTGAAGATTCTCAAGGACCTCGACGCGGACATCAGAGGAAAACACGTCCTCGTGGTCGAGGACATCGTCGATACGGGGCTGACCCTGTCCTACCTTCTCAAGATCCTCGAGGAGCGCGAGCCGGAATCGCTGGCGGCGTGCGCGCTGCTCGACAAGCCCGAGCGGCGGCAGGCCCCCGTGGCGGTCCGCTTCTGCGGGTTCTCCATACCCGACGAGTTCGTCGTCGGCTACGGACTCGACTGCGGAGGGCGGTGGAGGCACCTTCCCGACATCCACAAGGTCGAAACGACCGACTGACGGCGCGCCCCCGCGCCGGGAAAAAAGTCCGAGCGGCGGCAGGCCCCGCGCCGGGAAAGGTCCGACTGACGGCGGCCCCGCCCGAAGACGACGGACCGAAGACTGAAAGGGAGTGGTTTCGGTTTGAAACGACTGGTGAAGAACCTGGGATTGTACCTGGTCCTCATCGTCCTGGTCGTGAGCATCGTGAACGTGTTTCTCACGCCGACGAAGGGGCCTGTCGAGGCCCGTCCACTGAGCTACAGCGCTTTTCTGCACCACGTGGAGAACGGGCAGATCCAGAAAGTGACCATCTCCGAGGAAGGGCTCCGGGGAACCATGACGGACGGGCAGCCCTTCACGAGCTATGCCGTGGGTGTGGGCGACCTGGCCCCGAAGCTCGTGGAGAAGGGTGTGGAGGTGGAAGTGCTTCCCCCCCAGAAGACACCCTGGTGGGCCAGCCTCATGTCCACCCTCTTCCCGACGCTGCTGCTCATCGGCGCCTGGATCTTCATCATCTACCACATGCAGGGCGGCGGCAGCAAAGTCATGAACTTCGCCAAGAGCAAGGCCAAACTCTTCCTGGACAACCGTCCCAAGGTCACCTTCGCCGACGTGGCCGGATGCGACGAGGCCAAGGAAGAACTGCAGGAGGTCATCGAATACCTGAAGGACCCGGGCAAGTTCGCCCGGTTCGGCGCCAAGGTCCCCCGGGGCGTGCTGCTCCTGGGACCCCCCGGCACGGGCAAGACCCTGCTCGCCCGGGCCGCCGCCGGTGAGGCGGAGGTCCCCTTCTTCAGCATCAGCGGCTCCGACTTCGTGGAGATGTTCGTCGGCGTGGGCGCCGCCCGCGTGCGGGACCTCTTCGAGCAGGCCCGGAAATACCAGCCCTGCATCGTCTTCATCGACGAGATCGACGCGGTGGGGCGCCAGCGCGGTGCCGGGCTCGGCGGAGGCCACGACGAACGGGAACAGACCCTCAACCAGCTCCTCGTGGAGATGGACGGCTTCGAGGCCGGAAGCGGCATCATCCTCATCGCCGCCACGAACCGTCCGGACATTCTCGACCCGGCCCTGCTGCGCCCGGGGCGCTTCGACCGGCACATCGTGGTGGACCGACCCGACCTCAAGGGACGCGAAGCCATCCTGAAAGTACACGCCAAGGAAAAGAAACTCTCGGAGGGCGTCAACCTGGACATCATCGCCCGGCGCACCCCCGGCTTCGTGGGGGCCGACCTGGCCAACCTGGTCAACGAGGCGGCGCTCCTCGCGGCGCGGCGCAACAAGCCCGCCGTCGAAATGGACGAGCTTGAAGAGGCCATCGACCGCGTCATTGCCGGCCCCGAGCGCAAGAGCAGGCTCATCAGCAGGAAAGAAAAGGAGATCATCGCTTACCACGAGGCGGGACATGCCCTGGTGGCCAAGTTCGTGCCCGGCTCCGACCGGGTGCACAAGATCTCCATCATCCCCCGGGGACACCGCGCCCTGGGATACACGCTCCAGATCCCCGAGGAGGACCGGTTCCTCATCTCCAAGAAGGAACTCTTCAACCGCATCAAAGGACTTCTGGGAGGTCGCGTCGCGGAGGAGATCCAGTTCGGCGACGTCACCTCGGGAGCGCAGAACGACCTGGAGCGCGCCACCCAGACGGCCCGGCAGATGATCACCGAGCTGGGCATGAGCGAGAAACTCGGCCCGGTCACCCTGGGGAGAAAACAGCACGAGGTCTTCCTGGGGCGGGACATCGTGGACGACCGCAACTACAGCGAGGAAATCGCCTTCGCCATCGACCAGGAAGTGCGCGCCATCATCGACGGCTGTTACGAAGAAGTACGGAACCTCCTCCTGGAGAAGAAAGACCTGCTCGTGCGCATCGCCGACACTCTGCTGGAACAGGAGATCATCGAGGCCGACGATCTGGACGCCATCATCGACGGCACCTACGTGTCCCCGGTGAAGACCGCCCCGGAGCAGACCGGCGAGGTCCCCGCCGACTCCGCCAGGCCCAAGGCCGACCGGCGTCCCGACGCTGCCGGGAGCGTCCCCTCCCTGGACGGGCCGCCATTGGAGACCGCCTGAGCCGCCGCGTCCTGACGGAAACCGCGGCATCGCAACGCGCCGCCTGAAGCCGGAGCGGAATTCCCGAACGCGCTCTCCGGAATGCCGCATCGGAACGCCGCCGCGCCGCGAAGCACCCGTCGCGGCAGCACGGCAGCGAAAGAGGACGTCGCAGTGCGGCATCGCAGCGTGACAGCAAAACCCGACGAACGGCGGAACGTGACAGGCGTCGGACGCGCCACCGCCGGAGGAATTCCCGAGCCCGCACCGGAACCGGAGACACTTCCGGCTCCGGTGCGATTCCTCCCGAAAGCGCGTCTTCCCGGGTCCGCCGCTTGCGACAGAAGTGTCATTCCGGAGGTCTCCGCTCCCGAAAGCGCGCCTTCCCGGGTCCGCCGCTTGCGACAGAAGTGTCGTTCCGGAGGTCTCCGCTTCCGAAAGCGCGTCTTCCCGGAACCCATCATTCCGAAAGGATTTTGATCCCGAAAGGACTCGATCATGCAGGACACCTTCTCGCTTCGGGCCCCCTGGCCTCCCTCGGGGGACCAGCCCAAGGCCATCGGGGAGCTTCTGGACGGGCTCGAAGGCGGAGCCCGTTTCCAGACCCTGCTGGGCGTCACCGGGAGCGGCAAAACCTTCACCGTCGCAGGTGTGGCGGCGCGGCTGAACCGCCCCGTGCTCGTGCTGGCCCACAACAAGACCCTTGCGGCCCAGCTCTACAGCGAATTCAAGCTCTTCTTTCCCGACAACGCCGTGCACTACTTCGTCAGCTACTACGACTACTACCAGCCCGAGGCCTACGTCCCCGCCCAGGACCTCTACATCGAAAAGGACGCCTCCATCAACGAGCGCATCGAAAAACTCCGCCTCGCCACCACCAAGGCCCTGCTGGAGCGGCGGGACGTCATCGTCGTGGCCAGCGTCTCCTGCATCTACGGCCTGGGGCAGCGCAAGAACTACGAGGACGCGGTGTTCTCCTTCGCCGTGGGGGACCACATGGACCGGCGGCACTTTCTGGAGCGCCTCCTGGAGAACTACTACGAGCGGAACGACTTCACCCTGGAGCGGGGCAACTTCCGCGTCCGGGGCGACGTGGTGGAGCTTTACCCCGCCTACAGCGACACGGCGCTGCGCATCTGCTTCTTCGACGAAGAGATCGAGCGCATCGACGAAATCGACCCCGTCTCGGGAGGGCAGGTGGTCTCCAAGCTCCGGGCCTCCATCTTTCCCGCCCAGCACTACGTCACCAGCCGCGAGGCCATCGAGGGCGCCCTCGGAGCGATCCGGGCCGATCTGGACCGGCGCGTGGCGGAACTCAACGGGGCCGGGCGGATCGTAGAGGCCCACCGCCTCGCCCAGCGGACCCGCTACGACCTGGAGATGCTCTCCGAAGTGGGCTACTGCTCGGGCATCGAGAACTACTCGGTCTATCTGGACGGCAGACGGACCGGCGAACAGCCCGGGACCCTGCTCGACTTCTTTCCCCGGGACTTCATCCTCGTCATCGACGAGTCGCACATGACCATCCCCCAGATCCGGGGCATGTACAACGGCGACCGGGCGCGGAAGGAAACCCTCGTGGAGCACGGATTCCGCCTGCCCACCGCCCTGGACAACCGCCCCCTCACCTGGGAGGAATTCTCCGGATTCATGCACCAGGTGATCTTCGTCTCCGCCACCCCCGGCGACTGGGAGCTGGAGCACTCCGACCGGGTGGTGGAGCAGATCGTCCGCCCCACGGGCGTGGTGGACCCCAAAGTGCTGGTGTTCCCCGCGAAGACCCAGGTGGACGACCTGCTGGACCGTCTGCGGGACGTCGTCGCACGGGGAGAGCGCGCCCTTGTGACCACCCTCACCAAACGCTCCGCCGAGGACTTCGCGGAGTACCTGGTGGAGCTGGGCATAAAAGGAAAATACATCCACTCCGAGCTGGACGCCTTCGAGCGGGCGGACCTGCTGCGGGAGATCCGCGAAGGCACCATCGACGTGCTCGTGGGCATCAACCTCCTCCGGGAGGGCATCGACCTCCCCGAGGTCTCCCTCGTGGCCATCCTCGACGCCGACCGCGAGGGCTTCCTGCGCTCCACCAGATCCCTGGTGCAGATCATCGGCAGGGCCGCCCGCAACATCGGCGGCACGGTCATCCTCTACGCCGACGAGATCACCGAGAGCATCCGCCGGGCCGTGGAAGAGACCGACCGGCGCCGGGCCATCCAGGAAGCCTATAATCAGGAACACGGCATCACCCCCCGGAGCATCCGCAAGGACGTGGCAAGTCTTTTGCCCCCGGGCCTGACGGAGGAAACCGTCCTCGACGGCTCCGCCGACACTGCCGGCGCCGTCTCCCCCGAGGCGACGGAGGCTCTGCTCGAAAAGCTCATGTGGGAAGCGGTGGAAAAACTCGATTTCGAAAAGGCGGCGCAGCTTCGCGACCGCCTTCTGGACCTGCGTGGAGGTGTAACCACTCGTGTCGCAAACCCACATCGTCGTAAGGGGCGCAAAAGAACATAACCTGAAGAACGTCTCCGTCTCCATTCCCAAGAACCGCCTCGTGGTCATCACCGGGCCGTCCGGCTCCGGCAAGTCCTCCCTGGCGTTCGACACCATCTACGCCGAGGGGCAGCGGCGCTACATCGAATCCCTCTCGGCCTATGCGCGGCAGTTTCTCGGCATGCAGAGCAAGCCCGATGTGGAGGACATCGCCGGGCTCTCCCCGGCCATCTCCATCGAGCAGAAGGGGCGCTCCCACAACCCCCGGTCCACCGTGGGCACCGTCACGGAAATCTACGACCACCTGCGCCTCCTCTTCGGCAGAGTCGGCGTGCCCACCTGTCCCGACTGTGGCGAGCCCCTCGCCCGGTATTCCCTGGACCAGATCGTGGACCTCATCCTCCGGGACTACCCGGAGAAAAAGATCGAGATCCTCTCTCCGGTGGTGCGGAGCAAGAAGGGGGAGCACCGCAACCTCTTCCAGCAGATCCGCCAGAAAGGCTTCCTCCGGGCCCGGGTGGACGGCGTCGTCTACTGGCTCGAAGAGGAGATCTCCCTGGAGAAGAACAAGAAGCACGTCGTGGAGATCGTGGTGGATCGGCTCACCGCCCGGGCGGACAAGCGCGACCGCCTTGCCGAGGCAGTGGAGACCGCCCTCGCGGAGAGCGCCGGCTTCGTCCTCCTCGTCGTCGAGGGGGGAGAAGAGCGGCTCCTCACGGAGAACTACGTGTGCCCCCACTGCGACACGGCCTTCCCCGAGATCGACCCGCGGCTCTTCTCCTTCAACAACCCCTACGGCGCCTGCCCCGCCTGCATGGGCCTCGGAAGCCACGAGTTCTTCCCCCCCGAGCTGGCGGTGGTCCCCAACCGCAGCATCGCCGAGGGTGCCCTGCTGCCCTGGAACGGAACGCAGCACTATATGCTCCGGCGCCTGGGACACCTCGCCGAGGCCCTGGGGTGGGATCTTGCCGGCCCCTTCGAGAAACTCCCCGAGGAGATCCGCACCCACATCCTCCAGGGACACCCCGACAAAGTCCCCATGACCTACAACGAGCGCGGCGTGGAGCAGCAGTACATGGGGCGCTACGAAGGTCTCCTCCCCTGGCTCGAACGCCGCTGGGAGGAGACCGAGTCCGACGCGGTGAAGGAAGAACTCGCCCGGTTCCGCTCCGAGAAAATCTGCGACGCCTGCGGCGGCCTGCGCCTTCGCCCCGAGGCCCTCGCCATCAAGGTCGGCCCCTACGGCATCGGCGACATGGTGCGCATGCCCGTGTCCCACCTCTACCGGGCCGTCTCGGAACTCGACCTTCCCGAAAACGCCCGCGCCGTAGCCCACCAGGTGCTGGAGGAACTCAAGAAACGCGTCGGCTTCCTCGTGGACGTGGGGGCGGAGTATCTCTCCCTCTCCCGGCGCTCCGACACCCTGAGCGGCGGCGAAAGCCAGCGGATTCGCCTCGCCACCCAGATTGGTTCCAAACTCTCGGGCGTGCTCTACGTGCTCGACGAGCCCACCATCGGCCTGCACCCCCGGGACACGGGGCGCCTGCTCAAGACCCTGGAGGAAATCCGCGACCTGGGCAACACCGTGCTCATCGTGGAGCACGACCGGGAGACCATGCTCGCCGCGGAATACCTCGTCGAGATGGGACCCGGCGCGGGCGAGCACGGCGGCCACGTCGTCGCCGCGGGGACACCTGAGGAGATCGCCCGGGAGCCCCGCTGCCTCACCGGCCCCTACCTCAAAGGCGAAATCTGCGGCGCCGTTCTCCCCGCGGGGGGCCGCCGCACGGCCCGGGGTGCCCTCCAGGTGTGCGGCGCGGAAGAGCACAACCTGAAGTCCCTGGACGTCTCCATCCCCCTGGGTGTCCTCACGTGCCTCACCGGCGTCTCCGGCTCCGGCAAGAGCACCTTCATGCACGACGTGCTCTACCGCGGACTCCGGCAGCGCCTCGATGCCTCCTTCCGGGAGCGCCCGGGCAGACACCGCACCATCGAGGGCTACGAAGATCTGCGCAACGTTGTCCTCGTGGACCAGAGCCCCATTGGCAGAACCCCCCGCTCCAACCCCGCCACCTACACGGGGGTGTTCACCGCCATCCGGGAACTCTTCGCGGCGCTTCCCGAGGCCAAGCTCCGGGGCTACGGACCCGGGCGCTTCAGCTTCAACGTCCCGGGACACCGGGGTGGCCGCTGCGAGGCCTGCAAGGGCGACGGCGTGACCAAAGTCTCCATGCTCTTCCTTCCGGACGTGTATGTCCCCTGCGACGTCTGCCGGGGAAAACGCTACAACCGGGAGACCCTGGAAGTGCGCTACCGGGGCAGATCCATCGCGGACGTGCTCGACATGACCGTGGAGGAGGCCCTCGACCTCTTCAAGGACCTCCCCCGCATCGCGGGAAAACTCGGCGTTCTCCGGGAGGCCGGGCTCGGCTACATCCGGCTCGGACAGCAGGCCCCCACCCTCTCCGGAGGCGAGGCCCAGCGGGTGAAGCTCGCCACCGAACTGGCCAAGCGCTTCAGCGGCGAGACCCTCTACCTGCTCGACGAACCCACCACGGGGCTCCATTTCCGGGACGTGGAGAAACTCCTCCACCTCCTCCATCGCCTCGTGGACCAGGGCAACACCGTGCTGCTCATCGAGCACAACCTGGACGTGCTCGTCTCTGCGGACCATCTCATCGACCTCGGCCCCGAAGGCGGCGACGGCGGCGGCAGAATCGTCGCCACAGGAACCCCCGAGGACGTCGCTGCGTCGGAAAAGGGATACACCTCCGGATATCTCCGGAGCTACTTCGGCGAACTGCGCCAGAGGACGGTGGCTCATGAACGGGTCGGATAAGCGCCGCGGAAGCGGCGGAAACCGCAAGAGCAGTGGAAACGACCGCCGGACCCCCGGACGCTTCGGAACCGGGCGCCCCGGCAACCGCGAGGGCGGCGACCGCTCTGAACGTCCCGAAAACCGTGACCGCCCCGGTGACCGTGAGCGCCCCGGGACCTCCGGCCGCCCTGACAACCGCGAGGGGAGCAACAGGGGAGACCTGCGCGGTGGCGGGTCAGTTCCCTCCGGCCGCCCTGACAACCGCGAGGGGAGCAACCGCGATAGCGGCAACGAGCGCCGAACCTCCGGGCATCCCGGTTCCAGCAGCGGCGGGCGTTCCGAGAACCGTGCCGACCACTCCAGCGACCGGCAGTTCCGGCCCCGGAAGCCTCAGCCTCCACGGCCCGCGGACGCGCAGCCCCCGCAGGAACAGAACGACGACTCCCTCTACTGGGGGCGGCACGCCGTGCTCTCCCTCCTGGAGGAGACCCCCGAAAAAGTCCTCAAAGTCTACCTCCGCAAGGGGAGCGACCCCCGTTTCGCCGCCCGGGTCACCGAATTCTGCAAAGCCGCAAGCATTCCCTTTCTCTTCCTGGAGGCGGATGCCCTGGAGCGGCTTTGCCCCGGCGCCAACCACCAGGGGCTCGTCGCTCAGGCCGCCCCGGCGGAACTTCGGGACATCGAAACCCTTCTGCCGCTCCTCCGGGAGAAGAACACCCCCGCCCTCGTGGTCGTCCTCGACCACCTGAAGGACCCCCACAACCTGGGCTCCATCATCCGCTCCGCCGAAGTGGCGGGAGCCCTGGCGGTGATCCTTCCCCGGCGGCGGGGCGCCCTTCCCACCGGCACCGTCGCGAAAGTCAGTTCCGGCGCCGCCCTGCGCATCCCCCTCGTGGGCGTGACCAACCTCGTCGCCGCCCTGGAATTCCTCAAAGAGCAGGGACTGTGGGTGCTCGGCCTCCACGCGGAAGGCCCCGACTCCCTCTGGAAAGGCGACGCCTGCCCCTCCCGCCTGGCCCTCGTGGTGGGCGAAGAGGAGACAGGCCTCTCCCGCCTCGTGGCGGAGACCTGCGACTTCCTGCGCTTCATCCCCATGCGGGGACGCACGGGCTCCCTCAACGCCGCCGTGGCCGCGGCCATCGGCATGTTCGAATGGGCCCGGACGGTTGACGACACCCCTCGCTAGCGCCGTGTGACGAGCGGCGAGCGCGGGGCTGAGAGCGCGCAACAAACCGTCCCGCAGCCCTTTGCCCCCTCGGAATCGGGACCTGTCCGGCGAGACCGTCGTCCTTCGTTCCCCGCAAAACCCCCGCGGGCATACCGGGCCAAGGCGCTGAAAGCGGGGGAGCAGCGGCTTCTTCCCCCGCCCCTGGCGTCCGCGGGAATCTCCGGAGCTATGTCACTGCCGCGGCGCTGCTGGTTCTCGCCCCCGACCTGTGGGAGAACCTCTAAAATTCCGGTGCATCTGCCGGGGTTTCGCGGGGAAACAGCGTGCCTGGGCGCTTTCTCGTGAGGCGTTTCCTCACGAGGCGCTTTCGCACGAAACACCCTCACAAGATTTCCGTGTGAAAAGACTTACCCCGATCAAAACGAGAATGGACAGGGGTATCGCCACAAGAGCACTGTCTATCTCCCCAAAATGTGACTTCAGCCCCAGTTCCCAGGCCAATGTCACGATCCCGCCCGTAAGTATCGAACTTAACCCGCCCGCAGGAGTCACCTTCTTCCAGCAGAGTGCCGCAATAAGAGCAGGAGTGATCGCCGCGCCGTAAATTGTATAGGCGTACATCATCATTCCGAGAATGTCCGAAAATTTAGTGATCAATAAATAGGAGAACACACCGAGGAGAACAATGAGTCCTCGCATGATAAAGAAAATCTGCATCTCGGTAAACGTTCTGCGCGAATGTTTTTTGATTATATCGTTATAGATACTTGTGGCCGAGGAGAGCAGAAATGAATCTCCAGTGGTTATCATAAAGGCTATGGCAGCCGCAAGAACGCATCCACCCACAACAAAGGGAAGCATGTTCATTGCGACCATCAGAAAAGCGGTGTCCGGCTTTATGCCGGGCAGATACGGTATTGCGACAGTTGCGACAAACACATTCAAACAAGAAAGAAGAATACTTCCGACAATAAATCCCAGAGCGGAAATTTTCGCAACCTTTTCATTGACGGCTGCGCCGAACCTGCTGAACATGTTTTGGTCACCCAATGTCAAAAAGAGCATTGCTATGACATATCCGATCGTGTCCAGCGGCTTGTACCCACCCCAAAGGGAAAGCTTTTCCACGGGAAGTTGCGTCATGAGCCCGGACATCCCTCCAGTCTCATACAACAGAATCGGGACCGCGAGAAGTAACGAGAGAAAGATGAAAATCGCTGAAATGGCATCGGTATAGGCCACGGTCAACAATCCGCCGGATGCAGAGAGCACAATGATGACGACTGCTGCAAGGATTGTTCCGGACTCGACGGAGATCCCCGTCACAAGGTTCATGACATATCCCGCACCTTTGAATTGATACGAACATATTCCAACGTAAGCCAAGACAATAAAAACAACGGCTAGAATCCTTGCGGCAGTTCCATATTTTTCTCCGAATAGCTCTGGAATTGTTATGTTCTTGTTGCTTCTGATCCTGGCTGCAATAAAATATATAATTATAATTGCAAGAGGCGATGCAAATTCAAACAGCAATCCGGCAAGCGGCCCCTTTGTATAAACAAGATTGGCTGTTCCCGTGATGCCGCCGCCCCCATACCACGTTGCGATCAACGTGCCGATCAGAACCCACAAGGGGAGCTTGCGACCTGCCGTGACAAAATCGTCCGTAGTGCTGATTCGCCTCTTCGCGATAAACAGTCCATAAGCGGCAACGAAAATCAAATAGAGAACAATGATAAAAAAGTAATTAGAAACATGCATTTTAACGACCTCCTGTTCTCGCGGGTCTGTGATAAAAATACAGCATCAAAAATCTTTCGCGTCTACACAACAAAATCCAAGTAGCAGACAGCGACATGGAAAATTATAAGCAAATGTATGCTTGCTCCATGTCGCTGCCAGGGCACAATAAATCGCCTGTATCTATATTTAGGGAAACTCTGATCAAGCAGGAATTGCCCTCTCTCGATCGCATTGCGTTTTTCCGAGATCGGTGAGGCGTTCTTCAGAGATTCCTTAGGTTTTTAAATATACAACTAGACTAAAATAATTACCTCATTTACTACAGTCCATTGCGTAAAATTGTTCTATCCCAGGATTTGTCAAAGAATTTCTTTCCGTTTTCAGTGACATGCATTTCTCCATCTATTATAAAATTAAACTCGTTCGATCTCTGTGTCACCGTTATGTCCGCATCGATCCACCAGCCCTCACGGCCGATTCTCATTTTCTGATGGATTTTATAGCAGGCACTGAGAGGATCTTTGTTGTTCAGGGTCAGCTCTCTCCTGAGGTTGTGCTCGACAGTGACATCTATTTCGTCGAAGCGGTAGACACCTTCTCCGAACACGCCGCCTATGCCGTCGGTGACGCATGTCCACGTATCTTTCAGAATATCGTAGGATACCGTGCGATCGACCCTTCCCTCGGAGAGCCACGACATCGGCGTGAGAGGAGCACATTCGGGTTCCATATTCGGCCCTTCGCACGTCACCCCGTGAAACGTGGGCATGATCAATCGCGCAGTGGAGAGGTCGAGTGTCAGTGTCGCATCCTCAGGCATCGTCCAAAACATGGGCCAGAAGGTTGTCGCAAGAGAGAGGCGAATCCGGTGTCCTTTCTTGAACCTGTGCCCGCAGCAATCGAGATTCACGAACGCCCCGACGTTCTCACCCGGAGTCAGCTCGACGACCTTGTCGTGTCCCTTCAGATGCGTCAGATTCATGACTCCGTAAGAAACCCTGTTGACCGCACCATTCGGCTCGACATCGGAGAGTTGCGCAAAAAGCATGGCTCGGGGAACGTTGCTGGACAGCTCCACTTCCAAACGAGGGTATCCGAGTATTTCGAGTGGTTCCTCAAGCACGTCGCTTTCGAAGACCATGGCCATGCCATCATCAAGACGCTGGTCGGCGGAGCTTTCACCCGGAACGCCCACCCCCATCCATTCCCCCGCGAGCAAGCCATGATTTTGGGGAGTGTTCAGACAAACGAACTCGCTTTCGGAACTTCTCTTCGATGAAAGACGACCGTGCGAAAGAAAGAGTTCTTCGGATCGAACGGCGGAAGAAGGCCAGGAATCCAGGCCAACCCAATACCCTTCACTGAAGGGTCTGTAAACGGAGGGCGGCATGCTCTCCTCCATCCAGGCCTGGATCATCGGGCACTCCATCACGTGGTTCTCTTCCCCCTTCAACCAATGGTCCCACCAGGACAACGCTTCCTGAAGGAATCCCATTGCCGGCCCGGGAACGCCGTCATGCGCATAAACGTGCGCCCACGGACCGATGATTGCCTTTCTTGGTACATTGAGTCCCTGCATGAGCGTCAGCACGGTGTTCGTGTACGAATCCGCCCAGCCGTCGATTGCCATGACAGGGACTTGAATGGCCGCATAATCTTCACAGACCGAACCATGTTTCCAGTACGCATCTCTTGTCTGATGCTCAAGCCAGAGCGCCGGCCACAGGGGCATTTCCTCCAGGCGTTTCAGAGTTTGCTCCCGCCATGAATCGCCGACGATGTGCGGATCGAGCGGGCGGCACATGTACGCGAGCATGATTGCACCCCACCAGAAGTTGTCATTCAAAAGACAACCGCCCTTGTAATGAATGTCCTGATTGTAGCGATCATCCGTAAAGCCGACGGTGATGATCGCACGCAGTGCTTCGGGCCGTCTTGCGGCGACCTGCAGGGAGTTGAAACCGCCCCAGGATTTCCCCATCATGCCGACATTGCCGTCGCACCAATCCTGTCTGCTTATCCACGCGATCACTTCAAGCGCGTCATCCTGCTCCTGCTTGAGATATTCATCTCGCAGAAGACCGTCCGATTCCCCGGAACCCCTCATGTCGACGCGAACGACGACATATCCGTGTCCTGCAAAATACCCGTGCATGGGTTCATCTCTGGTGCGTGTTCCGTCCGTTTTCCGGTACGGAATATATTCAAGGATCGCGGGGACAGGAGCGTCGGTCTCCGGGAACCAGAAACGCGCGGCAAGTCTTGTGTTGTCTTTGAGAGGGATCCAATCATGCTCTACTGTGCGAAACGTGAAAGGAAAATCTTTTACGATTTTTTTTTGAGTCATGGTGCATTAGCCCCTTTCGTTTCCTTGTTTTTCAATGGGAGCAACGGTCAAAGCGTTCTTCTTGGGCGCATAGAAGTGAGACCAGGCAAAGGTAAGGGCCATTCCGACGACGGCGACGACGATCATTCCGGTAAAATAGATGTGATAGCCGGTGGCATCCTTGTAGACATCGAGAGTTTTTCCGGCGATGTACGGGCAGAGGATTTCAGGAATGTACCCCAGTGTCGAGACAAAACCGATTGCTACTCCGGCATGTTCGAGTGGAACGCCACCTTCGGTGAGAAGAGAGAAGTATATTCCAAAATTAGAGTACATTGCCAGATAAAATATGGAGCACGCTATAATCAAAAAATAAATTTGATTCTGCGTTTGAGGTATGTTTATAATTGCAAAAGTACTTGCGGCCATAACCAAAAAACCTAAAAACATGACTTGTGATTTCCCGAAGCGGTCAGCGACAAATCCTCCGAGGGGCGACGCCAGGGGTCTGCAGTATTGGGCAAGAACCGTGATGATCGCTGCGGTCACCGCGGAGATTCCAAGAGCGTTTGTCGCGTACGGCGTGAAGTAGAAATACGACATGTTGAAGATGTACGTTGAAAACGTAATGGCCGCCACCATCCATACCGCAGGCATTTTTAGAATGTAGACGACATTTTTGATGCTGAAGCCGGGGCGTTCTTCCGTCTTCGTTTCGATGTTTTTTAAGACAATACAGAAAAGCAAGCCGCAAAGAACCGGGGCGATTGAATAAAAAACAATGATCCATTTCAGCCCGAGTGCGCCGGCGGCTTTTGCCTGGAAGATGCCGAATATCGCCGTGGCAATTGCCATGTGTACCGCATTCACCACGCCACGCCCGCCCTCGAAAAGCCCATATGCCCGGGACTGTTCACTTTCTGCGGCCATCATTCTGATGATTTTCATGAGTGCCGGCCAAAAGGTCAGCAGAGAGGTGATGCCCCATGCGCCATAAATTCCAACCAGCATCCAATACGAGGGAAACAGGATATGAAGAAAACCGCCGAGGCCCGTGGTGACCAACGAAAAGATCAGCAGGGTTTTTGCGGGGACGCGGTCGGCAAGAACGCCTCCGATGAGATACGAGAGCAAGCCGAGGAGACCGTAAGCACTGCCGAGCGTTCCCATTTGCGTGTTGTTCAGTCCATATGCGGCGAGGTATGCATCGTAGTAATAATATCTAAAGTACGGAAGACCATAAATGATTGAACCGGCAAATGCCAAAAGACATATCTTAAATATGTTTTTTTTGAACAAAGATTCGACATTTGATGCGTTCACAATCAACACCTCCCGCGTCGTCGTGCGTGCAATGCACACTCGTCGTTTTGTCTTGAATACGATCTTGCATATAGCCTTGTGTATGATATTGTGTCTGATCCTGCGTGTTATTTTGAATATAATTTGCATATGGACTTGTGCATGATTTTGTGCTCTGTATGGTGTTTAGTTTGATTTAGTTTAGTGTTGTGTTGTGTTGTGTTGTGTTGCGTTGCGTAGTGCGGTGTTGCGTTATTCCTCGCTTTTTAAATGGTAGTATTGTTCGATGTATTTTTTTTGTTTTCTGAATGACCAGTGTTCGTCGCGCATCCAATGAATGGCGCCTTCCAGATCCCTTTCTTCGAGAGCGTCAATCAAGTGATCGTGGTGATCGCAGCAAAGCCTGTCCCAATCTTCCATCTGAACAATTTCGGTTGGGCTGTAATACAGTCTCGATGTGATATTGTTCCATAGAGATGGCAAATAGGTGTTTTCCGATAGATTGAGATAGGTGTTGTGAAATGTTTTATTGAGCTTCAAGTGGTCTGAAAAATATCCTCGTTTTGTGCTTTCGAAAATATGCTTGTTGATCTGGCGCATGATGGTGCAATGGTCTTTGGTTATGTGCAATATTGCCGTTTTTAGCGCGAGGGCCTCTATCGCTCCGATTGTTTCGTAGTAATTTTTTACATCCTTAAGTGTGAATTCTCGAATGAAAATCCCCCTTCGTGGAAGTATTGTCACCATTCCTTCGCCTTCCAGTTGCAAGAGTGCGTCGCGCAACGGCGTAATGCCGATTCCGAGTTCGGAACTGGCCTTGCGCAGACTTATCGGAACCCCCGGCCGAATTGACATCTGAGCAATTTCCTTTCTCAGATAGTCACAAACCTGCTCTCTCAATGAGGGAGAATCCGCTTGAGGTTTGAGTGCCCGAAAATTCTTTTTGTTTGCAGCCATCCACCACACTCCCTTTGTCCCGCTGTTTATCGGGAACTGATATAACAGATTGACCCTATGTACACTACCACGAGTTTTCAAACTTGACAAGATTCCGTGTATTCTCGAAGCCGCACAGCGTAAAAGCACACGCTTTGTCCATAATAAAATATATAATTTTCATTTTTATGATTTATAAATTGAAAATTTGTTGAATATATGAAGAAAAAATTTTTATTGGAAGTGTTTTTGTTGCCGTGTCGAGGTTTTTGGAGGGAGCTCGGAGACAAACTGATCTATCAATTTCGCGGTGTTGCCCGGCGGAAAGCGATTCGGGAGATCTTCTCACCTTTGATGGACACGAGATGGGCACGCTTAGGAGCGGGTACAATACCTGTCGGAGGTGGTGGCCACCCTTTGCTCCGTTCGGAGGCTGGTCGCCCGACGGCCGGAAGGACTGTCGTCAAGATTTCACCATGGACGACAGGCGGCTGGAGAATTCCCCCCGAAGGAGCGTGGAGCAATGCAGACCAGCGGTCGCAACAGAGCCACTTCCTGGCCGTATCCCCGGCACGAGGATTTCGAGTCGGAGCTTCGCGGTCGCGCCGCCGCCTTTTTCCGGGCCAGAGGATATCCGGTGCGGAAAAAATACCCCTTCATTCTGGCCGATTGGGAACAGTGGCCGTCCAACATCATTCTCGGAAACGTCGCCGCATACATCCGCCGGGAGAAGGAACACCGGGCGGAACAAGGGATCGGTTTTCCTCTCCATCACTACCTGCATCACGGTCTGAGCAGCCAGGCCATGCTTTTCAATCTCGTCGGGCCGTTGGTCCTCGAAAACGACTTCGAGCCGATCCGAAGCGTGCTTGCGGCAAAAGGCACGGCATGGGGTGGCGATGCCGTTTCGGCGCACTTTGAAATCGAGGACCGAACCGTGTTCAACGAAGCATACGGCCAACCCACATCCGTCGACGTGGTCGTTTCCGACGGGGCATCTCCCGACCTGTTCGTCGAAGCCAAGTTTGTCGAGCGGGAGTTCGGCGGATGTTCGGTTTTCAAGCGAGGGGACTGCGACGGCAGAAACCCCGCAGAGCGTTTCTCGCTCTGTTACCTGCATCACATCGGCCGCACCTATTGGCCGCTGCTCCAGAGTCACGGCATCCTCACCCCGGCATGGTCGGCGAGCCCGGTCTGTCCCCTGTCCGTCTATTACCAGTTTTTCCGCGAAGTGCTCTTCGCCCTGCACCGGAACGGCGTGTTCGTCCTTCTGCACGACGAGCGAAACCCCACCTTCTGTTGCAGAGGCCCCGACGGGGACCGGGGCCTCTTTCCCTTTCTCGTGGCGATGCTTCCTCCGGAGATTCGATCCCGCGTCATCTCCATCAGCGTGCAGGAAGTGTTTCAGGCGGTCGTGACAGGCTCCGAGCGTGACGACAGACACAAGGACTGGACCGGTGCATTCGCGGAGAAATACGGTATGCCACTTCCCGAGATAAAAACCACGTGAAACCACAGCTGGTCCACAAGTCCGCGAGCCCGCCGGCCCTCGGGCCGGACCGGCCTCTCCCGCCGCGAGGCGGGAGGTCTGCGCCTCCTGGGCCTTGCGACCCCGGCGACCTCCTCGACATTTGCGATCCGGGAGGCGCCTGAGACACCGGTGCATCTGCGACCTGTGCAACATTCGTGACCTCCGCGCTCCCTGTAACTGTGCGGACCTCTGCGATCTCTGCGGTACCTGTGATCTTCACGACCTCCGCGGCACTTGTGATCCCTGTGATTTTTCCGCGTCATCCCCGTGCGGGGGCGCACGGTTCCCGAAGCGTCGCCGCCGCAGCAGCAACCGGAATGTCCGAATGGGTCCGGACGGTTGACAACCTCCGGTAGGGCGGGTACAATTCCTTTGCGCTGCGGGTGGTTAGTTCAGAGGAAGAACGCTTCCTTGACGCGGAAGAGGTCATAGGTTCGAGTCCTATACCACCCACCATATGCTATGAACGACTCCTTCTCTTCGCCTTTCGGCGCGGGGAAGGAGTCTTTGTTTTTTCTCCGGCCGGACATGTTCAGCAACGTACTCTCTCGGCGGGGTGCCGCACGTCGCGGCGGGAGCGCCCGTGCTCTTTCGCGGTTCTTCCGCGCCGCCTGGTGCGCGCCGCGTGCCGTTTCCTCTGCCCTTTTTCGCTTTTCCGCGTTTTTCCCTTCGCCACGTCCCCGGAACGGACTATAATGTGTGAGGAAAAGCACGAGGCCATCCTCCGGCGGAGGTGCTCTCGACAGCGGGCGATGGAGCCGCGCAGCGGAGCCGGTCCACCGGTTTTTCCGTTTTTCCTTGGTGCGCCCGGCGCGTCCGGAATGTCCGGTGCGTTCGGGCGGTACCGGATGGCTGGTTCCGGGTCTGGGTCCGAAGTCGTGTTCGATATGGTTTGAGTGTCTTTCGGCTGCGGTTCAGCCTTCTCCGATTTCTCTTCGGGACAGAAGAAGACGGTGGGGTGGCGGTCGGGCGTCCGGCGAAAAAGGGGCGGAAGGGGCGGCAATGCGATGATCAGGGGAATCGGAGTGGACCTGTGCGGCGTGTCGCGCCTGCGCCGGTCCATGGAGAATCCGCGGTTTCTGGAGAGGGTCTTCTCGGAGGAGGAGATCCGCTATGCCATGGAGCGCAGCGACCCCGCGAAGCACCTCGCCGCGGCTTTCGCGGCGAAGGAATCCTTCGCCAAGGCCGGAGGATGGGGTCTTGCCGCGACGGGGCTTCGCAACGTGTGTCTCCGGCGGACCGAGACCGGCCCCGTGCTCCTGCTCGCCCCTCCTGCGCAGGACCTGCTTGTCCGCATCGGCGCCGACAGGTGCTGGGTGAGCGTCAGCCACGACGGAGACTACGCGGTGGCCATGGTGGTGCTGGAAGGATAGAAGGAGAGCAAGGGGGGAGGAACGCCGGTGCGGCCTTCCGTCCCGGGATCGGCCCCGCAGCCCGACTTTTGAAGGGCATTGGCGCGGAATTTTCACCCCAGAGTGCTTGGCTCAGCCCTACGTTGGCGTTCTCGTGGTGTTTTTCGCCCCGGAGGTGGTGTTCTCCACATTGGTTTGTTTCCGCGGCGCCACCACCAGGTTCTTTACGAGAGAGGAGCGGATGTCCATGATGCCTCTGTTTCCCTCCCGGGCCATCCGGGAGGCGGATCTCCGGGCCTCGGAGGAGTACGGCCTTGCCGGAATGGTGCTCATGGAGAATGCCGGAGCCGGGGCGTACCGGTTTCTCCGGGAGCGCTTTCCCAGGGCGCGGCGCCTGGTGGTCCTCGCCGGGGCGGGAAACAACGGCGGGGACGGTTTTGTCCTCGCACGCCACGCCCTTCTGGAGGGCCTTTCCTGCCGGGTCTTCCTCGCCGCGGACCCCGAAAACTACCGGGGAGACGCACGGAGCAACCTTGATGCACTTCGTCTGCTCGGGGGGGATCTCCACTGCGCTGCGGCCTGTTCGGACGCGCCTCTCCTGGAGGAGCTGTCCCGGGCGGACGTGCTCGTGGACGCCCTTCTCGGAACGGGAAGCACCGGCGCGCCCCGGGGGCAGGCGGCCCGGCTCGTCGGTCTCGCCGGGGCCTGTGCCGTCCCGGTCTTCGCCCTCGACCTTCCCAGCGGCGTCGACGCCGACACGGGAGCAACCCACGAGCCCCACCTCTCCGCCATGGCGACCGCCACTTTTCTCGCCCCCAAGCAGGGGCTCTTCATCTTTCCCGGAGCGGATGCCGCGGGGGAGGTGCGGGTGATTCCCATCGGCGTTCCTCCGGCGGCGGTGCTGCCCCGGGGGACCGACGCGGCCCTCTTCGACGGAGAGGATGCGCGGCGGCTCTTTCCCTTCCGCCGGAGGAACACCCACAAGGGGAGGCAGGGGACAGTGCTCGTTCTGGGCGGTTCGGCGAACTATTCCGGCGCGCCCCTGCTCGCCGCCCTGGGAGCGTTGCGCTCCGGGGCGGGACTCGTCGTCCTCGTTGTGCCCGAGGCCATCGCGGACCGCTGCGCCGCGGCCCTTCCCGAGGCGGTGCTCGAACCGGTCCCGGGAACGCGGCACGGCCCGGAGACCCTTGCGGTGCTGGAGAACTGGAAGTCCCGGGCGGAGGTGCTCCTGGCCGGACCCGGGCTCGGAAGAGATCCCGAAGCCCTGGCCTGCGTGCGGAAGCTCTGGCGCACCTGGACCACCCCGGTGGTGTTCGACGCGGACGCCCTCTTTGCCCTGGCGGACCCCTCCGGAGACATTCCTTTCCGGGCCGACGCCGTTGTGACCCCCCACGAAGGGGAATGCGCCCGTCTTCTCGGTCTCCGGAGCACCGATGTGGCCGCCGCCCGCCTCGATGCGGTCCGTCGTCTCGGCGAAGCCCTGGGGTGCGCGGTGCTCAAGGGGCCGCACACACTGGTCCATTCGCCGGGTATACCGAATCTCCCGGGCATCTCCGGCGTTCCTGGCATGTCCGGTCTGCCGGCGGCGTCCGAAACACCGGAAATGTCGACGCCCGGCACATCGCACGTGCCGCCGATGCCGCACATTTCCGCCGCGGCGGGTGCGCGGAGAGCGGACACGCCCCGGGAGCCCGGTGCGCCGGGAACGACCCTCGTCATCGCCTCAGGCTCGCCCGGCCTCGCCGTTCCCGGCTCCGGAGACGTGCTGGGAGGCGTTCTCGCGGGGCTGCTCGCCCGGGGAGTGGCTCCGGGGGACGCTGCGGGAGTGGCCTGCTGGCTCCACGGCGCCGCAGGGGAGCGCCTGGCGGCGACGCGGGGCGAGGAGGGACTTCTCGCCTCGGAGATCGCGGAGGCCCTTCCCGGGGTTATCGAGGAGGTGCGCCATGGAAAGACTGGAAAAAGAGCGACAGAAGAAGCGGAAGCACCGTGTCGACTGGGATGAGGAGGAACGCCTCACCGAGCGGAGCCGGATTCGGGGGCTCAAGTGGCATCTCGTGACCTTTTTCGCGGTGCTCCTCTTCCTTCTCATGATAAAGATACAGCACCGAGACTGGTCCCTCGGGCCGTCGTTCCTCGTCCTCGGAGGACTCGCCGCGGGGACGCTCCTCATGATTCTGCTGGCCGGGAGGAAAAACAGAAAGTGACGCGAAACATCATGATGACTCAAGGCGCGCAACTCTCCCAAGAGGATCGCCGCTCCGGGGGGGACGCCCCGTTCCACCCCGGAGGCGCCTCCTCCGTCGGTTCCTTCCTTTTTGTCGCCGCATCGCCCGAGGAGACGGCACGTCTCGCCCGGGCCTGCGCCGCCCGGAGCTTTCCGGGACTCGTCATTCTCCTTGAGGGCGACCTCGGCGCGGGGAAAACTCAGTTCGTGCGCTTCTTCGCGGAGCACTTCGGCAGGCGCGGCGTGCGCAGCCCCTCCTTCACCCTGGTGAACGAATACATGGGGGATCCTCTCCTCGTGCACGCCGATCTCTACCGCATTTCCTCCGGCGATCCGGTCCTCCGCGACCTGGAGGAGACACTTCGGGCCGGGGCCATTCTTCTGGTGGAATGGGCGGACCGCTGGACGGACGTCTCCGAAGAGGAGCAGTGGCGCCTCGTCTTCGCCTTCGATGAGGGCACCGAGGGGAGAGAGGGCGGCGAAGGGGTCGAGCCCTTTCCCACGCGGCGGCGCATCCGCTGCACAGCCCTGGGGGAGCGGGCCCGGCGGAGCCTCGGAGAAGTGAAAGAGGACATGGGCCTCTCCGGAACCAACGCCGGAACGGACGACCCCGAGACGAACGTTGCCGGAACGAATGGTCCCGAAAGAGACGGTTCCCTCTCCGGGGTGGACCACCCCGACACGAACGGCCCGGGTACGACCCTCTTCGGCACGAACGCCGGAACGCGCACCGGAGCGAATGATGTGGGTGGAACACGGCCCGGAGAAGGAGGCGAAGCGCCATGAGCCTGGTTCTGGGCATCGACTGCTGTACAAGGTGGACGAGCGTCGGCTGCTGCGACGACGGCGCCCCCCTGGGGGACATCTCCCTCGATCTCGGGCGGCGCCAGTCCGCCCTGCTGCCCTTTCTCGTGGAACAACTCCTCCGGAACGTGGAGGCCACCCTCTCCGACGTGGACCTCATCGCCGTGACCACCGGACCGGGGGCATTCACGGGGGTGCGCGTGGGCGTCGCCTACGCATCGGCCCTCGCGGAGGGGCTGGGCGTCCGGGTCGCCCCCGTGTCCACCCTGAAGGCCCTGGCCATGGCGTTTCCCGTGCCGGAGTTTCTCGTGGTGCCCTACCTGCGGGCCCGGAAGGGGCAGTACTACCTCGCCGCCTACCGCTTCGCCGCCGATTCTCCGGATGCCGCTGTTTCCCCAGGCGACGCCGCGTTGCCGAATGCCGTCGTGCCTCCGGGCGCGCCGGGCACACCGAACGTGCCGGCTCTTCCGGCGGCGTCGGTGCTTTTGCCCACGGTCCTCACCGAAGAGGAGATCGCCCGGTTCCTTGCCGGGCACTCCTGCCGGAAAATGCTCGTCGGCGTCGGAATGGAGCACCTCGCCGCCTCCCTGGGGCCGGAAGTCTCCCTGCTCCCCGCAACGGCCCTTCCGGGCAGCACCGTGGCTCTTCTCGGCGAGTTCTCCGGCGAGAAGCCCCTCGCACCGCAGGAGGTCCGCCCGGACTATCTCCGGGGTGCCGACATCGGCTGAGGACATGCGGGCATCTCCGGAGCCCGCTTCGGTCGGCCCTGTTTCTCTTTCCCAAGGGGGCTCCGGCAAGGGGAACATCGGAAGGGGTGCCATCGGGCAGCGATATTCCCCTTGCCGGACGCGGGATCCGCGTTTTTCCAGGCAACCTCGGGCGGCATCGTTTCTCTTCAGCGAGCATTTTCGGCGCAATGGGAACACCGGAAGGGCGGCATCGAGCAGCGATATTCTCTTTTCGCAAGGATCTTTGAAAATCGTCGTTTCTTTCGCAAGGATTTCCGCCGCCCTCTTCGGGGCTCCGGAAGGCTGTTCCGGAAAGCTTTTCGCAGTTCCGCAGGGATTTCAAAGGGGCTTTCCGATGTCGTGGGGACGTGTTTCCGGTTGCACCGGGAATGTTTCCCTGTTCCGCCGGAATTTTTCGGGATGTCCGCAGGTTTCCCGCAGCGCTTTTCCCGACACCGCGGAATATCTCCGCCGCCTCGCGGTGTTGTCGGTATTGTCGCGACATCTCCGCCGCTCTGGGAGAATTTTGTTCGCTGTCCCGCGAAAATCTTCCACCGCTGCCGCTCCGGAGAAACATTTTTTGCCGTCCCGGGAGATTTTTTTGCGCTCCAGCACCGCGTTGTCGTGAGGATTTTCGTAAGTTTTCCACAGCACCTTCCCGGTCTCGCGGGAATTTGCGCGGTTCTCAAGAAAACTTCTCCGGTGCCTCTCCGACTCCTCTCCGGTTTCGGTGCGGTTCCGCGGAGAATTTCCGCGAATTTTCCCCGCTTCTGCGAGCATACCTGCGAAACATCCCGCTTCCGCGGCGATTTCCGGGGAATTCTCCCCGAGAGCGCCGAAAAGGAGGGAAAGGAAGCCAAGGAGATCTGGCACATCTCTGATATATACGGTATACTTTACGCTGTACATCAGATTGAATTCGACAGTGGATGTTCCTATGGATTCGGAAGGAGTTTTTTCTGACTGTTCTGAATTCGGTCCTATGCCAAGGAGGTGACCGGAGAGCTTCGAGAATGCGGTCATTGTGGGGGAGTGTCATATACTTTTTGGTTGGGGAGGGGTGGCAATGGCAATGCGACTCATCCAGGAACATCCCATACTCGATTTCGAGCACGGGAAGAAGAAGAAAGTGCGTTTCACCTTCGACGGCACCGAGATGGAAGGCTTCGAAGGAGAACCCATCGCCATGGCGCTTCACGCCGGAGGCGTGCGGATCTACCGTGAGACGCCAGAGATGAAGCGTCCCCGGGGATTTTTCTGCGCCATCGGCAAATGCTCGTCCTGCTTCATGGTCGTGGACGGAGTCCCGAACGTGCGGACCTGCATCATCCCCCTTCGCGAGGGCATGAGCGTCGAAACCCAGCGCGGCCGCGGCGAAGTGCGCAGCGAAGAGGAAAGGGGGGTTTGAGCGTGCGGACCACGGAAATCCTCGTCATCGGAGGCGGCCCCGCCGGCCTCTCCGCCGCCATCGAAGCCGCCACCCTCGGAGCGCAGGTCACCGTCGTCGACAGCGACTTGAAGCTCGGAGGCCAGCTCATCAAACAGACCCATAAATTCTTCGGGTCCAAGGACGAATACGCCGGAACCCGGGGTTACAAGATCGCCGACATCCTCTTCGACGACCTCAGGAAAAACGCCGACCGCATCGAAATCCTCTCCGACTGCACCGCCACCGGCTACTACCCCGAGGACGGCACCGTCACCTGCATGATCGGAGAAGAGAGCTACTTCCGGATGCAGCCCAAGAAAATCGTCGTCGCCACCGGAGCCCAGGAACGGCTCATCCCCTTCCCCGGCAACGACCTTCCCGGCGTCTACGGAGCCGGAGCCGTCCAGACCCTCATGAACGTCTACGGCGTCACCCCCGGCGATCGCGTCCTCATGGTCGGAGCCGGGAACATCGGCCTCATCGTCAGTTACCAGCTCCTCCAGGCCGGAGTCCAGGTGTGCGGCGTCGTCGAATTCATGCCCAAAGTCGGCGGATACTGGGTCCACGCCGCCAAGATCCGCCGTCTCGGCGTGCCCATCTACCTCCAGCACACCATCGTCGAAGCCCTCGGTGAACGCACCGTCACCGGCGCCATCATCGAGAACCTCGCCCCCGACTGCACCCCCGGCGGCAAACGCACCACCATCGACTGCGACATCATCTGCATGGCCGTCGGGCTCGCCCCCACCTGCGAACTCCTGTGGCAGGCCGGATGCGACATGAAATTCATCCCCCAGCTCTGCGGACACGTCGCCCTTCGCGACCCCTCCATGCGGACCAGCCATCCCGACATCTGGATAGCCGGAGACGCCGCAGGAATCGAAGAAGCCTCCTCCGCCATGGTCGAAGGTCGCATCGCCGGACTCGGCGCCGCCGGAGCCTGCGGCCACGGCACCCCCGAAGAACGCAAAGAGCGGTTTGCCCACTACAGCGAACGCCTTGCCGACCTCCGCGCCGGAGAAGTCGGTGAAAAGATCCGCATCGGCGTCAGCGCCGCCGGCGTCCAGAAATGGGAGGAATAGCCCCATGACCGACAACGAGAAGACCTTCAACAGCGGCATCCTCACCGACGAGCGCCCCGGTGCCGTCCTTCCCCCCAAAGAACTGTGGGAGACCAAGAAGAACGGCCTCGTCCTCATCGAGTGCCCCCAGCGCATCCCGTGCAACCCCTGCGCCACCAGCTGCCCCACCGGCGCAGTCATCCCCTTCGAGGACATCAACGACACCCCTCGTATCGACTACAGCAAATGCACCGGCTGCGCCATGTGCGTCGCCAAGTGCCCCGGGCTGGCCTGCTTCGTCGCGGACCTCACCTGGGGAGACAAAGAAGCCTTGCTGAAACTCCCCTACGAAACCCTCCCCGTCCCCAAGAAAGGGCAGACCGTCGCGTGTCTGAACCGCCAGGGCGACGAAGTGCACCGCACCCAGGTCGTGAACGTCGCCCAGCCGTGGAAGGACAGGACCTACGTCGTCTCCGTGGCCGTGCCGAAAGAACTCGTCCTGGAAGTCCGGGCCGTGAAGGTGGTGTGAGACATGGAGAAGGAAGTCATCGTCTGCCGTTGCGAGGAAGTCACCATGGAAGAGATCCGCGAATGGATCGGCAAGGGATACGACACCTTCGACGAACTGAAGCGCGTTCTCCGTGTGGGCATGGGCCCGTGCCAGGGCCGGGGGTGCCGTGAGATCATCCTTCGGGAGATCGCCAGGATCACCGGAACCCCCTACGCGGAGATCCCTCCCGGAACCATCCGTCCCCCGGCAAAACCCGTCAAGCTCGCTCTGCTGGCGGAA
>Ga0228536_1001150_pt1 | contig 29675 bp, 24 predicted proteins | sample SJ1Smetagenome_FD_168611 | JGI IMG/M metagenome (GOLD analysis project Ga0228536, IMG submission 168611) | Enriched culture of PCE-dechlorinating microbial communities from Ithaca, New York, USA - SJ1.S | ecosystem: Engineered > Modeled > Simulated communities (microbial... > Unclassified...
CAAGGAGCTTCCGGAAAAGGCCGGAGAATCGCCGCTCACGCCCGCCGTGGCGCAATCCGTCCGCATGGCCCGGCGGTTCCGGAGGCGAGCCACTCCCTTGACACGGTGCTGCCGCTCGGACACGGCAAGGAGCTTCCGGAAAAAGCCGGAGAATCGCTGCTTACGCTCGCCGTGACGTAATCCGTCCGCATGGCTCGGCGGTTCCGGAGGCAAGCCACTCCCTCGACACGGTGCTGCCGCTCAGACACGGCAAGGAGCTTCCGGAAAAAGCCGGAGAATCACCGCTTACGCCCGCCGTGACGCAATCCGTCCGTATGGCTCGGCGGTTCCGGAGGCAAGCCACTCCCTCGACACGGTGCTGCCGCTCGGACACGGCAAGGAGCTTCCGGAAAAAGCCGGAGAATCGCCGCTTTCACCCGCCGAACACCAGAATCCTCTTCCCCGAACGGTGCAACCGCCCACGATCCCGCTTCACACCCACCGAACACCAGAATACCTTTTCCGCACGGCGTAACGCACGCAACCACGACACCGCACCGATGGTTTTCCGCGGATTGGTTCGGGTCGGTATACTTTATACGATAGCGCTGTGCTATACTGGTCTCAAAGGGCAACGTCGCCTTCCGAAAGCGATTTTAGTTTTTGACGGAAACGCGGCGACCCGTCGGTTCGCACCGGCGAAAAAGCGACGAAGGCTCCGTTTTCGCCCTTTCCGGTTTTTTCGCGTTCTCCCTCTTCCGCCTTGCAGACGAGTGTACCCCGGGTGCTCCGCGTTGCAGCCCTTCCATGGCGCGGCGGGCACCCTCCGGAGCGGAACGGACTTTTCCCGTTCCCTACGCGCAAGGGCACTGCCCCGGGACGGAGGATCGCCATGACGCAACCCTTCCTCACAGCCCTCTGGCAACATCTAGTCATCGTGTGCACCGCCGTGGGCATTGCCACGTGCATCGCCGTTCCCCTTGGGATCGTCGTGTCGGGCCATCCCCGGGTGGCGGGAGCGATTCTCTTCGTGGACGGCGTGGTCATGACCATTCCATCCGTGGCGCTTTACGGGCTGCTCATGCCCGTGCTGGCCCTCGTCGGCAAGGGAATCGGCACCGTGCCCGCGGTCATCGCCATGATTCTCTACTCACAGCTCCCCATGCTCCGCAACACCGTGGCGGGCATCCGCAACGTGGATCGTTCGGTGATCGACGCCGCCCGGGGCATCGGCATGGGGAAATGGCGGATTCTCGCCACCGTGAGCCTTCCCCTGGCCTTTCCGGTGATCATGGCGGGCATCCGCTCCTCCTTCGTCATGGGAGTGGGGGTGACGGCCATCGCGGCCTACATCGGAGCGGGGGGGCTGGGCATGTACATCATGCTGGGCATCGCCAACAGCAATCGGGATCTGATCGTCACGGGAGCCCTGGCGACCACCTCCCTGGCGCTCCTGGCGGACCTGCTTCTGGGACGACTGCAGCGCGTGCTGGAACGCCGCATGGGAAAGGGGTGACGGCCGTGGAGAAGACCACGGGCGAGATCCGGATCGTGGAGCGCACCGATGCCGCCGAAGTCGTTTCGGAGGAGCGACCGGCACTTTCGTCTTCCGGGGCGGATGTCGCGCCGGTGCCCGGGCACGATGGCGGAAAGGTGCGCGACGGAGAGGAAACGCCCCTCATCCGTTTCGTCGGCGTGGAGAAAAGGTACGACAACGGCGTCGTGGCGGTGCGGAATCTCGACCTTGAAGTCCGCAGAGGAGAGATTCTCGTGCTCATCGGTCCCTCGGGGTGCGGCAAGACCACCACGCTGCGCATGACAAACCGCCTCGTGGAGCCCACGGAAGGAACGATTCTCTTCGACGGGGAGGACATTTCGGGCTTCGATCCGGAGGAGCTGCGCCGCCGCATGGGGTACGTCATCCAGGGCATCGGCCTTTTCCCGCACATGTCGGTCTTCGAGAACGTGGCGGTCGTTCCCCGGCTGAAGGGCATGAAAGGCGCTCCCCTCCGGGATACGGTGGAGCGGAGCCTCGCCCTTGTGGGGCTTCCCGCGGAGGAGTACGCCCGCAAATGGCCCCGGGAGCTGTCGGGAGGACAGCAGCAGCGCGTGGGGGTGGCCCGGGCGCTCGCGGGGGATCCCGAGGTGATCCTTATGGACGAGCCCTTCGGCTCCCTCGATCCGCTCACCCGGGAGAGTCTTCAGGACGAGCTGCTCAAGCTTCAGCAGGCTCTGGGCAAGACGGTGCTCTTCGTCACCCACGACATCGCCGAGGCGATGAAGATGGGAAACCGCATCGCCGTCCTCCGGGCGGGAGAACTCGTGCAGGTGGGGGATCCGCTGAGCCTTCTCACGGCGCCGGCGGACAGCTTCGTCCATGATTTCGTGGGGGCGTCGAATCCGCTCTCCAAGTTCGCCTTCATGAAGGTGGAGCGGGTGCGCCTGCTTACGCAGGGGCTCCCCACGGTGCGCATCGGGGAGACCTTCGCGGAAGTCCGGAAGGCCGTGACGTCCACCTCGCTGATTTTCGCCAGAAACCCCTTCGCCTATGTGCTTGACTACGCGGGGCGCCTGCTGGGATTCGTCGACGCCGGAGCGAGCCGGGATCCCTCCATGCGGGTCGGCCCGTTCCTGCGCCGCGCCACCTCGGTGAGCCGCAACGCCACCATCCACGACGCGCTGCTCATCATGGTGACTCTGGGGATTCTGAATGTCCCTGTCCTCGGCGAGGACGGTTCCTTTCTCGGAGTGCTCACCTTCCGGAACCTGAACTCCTACATCTGGGAGCAGGGGGAGGCATCCTGATGTTCCTCGGCGTGGCCACTCCCCGGTTCATCCTTCAGTTTCTGCTGGAGCACCTGTGGCTGGTTGGGGTCGCCTGCGGCATCGCCTTTCCCCTCGCCCTGATCCTGGGCATCTGGGTCACCCGGCCCGCTTCCCGGGAGGGGCATGTGGCCCGGTACGTGACCCAGTTCGTCTTTCTCGGCCAGGCCGTGCCGAGCCTCGCCGTCATCGGTCTCGTCATGGCCGTGCTCGGCACGGGGGAGGCCACGGCGATCTTCGCGCTCACCATCTATTCCCTCGTTCCCATGGTGCGGAACGTGGTGGAGGGACTGCGCAGCGTGGACACCGCGGTGCTCGATGCGGCAAAGGGGATCGGAATGGCGCCCCTGGGCGTTCTGGTCCGGGTGGAACTGCCCTTGGCGTTGCCGGTGATCTTCGCGGGGCTGCGCACCGCCGTGGTGATCACCATCGGCACGGCGGCCCTGAGCTCCCAGGTGGGAGGAGGGGGGCTGGGACGCATGATCTTCACGGGGCTCTCCATGATGGACACGGGGCTCATTCTTTCAGGCGCCGTTCCCACGGCGCTTCTGGCGATCTTCGCGGACAAGGCGCTCGGCTTGGTGGAACGGCGCTTGCGCGGCAGTTGGTGACGCGGCGACGGAGAAGGTGGCATCCGAGGGGAAGGTCCCCCGAGAGACCGGAAAAGGAGGGATTCGCATGAGGAGAAGAGGAGGATGGATTCTTGCGGCGGTGCTCGCGGTGGCGCTCTTCGCCACGCCGATCGCGGCGGCGGAGAAGTTCGTCGTGGGGAGCAAGGCCTTCACGGAGCAGCTCATCCTGGGCAAGTTCGCGGCGGTCATCCTGCGCGATCTGGGATTCAACGTGGAGGAGAAGATTCCCCTGGGCGGCACGAACATCGTGCGCCAGGCTCTGGAATCGCGGCAGATTCACGGCTATGTGGAGTACACCGGCACGGCGGCGACGGTGTTCTTCAAGGCCAAGGATCCTTTTCCCAGCGGCCAGGCCACCTACGAGTTCGTCCGCGACCAGGACGCGCCGAAGGGGCTTGTCTGGCTGCCGCCCATGGCCTTCAACAACACCTACTGTCTCATGCTCCGGGCCGCCGACGCGGAACGACTCGGCATTTCCACCACGTCGGAGCTGGCGGCCTACGTGAACGCCAATCCGAAGGCACTCAAGTTCGGCGTCACCAACGAGTTCTTCGCCCGGCCGGACGGACTGCCGAAGCTCCTCGCCACCTACGAAATGAAACCCGAGCCGAGGAACCTGAACCAGATGGAGCCCGGGCTCATCTATCTCGCCGTGAAGGACGGCAGCATCGACGTGGGGACGGGTTTCACCACGGACGGGCGAATCCGGGCCTACAACCTCAAGGTCCTTGAGGACGACCGGAACATGTACCCCGTGTACAACCCCTGCTTCGTCCTCCACAAGGACATCCTGGACAAACACCCCGAGATCGCCGAACCCTTCGCGAAACTCGGGTCGCTTCTCGACGAGGAGGCCATCACGGAGCTCAACTACCAGGCCACGGAGATGAACCGCGCCCCCGGGGAGATCGTGGAGGAGTTCCTCAAGAGGCACGGCATCATCAAGTAGACGCGCCCGAGCCCGAAACGGTGCGCCGCCGAATGCCGAGGGGAACGGTGCGGCATGTCGCCGGAGGCGCCGCGGAAGAGCGACCAGGAAGAAGGCGTCTTCGAAGGAAAAGGAAGGCGAAGGCGCGAAGGAAAGGAAGAACCCGGAGGAAGGGGGCGGACTCTCCGCCCTCTCCCTCCGGGTTCAATGTCTCGTAAGGTCCTGAAGTCCCGTAAATCCCTGACGTCTCTGCAGCCTCCGTGGGTCTCCGAAGGCTCCGAAGTCCCTGACGTCTCGCAAGTTCCGTAAGTCCGGAACGTGTTCGGAAGTTCTCGCCCCGGAGAACCATCTCCGGGGCTCTTTTCGGCTCTGCGCGTCGTTTCTTCGAGACGGTGCACTCCCCCGGAAGCACCCTTCCGGGATTGCTTGAAGCGGGTTATGCTGAATGCTACACTGCGAGGGGTTTTTCTTGCACCGAAGAAGAAAGTTACTCCTGAAAACGCTCCGAACGAAGCTCTCCCGAAAAGGGCATCGCACGACAGAACGCACGACGGAGGAGTTGAAAACGGACATGACCAACCTCATTGAAAACACGCCCCGTGGAATTTACGGACTGCTGCAGGACCTTATGCGGGTCCGGAGCATTTCCGGCACGGAAGGAGAGAACGAGCTGGTCCGCCTTCTGCGGGATCGGCTGGCGGCATTGCCCTATTTCCGGGCCCATCCGGAAAACCTCTTTCTCGCCCCGGTGGAGGCGGGCGGGTTGGGGCGGCACGCGCTCCTTGCCTTCGTGGAGGCGTCGCCCCGGACGGCGAAGACCGTCGTTCTCACGGGACACTACGACGTGGTGGACGTGGATGTGTGCGGCGAGCTGCGGGACCTTGCCTTCGAGCCCGAAGTCTATTCGAGGCGCATCGGTGAACGGGACATTTCTCCCGAGGCCAGGCGGGACCTGGAATCGGGAAATTTCCTCTTCGGGCGGGGCATCATGGACATGAAGGGCGGGCTCGCCATCCACGCGGCCTACCTGGCGGAGATGTCCGCCGCGCCGGAGCGCCTGAAGACGAACCTTCTCTTCCTGGCCGTTCCCGACGAAGAGGTGGACTCCGTGGGCATGCGGGGCGCGGTTCCCCACCTGGTGCGCTTCGCCGAGGAACGGGGCCTCGACTACCGTGCGGCCCTTCTGGGCGAGCCCTTCAAGCGGGGCGTCGCCGAAGGGGGAGAGGCGGCCCGGGTGAGCTACCTGGGGTCCACCGGAAAGGTGACGGCCCTCTTCTTCTGCGTCGGCTGTCCCACTCACGTGGGACGCTATTTCGACGGCGTGAACTCCCTGCTTCTCGCCACCCACGTGATGGCGGAGATGGAGGGCAATCCCAACCTGCTCGACGGAGACGCCTCGGGCCCCCTCTGTCCTCCCGCGTGTCTCCGCATGAAGGATCTGCGGGAACACTATTCCGTGACGCTTCCCGAGCGTTCCGCCGCCTACTTCAGCGTGCTCTTCGTCACCCGGACGCTCGGGGAGATTCTGGAGGAGATGCGCAGGGTCGCCGCGCAGGCGCTGGACAGGACGGCGGCGCAGCTCGTCTCGGTGCGGCGCAGCTACTGCGAGCGTCTCGGACAGGCAGATCCCGGCACGGACCCCCTCGGAGGCGCCTCGGAACGGCGGGTCTACGAGGTCCGGGAGGTCTTCCGTCTCGCCGCGGCGCTTCTCGGCGGCGAGGAGGCCCTGTCCCGCCGGGTGGAAAGCATCGCCTCCCGGCTGCCCGACACGATGGACCAGCGGGAGAAGGGAATCCGCCTCCTCGACGAGGTGCTCTCCCTGTCGGGACTCAAGGGACCCTGCATCGTCGTGGGATTTCTCCCCCCCTTCTATCCCTCAAGGGTCAACGCAGGACGCACGGATCAGGAACGCAGGCTCCGGACCGCCGTGGCGGATCTCGGCGACTACGCCCTGGAGGCCCACGGAGAGCGCCTCCAGGTTCTGGACTACTGCGGGGGCATCACCGACATGAGCTACCTGGGTTTTCAGGGCACGGAGGAGGAACTGTGCCTGCTGGAGGAGAACCTCCCCGGATGGGGAACGCTCTATGCGCTCTCCGTGAAGGACCTGCTGCGCCTCGATGTGCCGGGCTTCATCCTGGGATGCGGCGGCGAGGACGCCCACAAGGACACGGAGCGCATGGACGTTCCCTTCTCCCTGGAAACCGCCCCCAAACTGCTTCGGTATCTGGTGGAACGCCTCGCGGCGGAGGAGTGACCCGGGAGAGCGAACGAAGGAACGTCAACGAATCTGCGGCGAGTTGCCCCGAAGGGAGGCGAGCGGCATGCTTTCGTCCCTGGCGCAGGAAGTGGCCACCATCACCGCGGAGATCATCGGCCACGCGGTGCTTCTCACGGACGAGACGGCGCGGGTCATTGGTTCGAGCGACCCCTCGCGCATCGGAGGACTCCACGCTCCCTCCCTGTTGGTGATGCGGGAGCGCTGCCTGGAGATCACCGACACGGAGGAGGCGGCGCGCCTCGCCGGAGGCGTCCGCTCCGGCGTGACCCTTCCCATCGAGCTGGAGGGACGGGTGGTGGGATCCATCGCCATCGCGGGAGATCCTTCGGTGGTGGTCAAGTTCGGCCGCCTCGTGCAGAAGCACGCGGAACTCTTTCTCCGGGAGCAGGTCCTGCTCGAATCGGCCCTGCTGCGGGAGAGCCTTGTGCAGAACCTCATGCAGGAACTGCTTTCGTCGGAGATCGCCCCCGAGGACGAACCCCGGTGGATCGAGCGGGGGCGCAGCGTCGGCGTGGACCTCGCCTGCCCCCGTTTCGTCCTTGCCTTTTCCTGCCGCGGCAACGGAAATTCTCCGGAGCGGGGACGGAAAAGGGAGAACGCCTCGGCGGGCGCACGTCCTCCGGAACTGCAGGCCGGAGCGCTCCGAAAGCTCGTGATGTCGAGCCTCGGGGGACATTTCCGGGAGTCCCGGACCGTGATGGTGCCCCTGAGCGAGTGCCTGTACGCGATTCTGCTTCCTGCCTCCGGTGCGGCGGAGGGGGGGAACACGCTCTCCGGCGGCGGGGAGCGGGGAGAGGATGTTTCACTGCGGGAGCGGACGCGCCTCGACGAGGTGCGGGCGTCCTGCTCGGAGATCCTTGCGGAACTCGCCGCCCAGGGGCTTGCGGGAACCTTCGGCGTCGGAGGAATTGCCCGGCGGCCTGCGGCGTACCCCCGGGGCTATCGGGACGCCCTGGAGACCCTGGACGTGGGGTTGCGCCTGGGCGGCGGCGTGTTCCACCGGGAGGAGCTGCTCTTCGAGCGTTTTCTTGCCTCGGCGGACCCTTCCCGGGCGGAGGAGCTGCGACGGCGCTTCCTGCTCCCCCTCGAAAAGGTCGCGGACCGGGAGGAGCTGGTGTGCACCTTCGTCGCCTGGTGCGACTCTGGAGGAGCCCCCTCCAGGGCTGCGGAAGTTCTCCGCTGTCACAAGAACACCCTGTACTATCGGCTGGAAAAGATACACCGTCTCACCGGGCTCGACCCGCGGAACGTCCGCGAAGCGGGACGGCTCGCGGTGCTGCTTCAGGTGGATCGGCTGTACGCAAAGGGAAGCGACGGGCAAAACGCGGCGTCTCCGGCTTCGGTGCCGCGGAAATCAGTGCGTGGAGGTGCCCCTGAATGAGAAGCAGCAGAAGCGGGGAAAAAGTGGTTGGACGGAGGTCTATCGCGGTACGTGCCGCCGCGGCGGTGTTGGCGCTCTTCATCCTCGTTCCCCTCGCCGTTTCCGGCGGCACCTCCCGGGCCTTCGCCGCGGAGACCCGGGAGGTGCGAACCTTTACGGGCACCGTGGAGGAGACGGACTTTCCGGCACGGTTGCTCCGCAACCTTGTGGAGAGCCTGGCTCCGGAGAGCCTGGAGTTTGTCCTCGAAGACGATCCCGATGCGTCCGGTGCGGTGCGGCGGCTCTATTTCGAGGCCCGGGGGGCGAAACAGGGGGGCATCCGCATCGACTCGCTCCGTCTCGAGGCGCTTTTCGTGAAATTCGACCTCGGAGGCCCTTCCGGAAACGGCGGAAGTGCCCCCGGGGAGGGGAATCTCGGGGACCTGAACGTGTCCGAGGCGGTACAGGGCTATTTCGAGGGGCGGGTTCTGGAGAAGGATCTGAACGACTTTCTCCTCGGCGCCACCCTCACGGGAGGCGGCGCGGAGTGGAAGGACCTGCGCTTCGATCTGCGCCCCGGAGGCTTTTCCGCCTCCGCCCGGTTCGCCTCGGGGGTCGTCTCCGCCCGTGTCGTGGTGGAGAGCGATCTGGAGATCGAGGATCGGGACCGCCTGCGCATGAGGAACTATCGCATCTCCGTGAACAACGCCGAGACGGACATGGCCATGATCCTGGAGGCCATCGAAAAGGCGCAGCCCCTGCTGGATTTCAGGGATTTCCCTTTTCCCGTGCGGCTCCGGGAACTTACCGTGGACGAGGATGCCCTTGTTCTCGCCACCCGGGTGGCGCCCACCCGCTTTGAAGGAACGACCCTGCGCTACGAGGCGGCACAGTAGCCGCTCAGGTCCGAGCCGGTGACGAAATCGCGAAAGCGTTGGGCAATGGACGGCAGCGTCCTCCCCTCTTTCCAGAGGAGGCTGATGTCCCTGACAAGAGGCGGAGAGGTGATCTTCAGGACGGAGACGTTGTATGTGTCCAGCAGAGGGATTCTCGGCATGATCGCGACGCCCTGGCGGGAGTTCACGAAAGCCGCCATGGCGTTGCACTCCTCCGCCTCGAAGACGATGTTGGGCACCATCCCCGCCGCCCTGAAGATGTCGTCCACGAAGACGCGCAGGCCGCTCCCGTGGGGAGCGATGATGAAGGGCTCGTTCCTGATGTCTTCGAGGGAGATGTCTTTCAGGAGTGTCAGGGAATGGCCTGTTGGGACGACGAGAAAAAGCTCCTGCGTGAACAGTGGTGTGGAGCGGATGGCGTTCCCGCTGTAGTCGCTCGAAAACGCGAGTTCGATATCTCCGCTGTTGAGTTTTTCAAGGATTTGGTTCTTCGTCCCCTGGAAGAATCTGAAGATCACGGAGGCGTTTTCCTTTTTGTGCTGGAAGCTGTTGACGATCCTGGGAAGAAAATCGAAGCTGACGCTGTAGATGTATCCGAGGTTGATCGTCGTGCTTTCCGGAAGTGACATGTTTGCGACCACCCGCTGTCCTTCCTCGATGGCTTCGAGAGAGCGGCTCGCATGCGGAAGAAACGCCTCGCCGAAATGCGTGAGGACGGTTCTGTTGTCCCGCTTCTCAAAGAGCGGAACGCCGAGTTCTCGCTGCAGTTCGGAGATGGCGTAGCTTAGCGTGGGTTGTGTGATGTGAAGGGCTTCGGCCGCCTTGGTGTAGTGCAGAAATTTTGCAAGCGTGCAGAAATAGTTCAGTTGTTGCAGTGTTACCATCGTTTCCTCCTCCCCTCTCGCCTCCCGCTGGAAAATCCCCTCCCGAAAGCCCTTTTCGAAAGAACGCGACAGGATTGTCGAAGGCGATGTGCAGGAACAGGCATGGTGAAGCTGCATTCTTCCGGTGGAAGATACTCTCTCTCTGCGGGTGGTTGCGGAGGCCGGGGTTTCCGGGAGATTTCGGCACGGCGCCGCCACCGCCACTCATAGAGAAATTCTATCACGCCCATTGAAAAGGCGCATTGGAGTTTTCCGGTGAGCCTGTTTATTCTGGAACCGTCCCCGAAAAAATGTTTCAGCCATGTGTGTGCAAGGCAACGGATTCCTCAACGTTCTGTTGTGGTGCGGATGCTCTTGTGTCTTGTGGCGACGGATGAGAGCGGTTTTTTGTTTTCGGAGTGTCTGCGACGGATGGTGCCGGTTCGGTCGGACACAGTGCGGCGCGGGAAACAGTCACGCAGGAGGAGTCGCCCCGGGGCGGGCAGGAATATGCGGGACGTTTTTGATGGGGGGTAGGAACGTGCACTTGCCGGAAAGTGTTGTCGTCTGCGAAGTCGGACTGCGGGACGGCCTGCAGAACGAGAAGACCCAGCTTCGGACCGAGCAGAAGAGCGAGCTGCTCGAAATGTTTCAGGAAGCGGGAGTGCGGATCGTCGAAGTCGGTTCTTTCGTCAATCCCAAAGCCGTTCCCCAGATGGCGGACACGGAGGATGTCTTTCGGCGTATCAGGCCGCGGGAGAGCGCGGAATACCGTGTCCTCGTCCTGAACGCAAAGGGACTGGATCGGGCTGTCGCATGCGGTGTCCGGAAAGCGAAGTTCACCATCTCGGCGAGCCGGACTCATCAGATGAAGAACGCCAACCGTCCTCCGGAGGCGCTTTTCGAACAGTTGGGAGAACTGGCTTCTTCCGCCGCGGCGCGGAACGTGGTGCTGTCCGGTGCGATTTCGACGGCCTTCGGATGTCCTTTCGAGGGCGAGATCTCGCCGGAGAAAGTTGCCGGAGTCGCCCGCGAATTCGAGAAGGTCGGCGTCAGGGAGATTTCCCTGTCCGATACCACCGGGATGGCGAACCCGAGGCAGGTGTATGCCATGTGTCTGGAAATGCGGGAACGCTTTCCCGGCGTGGTGTGGAACCTGCATTTTCACAACACCCGGGGCATGGGGCTCGCCAATGTCCTTGCGGGAATGCAGGCGGGAGTGACGCGCTTCGACGCCAGCCTCGGCGGATTGGGAGGGTGCCCCTTCGCACCGGGGGCGACGGGGAACATTGCGACCGAGGATCTGTTGCACATGTGCGCCGAAATGGGAATCGAAACGGGAATCGATCTGGATCGAATGATCGCCGCGGCACGGCTCCTGCAGGAATGGATCGGGCACGATCTCCCCGGCGCCGTGTTGAAGGCGGGGAAAAACAGCGATCTTCATCGCGCGTGTGAAAAGAACGAAAACTAGACGACGAGGAGAGGACACGATCATGGCCAGGGAGATCACGGAGGAACAGCGCAAAGAGCTCGATGTGTTGATCGAGAGGGCACGGGCGGCCCAGAAGATCATCGAGACCTACGACCAGGCACGGGTGGACAGGCTCTGTCAGGCCGTTGCCTGGGCGATCACGAACAAGAAGACCTTTCTGAAGCTGGTCGACATGGGCATCGAGGAAAGCGGCCTGGGGGATCCGGTCTCCCGCCAGGGGAAACGCTTCAAGATCCGGGGAATTCTCCGCGATGCGCTCCGCCAGAAGAGCGTCGGCATCATCGAGGAGAATCCGGAGAAGGGCATCGTGAAATACGCGAAACCCGCGGGGCTCATCGCGTCGCTGGTCCCCACGACGAACCCCGATCTCACTCCCGGAGGGCAGGCCGTATACGCCATAAAGGCCAGGGATGTGGTGATCTTTTCGCCCCATCCCCGCTCGAAGAAAACCACGTTCGAAAGCGTCCGCATCATGCGGGAGGCCCTGGAGCGCGAGGGAGCGCCCGCGGACATCCTCCAGTGCATCACATTGCCGTCCATTCCCATGACGCAGGAGCTGATGGCCCGGGCCGACCTGGTCATCGCCACCGGCGGCCGTCCCATGGTCAAGTCGGCGTACAGCTCGGGAACCCCCGCCTACGGTTCCGGAGCCGGAAATTCCACCATGATCTACGACGAGACGGCCGACGTCGTCGATGCCTGTCACAACACCATGCTCAGCAAGACCTCCGATTACGGATCCGGATGCTCCGCGGACGGCAATCTCATCGTCTCCGAAACAATCTACGATGCAGTGCTGAAGCAACTCGAGGTGGAAGGCGGCTACTTTGCGGACGGTCGGGAACGGGAGCAGCTCAGAAAGGTCATGTGGGACGACGAGGGACACCGGCTTGCCGACACGGTGGCGGTTTCCCCCCAGAAGCTCGCGGAAGCCGCAGGATTCCGGATTCCCGAGGACCGAAAGTTCATCTTCGTCCTGGGCGACGGCATCGGCAGGGAACATCCCTTTTCCAGCGAGAAACTCACCACGCTTCTGGCCGTGCACAAATACGAAGGGGAATTCGAGAATGCCCTGGAGATGATGCGGGGCATCTACGAAGTGGGCGGCAAAGGGCATTCCTGCGGCATCTATTCCTTCAACGAGGAGCATATCCACCGTCTCGCCATGGCGGCTCCGGTGAGCCGGATCATGGTACGCCAGCCTCAGTCGAAAGCCAACGCGGGAGCAACCACCAACGGAATGCCCATGACGTCCAGTCTTGGATGCGGAACCTGGGGGGGCAACATCGTTTCCGAAAACATCTGTCTCAAGCACTACATGAACACCACCTGGGTCTCCCATCCCATTCCCGAGGACATGCCCTCTCCGGAGGAGCTGTTCGGAGATTTCTACGATCCCGAGATGGATCGCTGAGGAGGTGTTGCCTTTCCGGAACGGACACTGTCGGGGTAGAGAGAGGAAGAGGAAGGGATCCAGCGGCGTGGTATGCTGTTTGTCATGAGGGAGGGGTACCCGATGAAAAAAACGCAGGCAATTCTCTGTCTCACGGTGCTGTGCGGTCTGATCGCCGCCACCGGCGCGTCGGCCGCCGAGAAACTGAATCTCATGTGGGGATCGACGAGCGCCTCGTCGGGCCTTTATCCGATGAATGTCGCCATGGCGGACGTGATCAACCGGACCTTGGACGACGTTCATGTCACGGTGGTCGAGACGGGCGGCACGGGGGACAATTTCAAGGGAATGGAGCGGAAGGAGCTGCAGTTCGGCCAGGGCTCCGACTGCAACATCCACATGGCGCAGACGGGCACCGGAATCTATCAGGGCAAGCTGTTCGAGGAGCCGCGCATGCTCTTTGTGGCGCATCCTCTGGCGTATGTGGTGGCGGTCACCGAGGAGAGCGGCGTCAAAAGCCTCTCCGATCTGGACGGCAAATCCTTCAGCCCCGGCTTGAAGGGAAGTGTCGGGGAAATTCTTTACTACAAGGCTCTTCCGGCCTTCGGCATCAAGCCGCAGTTCGTTCCGTCGAGCACCGGCGATGCCGTGGAGGCCATGAAGGACCGACGTATCGTCGGGTTCGTCAAGGCGACGGCGACGACCGTTCCCGATTCCGCCATTCAGGACGTGTCCACCATGCGCAAGGTGCGCATTCTCGGGTTCAACGACAAGGAAAAAGAGATTTTCAAACAACTGTTCCCCGTCTATAACTTCTTCACCGTTCCGGCATCGATCTACGAGCAGGAGGAAGACGTCTCCGTCGTGGGCGAGCGCTTCGGCGTGAGCGTGTCGGCAAGCCTGCCCGAGGACGTGGTCTACCGGATCTTCAAGGCTCTTTACGAGAACAGAGAGCAGATTGCCGCCACCTACCCCGGCATCAGAGGACACGATGTGCTTCAGATGACGGCGGATTCCGTCTGCTGGCTCCACCCGGGCGTGATCAAGTATCTCAAGGAAATCGGTGTCGAACCGCGTCCCGAACAGTACCCCCCCGAGTACAAGGCGCATTGAACCACATCCGGTCGATGCGTTCGTTCGCGGCAGTGCCGGAGGCCGTCTCCCTCTCTCCGAGGGGAGCCTCCGGCGCGGCCGGAATGGCGTGCACCGGGGGGAGTTCCGGAGGCGACGTCAGGAAGGCATGTCTTCGTGTCACCGGGAAAGGCGGAAGTCCGTGCACCGTTTCCGCCTTTGTGAGTTGTCGTCTTGAGGGGGAGCCACTGTGAAGAGAGAAGGCCTTCCTTGGAAGTTGAAGTTCTTCATTCAGTGTTTTGCCGTCGCATTCGCGCTGTTCCACATCTACACAGCCACCTTCGGCGTCTTCCAGAGCGTGGTCCAGAGATCGCTGCACGTGGGGGGCGGCATCGTCCTGTTTCTGCTGCTCTCCGCCGCAAAGCGGCTCGAAGGAGGAAACGCCTCCGCAAAGGACAGGATCGCCGTAGCGGTCGACGGCGCGATGCTTCTCTTCGTCGTCTTCGCCGTGACCTATCTCATCTCCAGTTTCGACCGGATCATGGATCCGCTGTTCGAGATAACCGACACGGACATTCTCGTCGGGCTCGTTTTCACCGCAATCATCCTGGAGGTGACGCGGCGGCTGATCGGGTGGGCCATTCCCGTGCTGGCCTTCGTCTTCGTCGTGTATGCACTATACGGCAAGTTCTTTCCGGGGATCTGGCGACACAACGGAATCAGCCTGGAATATGTGGCGGAGATCCTCTTCTTCTCGGACCGGGGACTGTGGGGACTCGTCACGGGAATATCGGCCTCCATCATCGCCGTGTTCATGATCTTCGGCGCGGTTCTCTTCGCCACCGGCGGAGGCAAGGCCTTCATGGACCTCGCGTGCTGGGCGACGGGTTCCTCCTTCGGCGGTGCGGCCAAACTGGCCACCGTGTCCAGCGGGCTGTTCGGCATGATTTCGGGAAGCGCCGCGGCCAACGTGGCCACCACAGGTGCGTTCACCATACCTCTGATGAAGCGTCTGGGATATGCCCCCGAATTCGCCGGGGGCGTCGAATCCTCGGCGTCCTCGGGGGGGCAGATCATGCCTCCCATCATGGGCGCGGCGGCGTTCATCATGGCGGAGACGCTGGGCATGTCCTACAGCAAACTCGCGCTTGCGGCGATCCTCCCCTCGGTCCTCTTCTACTTCGGCGTGCTCGTCTCCATCCACTACGAGTCCAAGCGCATGGGGTACCGCGGTCTTCCCCGGGAAGAGATTCCGCATATCAGGGATATTCTCCACTACAGGAATTCCGCTCCGATTTTCGTTCCGATTTTCGTGCTGATCGGGTACTTCTTCGCGGGATACACACCGGCGACCTGTGCGCTCCGCGCCCTTGCCGCCGCAGTCGTCCTGTATCTCCTTCTCGACCCGAAGAATTTCCGCTCCCGGGTCGGAGTCCTGGTGAACGGCCTGGCGGACGCAAGCAAGGACATGCTTCCCGTCCTGGCTCTCATCGCCTGTGCGCAAGTACTCCTCGCCATGATCGGTCTTACCGGCGTGGGCATCAAATTCACGAACATCATCGTCGCCCTCGGACACAACAACATCGTGCTCTCCGGCCTCTGTGCCATGGCAGGCACCATGTTCCTCGGCATGGGGCTTCCCACGGTGGCGGCCTATCTCGTCGCATCGGCGGTGATGGCGCCTGCGCTGGTTGCCGTGGGGGTCGCTCCCATCGCCGCACACTTTTTCATTTTCTACTACTCGATCTTTGCCGGCATCACGCCTCCGGTGTGCGGAACGGTCTACATCGGCGCAGCCATCGCCGGAGCGAACTGGCTCAAGACAGCCTGGGTCGCCATCAGGCTCAGCGTGGGGGCCTACCTTGTTCCCTTCATGTTTCTCTTCACTCCCGCGCTGCTTCTCGTCGGAACAACCCGGGAGATCGTCGTCATCTCGATGACCTCCGCGATAGGCATCTTCTCCCTGTCCATCGGGGGCATGGGATACTTTCTGCTCCCCGCGAACGGGCTGGAGCGGGCATTGTTCTGCCTTGGCGGGCTTTTGTTGGTGAACCCGGGCGTGGTGACCGACCTGGCCGGCGTCGGGTGTCTCCTCGTCGGCATTCTCGCGCAGGTGTACCGGAGAAAAAACAGCGACGCGGTGCGGGTGACCGCGTCACAATCGCAGTAAAGGAAGGAGTGAGAACCGTGCTTCAGGCTCATTTCCCCCGGAAAATCCTTTTCGGGGAGGGGGCGCTGGACTTTCTGGCGACACTCGACGTGAAGAGAGTCGTCATGTGTGTGGACGAACTTTTCCACAGGCACAATCCGTCGGTGTTCGCCCGTATCGATGCGATCTGGAAGGAGAAGGGCGTTGCGTCCCGGATGTTTTTCGGCGAGGGGTCGGAGCCGACGCTGGACTTCGTCAAGAAAAGCTCCGCACACCTGAGAGAGCATCAACCGGACCTCATCGTCGCCATCGGGGGCGGTTCCATCCTCGACGCCGTCAAGGTCATGGAAGTGTACTACGAACACCCCGACATCACCGACGAGAAATTGATGGACCGTTTCCATCTGCCGCCGCTCCGAAGAAAGGCACGCTTCGTGGCCATTCCCACCACGAGCGGCACCGGTTCCGAGGTGACGCCCATCGGTGTGCTCTACGTGCCCTCGGACAACCCGCAGTCTCCGCTGGTGAAGAAGGGCATCGCCGATTACCAGCTCATTCCGGACTATGTCATTCTGGACCCCAAGTTCACGGTCTCTCTGCCTCCGGCGGTCACGGGCAGCACCGCCATCGACGCCTTCGTGCACTGTATCGAGGCGTACGTCTGCAACAAACCGAAAAACGTCTTCAGCGACTCCCATGCGCTGGAGGGAATGAGGAAAGTCGTGACCTTTCTTCCCCGCGTCATGGAAGACCCCGGAAACGAGGCGCTCAGGGCCGAACTTCAGATCGCGGCGACCATGGGGGGGCTGGCCCTTGCGAACAGGGGGTCCGGGGCATCCCATGGTGCGGGAAAACAGCTTACGTCATTGTGTCACATTGCGCACGGCGTGTCCGTCGCGATGATGCTCGAAGCGGTTGTGCGCACCAATGCAAGGACGTGCCTCGCCGAGTACGCGACGATCGCCAGATTTCTCGGCGTGGACGAAGAGGACGACGCACGGGCCCTCGAAGGTCTCCTCGCGATCTGGAACGGCCTGCTCGACTTTCTGCGGTTTCCGCGAAAGATCGGAGATCTGGGCGTTTCCCGCCGGGAATTTCTGGAGAAGCTCGAAAGCCTGACGGAGAACGCCCTGAACGATGCGGCGATGAAATCGAATCCCATAGCCTTGAATCACGAGGAAGTCCGCGGGCTCTTTTGCTCCCTTGCCGACTGAACCCGAAGCGGATGGAACCCTTTCGGCCCGGCGAAAGCCGGGCCTTTTACGGCCGTAAATACTTGCGCATGCAATTAATAGCTGCTAGACTTTTCCGGAGGAAAACCACTTGCGCGGGGGGATGGACGTGGATCACTGGACGCCGGGAAGACTGATTTCGACCCTCTATCGCCGCTGCCAGCGCCATCTGGACCGGCGTTTCGCCGAACTGGGGATCGCCGCGGGGCACGGGCTGTACCTTTATCTGGCGGAGCTGGCCCGGCGGGACGGTGTGACCCAGACCGAACTCGCCTCGCGCCTTGCCCTGGACCCCGCCTCGGTGACGCGGTCGCTGCGGCGTCTCGAAGCGCTGGAGTGGGTGTCCCGGCGGAACGGGGAGGACGGGCGGGAGCGGCATGTCTTTCTCGCGGACCGGGGGCGGGAGGTGCTGCCTCTGATCCGGCGGGTTCTGGAGGAGTGGGATGCGGCGGCGGCGAAAAGCTTTTCGCCGGAGGAACGGCGGCACCTCGAAATGCTGCTCGGAAGAATGACGGCGAATCTGGAGGAGGAAGAAAAATGACGCGAAACTGGTCGGAAGAGGCACGGAGAAGAGACGAGGCGGACAGACTCGCGCCGTTTCGCGCGAGGTTCCACGTCCCCGCCGGAACGGCCTACATGGACGGCAACTCCCTGGGGCTGGCGTCGGTGGACGCCCTGGAATCACTCGAGCGCGCCGCCCGGGAGTGGCGGGATCTGGCCATCGGCGGGTGGCTCGATGCCCGGCCCGACTGGTTCACCTACGGCGAGCGCATCGGCGCGAAAATGGCTCCCCTCGTGGGGGCCGAACCCGAGGAAGTCGCTCTGGTGGGGTCCACCACGGCCAATCTCCACTCCCTGGTTGCCACATTCTACCGGCCCAGGGGAACGCGCCGAAAGATCCTTGCGGACGAGCTGAACTTTCCCTCGGACCTCTACGCCCTGGCGAGCCAGGTACGGCTCCAGGGGGGGGATCCGGCGAAGGACCTGATTCTGGCGAAAAGCGCCGACGGTCGCACCCTCGACGAAGAGGCGCTCATCTCCCTGATGGACGACACCGTTGCCGTGGCGGTTCTCCCCGCGGTACTCTACCGCAGCGGGCAGCTTCTGGACCTACGGCGGCTTGCGCGAGCCGCCCACGAGCGGGGAATCGTGATCGGCTTCGACTGCGCCCATTCCGTGGGGTCCGTGGCGCACCACCTCCACGACGACGACGTGGATTTCGCCTTCTGGTGCACCTACAAACACCTGAACGGCGGTCCCGGTTCGCCCGCGGGGCTCTTTGTGCACCGGCGGCATTTCGAGCGCGAGCCGGGGCTGGCGGGATGGTTCGGCTACGTGAAGGAGCGGCAGTTCGACCTGGCGCTCAACTTCGAGCACGCTCCCAGCGCGAGCGGCTGGCAGATGGGATCGCCCTCCATCCTTTCCGCCGCGGCCCTCGACGGAGCGCTCAACCTCTTTGACGAGGCGGGCATCCTCACGGTGCGGGCCAAGTCACTGGAGCTGACATCCTTCCTCATCGAGCTGGCGGAGGCACGCCTCGCTCCCCTGGGGTTTGAGGTGGGCACCCCTCTGGAGCCGGACCGGCGGGGCGGGCACGTGGCCCTGGAGCACGCCGAGGGATGGCGGATCTGCCGCGCCCTGAAGGCCCGGGGCATCGTGCCGGATTTCCGCCCCCGGCGGGTGATCCGGCTTGCACCGGTGGCGCTGTACTCCACCTTCGCGGAGGTGGAACACACCGTCTCCGCCCTGGAGGACATCGTCCGGAAGCGCGCATACGAGGCATTTTCCTCCGAGCGCGCCGCCGTCTCCTAGAGAAGCGACGGAGAGCCCGCCCGGATCACACACGCCCGGTCAACGCTTGACAAAGCGTCCGTGTATGTGGAATATCCTGCTTGAAGCTGCTCGAATTTTCTCGACGGAAATCGAAAGGCTTATAGTCGTTGAAACGGCTGAACATCTGAAGATGGATAGATTGACTGTGCATTCAGGTGCGAAACCTGCGGCCTCGGCGAAGTGCTCCGCGCCCGCAGGCCCACGCGCCTGCCTGTCGTGGTGGTTTGCGATGCAGGGAGAACCGTGCCGGCTCATATTTCCGGCGACACGTGGCCGAGGTGAGACGCCCGTGGCTATAGTCATACCTGAAAATTTTGCGAGGTGAAACATGGCGAAGCGAAAAGACGGGGCGCAAACAGGCGGTACCGCCGGTGCCACGATCGGTTATGAGGCCGAACTGTGGCGCATGGCCGATACGCTGCGCGGCAGCATGGACGCCGCCGAATATAAGCACGTCGTCCTCGGTCTCATCTTCCTCAAGTACATTTCCGACGCCTTCGAGGAACAACACGCACGGCTCCTGGCCCAGCGTGGCCAGGGCGCCGACCCCGAAGATCCCGACGAATACCGCGCCATCAATGTTTTCTGGGTGCCCCCCGAGGCGCGCTGGACGCATCTCAAGGCGCAGGCCAAGCAGCCCACCATCGGACGGCTTGTGGACGACGCCATGGCCGGTATCGAGCGCGACAATCCGGCGCTCAAGAGCGTGCTGCCCAAGGACTACGCCCGGCCGGTCCTCGACAAGACCCGCCTTGGCCAGCTCATCGACCTGATCAGCAACATCCGGGTCGGAGATGAGGCAGCCCGTGCCAAGGACGTGCTCGGCCGCGTCTACGAGTACTTCCTCTCACAGTTCGCGAGCGCCGAGGGCAAGAAGGGCGGCGAGTTCTACACCCCGCGCTGTGTGGTGAAACTGCTGGTCGAAATGCTCGAGCCCTACCGCGGCCGGGTGTATGATCCCTGCTGCGGCTCGTCTGGCATGTTCGTGCAGTCGGTGGAGTTCATCCGTGCGCATGCCAACGGTGGCCATCTGAGCGGGACACCGGCCGGCCCGAAGTCCGACATCTCCATCTACGGCCAGGAATCCAACTACACCACCTGGCGGCTCGCCAAGATGAACCTCGCCATCCGGGGCATCGACGGCCAGATTGCCCACGGTGACACCTTCCACAACGACCATTTCCCCGACATGAAGGCTGATTTCATCCTTGCCAATCCGCCTTTCAACGTCTCCGACTGGGGCGGCGAGCGCCTCAAGGACGACAGGCGCTGGAGGTACGGTGTGCCGCCCGCAGGCAACGCCAACTTCGCCTGGGTGCAACACATGGTGCACCACCTCGCGCCCGCGGGTGTAGCCGGTTTCGTGCTGGCCAACGGCTCCATGTCGTCCAACCAGTCCGGCGAGGGCGAGATCCGCAGGAACCTGATCGAAGCCGATCTCGTGGATTGCATGATCGCGCTGCCTGGCCAGCTCTTCTACTCGACGCAGATTCCGGCGTGCTTGTGGTTTCTCGCCCGGGACCGCAAAAACGGCAAATTCCGCGACCGGCGCGGACAGACCCTGTTCATCGATGCCCGAAAACTGGGTCGCATGGTGGATCGCACCCACCGGGAGCTCACCGACGAGGACATTGCCCGCATCGCCGACACGTACCACGCCTGGCGCGGCGAGAAGGGGGCCGGCGAGTACGCCGATGTGCCCGGTTTCTGCAGGAGTGCCCCGCTGGACGAGGTGCGCAAGCACGGCCACGTGCTCACTCCCGGCCGCTACGTCGGCGCCGAGGCGCAGGAAGACGATGGCGAACCGTTCGACGAGAAGATGCGGCGACTTGTCACCCAGCTCCGTGAGCAGCAGGCGGAGGCGGTCCGACTCGATGCAGCCATTGCTGAAAATCTGGAGGAACTGGGATATGGCAAATAAACCCAAACAAAGCAAGGCCAAGCCTCTTGAGGAGAAGACTGGAGCTCGACTTCCCGCAGCAGGAAGCGCCAAGGAGCTCCCTCTCGATTATGCGAGCCTGCTGAACGAACTCAAGGAGCGCATTCGCAAAGAGCGCTTGCGCGTCGTCCTTGCCGCAAACGCCGCCATGGTGCTGTTGTGCTGGGATGTCGGTCGCGTCATTCTCGAGCGCCAGCAGCGCGAAGGCTGGGGCGCCAAAGTCATCGACCGGCTCTCGGCGGACCTGCGCCGCGAGTTTCCCGATATGCAAGGCCTTTCGCCGCGCAACCTCAAATACATGCGCGCCTTTGCCGCTGCCTGGCCCGAACACCAAATTGTGCAAGAGGTGCTTGCACAAATTGCCTGGTACCACAACATCGCACTTTTGGATAAGCTTGACGATCCCACTGTTCGTCTTTGGTACGCCCGGAAGGCCCGTGAGGAGGGCTGGAGCCGGAACGTGCTGGTGCTGCAGATCGAACGCCGTCTCCACGAACGCCAAGGTCAGGCCGTCACCAACTTCTCTGTCACGCTCCCACCCCCGGACTCGGACATGGCAGCCCAGGTATTCAAGGACCCTTACCTCTTTGACTTTCTTGGTACCGCTGACCCTCGCCGGGAGCGGGAGGTGGAGCAGGCCCTGGTGGACCATATCCAACGCTTCCTGCTGGAGTTAGGAGCGGGTTTTGCCTTCGTGGGACGACAGGTGCTCCTGGAGGTTGGGGACCGCGATTTTTACGTGGATCTGCTCTTCTACCATCTCAAGCTGCGCTGCTTCGTGGTCGTCGAATTGAAAGCGGGGGTTTTCGAGCCCGCTCACGTGGGGCAGATGAACCTGTACCTTTCGGCGGTGGACGACCTTATGCGGCACCCGGACGACGAGCCCACCATTGGGCTTTTGCTCTGCAAAGGCAAAGACCGCCTCGTCGTCGAATACGCCCTGCGCGACCTGCAAAAACCCATCGGCGTTGCCGAGTGGGAGACGCGCCTGGTCGCCTCACTCCCCGAAGAACTCGAAGGGAGCCTGCCAAGCGTGGAGGAGATCGAGACGGAGCTGGGATATGGCGGGTGAGTGGCGCGACCAACCGCTGTCCAACCTCTGTAGCTACATCAATCGTGGCAGCGCGCCCGCGTACGTCCAGTCGGGGGGCATTCTCGTTCTAAATCAGAAGTGTGTGCGCGATCAGCGGGTGAGTTTCGCCGAAGCGCGACGAACCGACACTCTGCAGAAACCCGTCAACCCCGAGCGGATGCTGCAACCGTTTGACATCCTCGTGAACTCGACGGGTGTTGGGACCCTTGGACGCGTCGCGCAGGTCAGCTCCCTACCTGAGCCCGCGACGGTTGATTCTCATGTGACTCTCGTTCGTCCCGATCCAGCATCTGTCCATCCTCGCTATCTCGGCTATGCGGTTCGATCCTTCGAGCCGGAGATCGAGGCACTCGGTGAAGGTTCCACAGGTCAGACAGAGCTTGCACGGGGCCGACTGGCGGACTTCACCGTCCCGGTGCCCCCCGTCGGTGAGCAGGCTGCCATCGCTCGCATCCTTGGCACACTGGACGACAAGATCGAGCTGAACCGGCGCATGAGCGAGACGTTGGAGGTCATGGCGCGGGCGCTGTTCAAGTCGTGGTTCGTGGACTTCGACCCGGTGCGCGCCAAGCTGGAAGGCCGCTGGTGCCGCGGCGAGTCCCTCCCCGGCCTGCCCGCGCACTTCTACGACCTCTTCCCCGACCGCTTGGTGGACTCTGAGCTGGGCGAGATTCCGGAGGGGTGGGGGGTGGTCACACTCGCCGAACACTACGATGCAGTGAAGGGCGTCAGCTACAAGGGCAGTGGGCTCGGGAGCCAAGGAATGCCGCTTCACAACCTGAATTCAATTTATGAAGGCGGCGGCTACAAGTACGAAGGCATCAAAGTACTACTCTGGCGGATACGCCGAACGCCACGTGGTGCGTCCTGGCGACGTAATCGTGGCAAACACAGAACAAGGGCACGACCGTCTCCTGATCGGCTATGCAGCACTTGTCCCCGCGCTCTTCGGTAGTCGGGGAATCGCCAGCCATCACATTTACCGTCTGAGGTCAAAGCCTCAGAGTCCACTGACGGCGGCCTATCTCTGTTGGCTTCTGAACTCATCACAGATGCATGACGTTGTGAGTGGCTATGCCAACGGCACAACGGTCAACATGCTGCCGCTCGACGGCGTTCAAAAGCCGAAAATCATTGTTCCGCCGAGTGACCTCGTCGTCGCATTTGATTCCATTGTCGTGAACGTAGCGCGTAGGCGCGAGGAGATGATTTCAGAATCCCGCACCCTCGCTGCTCTGCGCGATGCGTTGCTGCCAAAGCTCATCAGCGGCGAGCTGCGGGTGAAGGACGCGGAGAAGTTCATTGGAGGGACTCTTACATGAGCGCGGCCTTCACTGAATCCCTCGTTGAGCAAGCCGCCCTGGATTTGTTGGAGGCCGTCGGATGGAAGATCGCCCACGGCCCCGACGTCGCGCCGGACACGCCTTCCGCCGAGCGGCGCGACTACGGCGAGGTGGTACTGACGCAGCGGTTGCGCGACGCGCTGGCCCGGCTCAACCCGACGCTCCCGGTCGAGACGCTCGACGACGCCTTCCGCAAGCTCACTCGGCCCGAGGGTGCGGAGCTGACCCGGCGCAACCGCACGCTCCATCGTCTGCTCGCGGACGGTGTCACGGTGGAGTATCGCGACCTGGGCGAGATCCGGGGAGCACAGGTCCGGGTGATCGACTTCGACGATCCCGACAACAACGACTGGCTGGCGGTCAACCAGTACAGCGTCACGGAGAACAAGCATAACCGGCGGTCTGATGTCGTGCTGTTCATCAATGGTCTGCCGCTCGCGGTGGTTGAACTCAAAAACGCAGCCGACGAGAACGCGACCATCTGGACCGCCTTTCACCAGCTCCAGACCTACCAGACCGAAATTCCCTCCCTTTTTGCGACCAACGCTGTACTGCTCGTCTCCGACGGGATCGAGGCGCGGGTCGGTGCATTGGGCGCCGGGCGCGAGTGGTTCAAGCCCTGGCGCACGATCACGGGTGACACACTGGCCGAGTCGCATGTACCGGAACTCCAGGTCGTGATCGAGGGGCTGCTCGCGCCGTGGCGCTTCCTGGATTTTGTGCGCGACTTCATTGTCTTCGAGGACGACGGCAGCGGACGGCTCGTGAAGAAAATGGCGGGCTATCACCAGTTTCACGCCGTGCGCGTCGCCGTGGCGGAGACGCTCCGTGCGGCGCAACTCGTGCGCATGGATCGCGTCGGTCAGCCGCACGCAGGCTACGAGGCAGGCCGGAAACCCGGCGGCAAACCGGGGGACCGGCGCATCGGCGTGGTCTGGCACACCCAGGGCTCTGGCAAGAGTCTGACGATGGTGTTCTACGCCGGTCGCATCATCCGCGAGCCGGCGATGCAGAACCCGACGATCATCGTGCTCACCGACCGCAACGACCTCGACGATCAGCTCTTCGGCACCTTCTCGCGCTGCCGGGAGCTGTTGCGTCAGCCGCCTGCAAAGGCCGCGAGCCGGGCTCACCTGCGTGAGCTGCTTTCCGTGGAGGCGGGCGGTGTGGTGTTTACCACCATCCACAAGTTCTTCCCGAGGCGAAGGGCGACCGGTACCCGACCCTCTCCGAGCGTCGCAACATCGTGGTGATCGCCGACGAGGCACACCGCAGCCAGTACGACTTCATCGACGGCTTTGCCCGCCATATGCGCGATGCCCTCCCCAACGCCTCGTTCATCGGCTTCACCGGTACGCCGATCGAGCTGGCCGACGCAAACACGCGGGCGGTCTTCGGCGACTATATCAGCGTCTACGACATTCAGCGCTCCGTGCAGGATGGCGCAACAGTGCCGATCTATTACGAAAGCAGGCTTGCCAAGCTGGCGCTGGACGAAGCCGAACGGCCCAGGATCGACCCGGACTTTGAGGAGGCTACCGAGGGCGAAGAAGTCGAACGCAAGGAAAAGCTCAAGACCAAGTGGGCGCAGCTCGAAGCCGTGGTGGGCGCCGAAAAGCGCCTTCGGCTCGTCGCACAGGACATCGTGGAGCACTTCGAGAAGCGGCAGGAAGCCATGGACGGCAAGGCGATGGTCGTCTGCATGAGCCGGCGTATCTGCGTGGAACTCTACCGGGAACTCCTTCGGCTTCGCCCCGAATGGGCCGACGAGGACGATGCCCGGGGTGCGATCAAGGTGGTGATGACCGGCTCCGCCTCCGATCCGCCCGAGTGGCAACCTCACATTCGCAACAAGCCGCGGCACGAGGTGCTGGCCGATCGTTTTCGCGACTCTGAAGACCCGCTTCGCCTTGTGCTGGTGCGCGACATGTGGCTCACCGGCTTCGATTGCCCGAGCCTTCACACGATGTATCTCGACAAGCCGATGCGTGGCCACGGCCTCATGCAGGCCATCGCACGCGTCAACCGTGTCTTCCGCGACAAACCGGGTGGACTGGTGGTGGACTATCTGGGGCTTGCCCAGGAACTCAAGGCAGCGCTCGCTACCTACACGGAAAGCGGCGGCACGGGCCGCACCGCCCTCGCGCAGGACGAGGCCGTCGCCGTCATGCGCGAGAAATACGAGATTTGCTGCGGCCTCTTCCACGGCTTTGACCGCTCGCGTTGGATGACAGGTACCCCCGCGGAGCGTCTCAGACTGCTGCCCGCCGCGCAGGAGCACATTCTCGCGCAGGCCGACGGCAAGGATCGCTGTGTGCGTGTGGTGCGAGAGCTCTCACAGACGTTCGCCCTCGCGGTACCGCACGAAGAAGCGCTCAAAATCCGTGACGACGTGGCGTTCTTCCAGGCCGTGCAGGCTGTGCTCGCCAAGCGTGCGCCGGGGGAAGCGCGCCCCGAGGAGGAACTCAATCACGCTGTCCGCCAGATCATCTCCCGTGTCGTCGCGCCGGAGGGCGTGGTGGACATCTTCGCCGCGGCGGGGCTGCAGAAGCCCGACATCTCGATCCTCTCAGACGAGTTCCTGGCCGAGATACAAGGGCTTCCTCATCGCAATCTCGCTGTCGAGTTGCTGCAGAAGCTCCTTAAAGGCGAAATCGCAACGAGGCGCCGTAAAAACGTTGTCCAGGCTCGCTCTTTTGCCGAGATGCTGGAGCAGGCCATCCGACGTTACCAGAACCGGGCGATCGAAGCGGCACAGGTGATCGAGGAACTCATCCAGCTTGCCAGGGACATGCGACAGGCTAACGCCCGCGGCGAGGCGCTGGGTCTGGCCGAGGACGAACTGGCGTTCTACGACGCCCTCGAAGCCAACGACAGCGCGGTCAAGGTGCTCGGCGACGAGACGCTGCGGGCGATTGCCCGCGAGTTGGTCGAGACGGTGCGCAGCAACGTCACGATCGACTGGAGCCTCCGCGAGAACGTCCGGGCGCAACTGCGGGTGTTGGTCAAGCGCATCCTGCGCAGGCACGGCTACCCGCCGGACAAGCAGGAGAAGGCGACGCAGACCGTGCTGGAGCAGGCAGAGCTGCTGTCGGCGGAATGGGCGGTGGCGTGACAAGGGTGTCTCACCAGCGGATCAATCAGACTTGGTTCTTCTGTTGTTTCTGTTGGTCGTAAGGCGCACGCAAGGAGCGAACGGCGGTCTTCCGCGCCTGTTACATGTTCTTTTATGGCAGCCCTACATCGCGATTCCCTCCGACCGACGTCGGGAGCGTCCTTCGCCTGGGAGGTGGACCGTGGGCCTGGGCTGCTCTCGACTCGGCATATCACAACCCTGTCCCGTTTCAGGGATGACGTTCTCCAGGTCCCGTCACAAAAGGTTTTCCGTGCCGTTGACAAAATCCAGGGGGCTCTCTATAATGCCCGCAACAACTGAATAGGGATCGACGCATCCAGAGCGGTGGAGGGACAGGCCCTACGAAACCGCGGCAACCTTCGCGAAAGCGAAAAGGTGCCAATTCCTGCAGGATTTCCTGGAAGATGGTCGAGGCGGTGTTACCAGTATGGTCTCTTCCTCGATTCCGGGGAAGAGACTTTTTTTGTGTTTGTGCGTTTTTTGTGCGTTCCCTTGCGGCAGTCCGAGGGAAAGGAGGAGACCGACATGACCCGATGCTTCACGAAACGGTTCACGAACGGAATGATGTGCACCATGATGATGTGCGACGACGGCGGATCTCCTCCAGGAAGGACCGGCGGCTGCTGATTCGTCGCTCTCCGGACTGGCCGGGATCCGCTTGGGATCCCGGCCTTTTTTTGTGCTCTGAAAGGGAGGTGGACGCTGGTGCGGTGACGGCAAGGGAGACGGGCGGTGCACTCGGAAGAAGCGCAGGGAAAAAGGATCGCCGGGGCCGGAGGACACGGCCCGGCGGGGACGATGCGGACATCACCGCAAGGGAGGAAGACGACATCATGAGAACGAATGTGGTTGTGCGTGCGGCAGTGGCTGCGGTTGCGTTTGTGCTGTGCGTTGCGGCGGGGGGAACGCGCTCTTCGGCGGAGGAGCTGGAGAAGCTCCGGGTTGGTGCCACGGCGGGCCCCCACGCGGAGGTGCTGGAGTTCGTCCGGGAGGGTGCACGGGCGCGGGGGATCGATCTCGAGGTGGTGGAGTTCAGCGACTACATCGCGCCCAATGCGGCCCTCGACCAGGGGGACCTGGACGCCAACTCCTACCAGCACCAGTTCTTTCTGGACACGCAGAACAAGGACCGGGGCTATCACCTCGTGTCCATCGCCAAGACCGTGGTCTGCCCTCTCGGTTTCTACTCGAAGAGGATCAAGAACATCGCCGAGCTGAAGGACGGGGCCACCGTGGCGGTGCCCAACGATCCCGCCAATGTGGGGCGCGCCCTGGTGCTCCTTGAGCGGCAGGGGTTCATCACGCTTCAGGAGGGGCTGGGATACAGGGCGTCCGTGCTGGACATCGTGGCAAACCCAAAAAAGCTCAGGATCGTGGAGATCGAGGCACCCCAGCTTCCCCGCTCTCTGGACGACGTGGATCTCGGGGCGGTGAACGTGAATTACGCTGTGGAGGCGGGGCTGTCGCCGATGACGGACGCGCTGCTGATCGAGGATCCCGCCGCATCCCCCTTTGCGAATCTCATCGTGGTCCGGGAGGCGGACAAGGACCGGCCGGTCTTCCGGAAGCTCGTCGAGGCCTACCAGACGGAGGACGTGAAGCGGTTCATGCTGGAGCGCTTCAAGGGCGCCTTCGTTCCCGCATGGTAGGGCCGGAAGCGACACGGGAGGTGCGGGCGATGGGTGTTTTTTTCAGAACGAGAGAAGGGGGTGTTTCGCGCCTCCGGGGACGGGCTGTCTCCGGAGGTGCGGGGGGCGCGAAAGGAGGTGGTGCGCCGTGGCGATCTCCCTGTGCGGTCTGACCAAGGTCTACGGCACCGGCGCGGGGGCAGTGAAGGCCCTCGACGACATCACCCTGGAGATCCCGGACGGCGCGATCTTCGGGATCATCGGCCAGAGCGGGGCGGGAAAGAGCACGCTCATCCGCTGCGTCAATCTGCTGGAACGCCCGTCGGCGGGGACCGTGAAGGTGGGAGAGGTGGACTTCACCTCCCTCTCCGGAGAGACGCTGCGGCAGGCCCGGAAGAAGGTGGGCATGATCTTTCAGTCCTTCAATCTTCTGTCGCGTCGCACGGTCTTCGGCAATGTCGCCCTGCCTCTGGAACTGGCGGGGTGGCCGAAGGAGGACATCCGGTGCCGCGTGGCGGAGCTGCTCGCGCTCGTGGGGTTGGAGGAGCGGAGGGACCACTATCCCTCCCAGCTCTCGGGAGGGCAGAAGCAGCGGGTGGGTATCGCCCGGGCGCTAGCGAACAATCCGGAGGTGCTCCTCTCCGACGAGGCCACCTCCGCCCTCGACCCGGGAACAACCCGGTCCATTCTGGCGCTGCTTCGGGACATCAACGAAAAGCTGGGGCTCACGATCCTGCTCATCACCCACGAGATGCAGGTCGTCAAGGAAATCTGCCACGGCGTGGCGGTTCTCGAAAAGGGGCGGATCGTGGAGCAGGGGCCGGTGTTCGACATCTTCGCCGATCCGAAGGAGCGGGCCACCCGGGACATGCTGGGGCAGGACCTCGACGCGGAGCTTCCCGAGTCCTTCGCGGGGCTCGATTTTTCCCGGGAGCCTCTTCCGGGGAGCGATCTCGTCCTCCGGCTCCGCTTCTTCGGCGACATCGCCGCGGAGCCCGTCATGTGCGATCTGATCCGGCGGTTCGATCTGGACGTGAACATCCTCACCGCCCACATCGATCATCTGCGCAACATGCCCTACGGGACCCTGGTGATCGGTCTTTCCGGGGAGGAGCGGCAGCGGCAGGCGGCGCTCAAGGCGCTGCGCGCGCTGGATCTCAGAGTGGAGGTGGTCGGCTATGTCGCAAAAACTCTTCGCCGTGCTATGTAGCTCGCTTGCGGACACCCTCTGCATGGTTGGTGTTTCCAGCGCCCTCGCCTTTCTCTTCGGGCTTCCGCTGGGAGTGGTGCTTCTGGTGACCGGAAAGGGGCACATTCTGGAGAACCGTGCGGTGAACGGACTTCTCGGGAGCATCGTCAACGCGGCGCGCTCCACGCCCTTCATCATCCTTCTGGTGCTTCTTCTTCCCGTGACGAGGATGGTCGTGGGGACCACCATCGGCACCGTCGCGGCCATCGTGCCCCTGGCCATCGCGGCCACGCCCTTCGTGGGGCGGGTCGTGGAGGGGGCGCTCCGCGAGGTGGACGGAGGGGTCATCGAAGCGGCCCTCGCCATGGGGGCCACGCCCTGGCAGGTCATCCGGAAGGTGCTGCTCCCCGAG
>Ga0228536_1001152_pt1 | contig 29577 bp, 31 predicted proteins | sample SJ1Smetagenome_FD_168611 | JGI IMG/M metagenome (GOLD analysis project Ga0228536, IMG submission 168611) | Enriched culture of PCE-dechlorinating microbial communities from Ithaca, New York, USA - SJ1.S | ecosystem: Engineered > Modeled > Simulated communities (microbial... > Unclassified...
CGATGCGTGGCGGGCAGATTCAGGTCGCGCAGGGATTTGCCCGCCCAACGCTCGACCTTGATTTCCTGGACCAGGACGCCCTCGCCCAGGGGCAGATAGTCGAGGATGCCGGGCACGGCCATGCGATGGGCCAGCTGCCGGGCCACGAACTGCTCCGGGAAGACCACGAAGTGGACGCCCAGACGCTTGAGCACCTTTTCGTGCTCCGGACTGATGGCCTTGACCCAGATGTTCTTGACCCCCAGTTCCTGAAGGTTCATGGCCACGAGAATGCTGGCCTCCATGGACTTGCCGATGGAAACCACCACGTAGTCCAGATTCTGAAAGCCGAGCTGCTCCAGAACCTTCTTGTCCGTGCCGTCGGCCTGGAATACCTGATCCAGCACGGTCTGGGCGCGGCGCACCATGGCCTCGTCAGCGTCCACGCCAACGGCCACGTGCCCCAGCTCCTTCACGGACTCGGCCAGGGCGTACCCGAACTTGCCCAGCCCCACCACGCCGATTTCGATCTTCTTGGCCATGCCTTTCCTCGAATCCCCTAGCCCAGGGGCAGGTCGTTCTCCGGCACCCGGTACCTGATGTCCGTCTGCCAGCTTTGCAGGGCGGTGAGGAGCCAGATGGGCCCCAGGCGTCCCACGAACATGAGCATGATGATAACAAGCTTGCCCCCGGTCGTCAGCCGGGGGGTGATTCCCAGGGACAGCCCCACGGTGCCGAAGGCCGAGGTCGCTTCGAAAAGGTTTTCCAGAAATTGCCCCTGAGCCCGGAAGTAGGGCACGTCGCCCCCCTCGGTCACGGTAAGCAGCAAGGCCCCGCCCAGGACCAGAAGAGAAGAAAAGATGAGCAGGGTCAGGGCCCGGTTCAGCGAGGCGGGGCTCAGGGCGTACCAGCCCACCCGCGTCTGTGAACGCCCCTTCACCTGGGCCAGGATGAAGCCGATCCAGGCCCGGAAGGTGGTGGTCTTCACGCCGCCAGCGCAGGAGCCGGGGGAACCGCCGATGAACATGAGCAGGAGCATGAGCACCAGGGAAATGTTCGTCATCCGGGCCATGTCCAGAGTGTTGAACCCCGCAGTGCGACAGGTCACGGACTGAAACAGACTGGCCAGAAGGGTCTCGGACCAAGTGCCGTGCCCTTCGCCGCCGAGCATCTCGGCCCCGAAGATGAGCAGGCCTCCACCCAGGGAAAGCATGAGGCTCGTTTCCAGCACCAGCCGCGAATGCCAGGTGAGCAGATGAGAGCGCCGTCGCAGATCCTTGCGGCGCAGCACGAAGAGCTTCTTGACCATCGAGGCCAAGTCATTGATGACATAGAAGCCCAGTCCCCCCAGAGTGATGAGGAGCATGATCGTCAGGCTCACGCCCCAGTCGCCACGCCAAGCCATGAGGCTGTCCGGATAGAGCGAAAAGCCCGCGTTACAGAAGGCGGAGACGGCATGAAACAAGGCATGGAAGGGGGGAAAGCCATTGGGATCGGCCAGATGCAGAAGCAGGGCCCCCGTGCCCTCCACGGCCACGGCCCCGAGAACCACGCGCAGAAGAAAACGGCCCAGATGGAAGGAAGGGTCGTGCAGCAGGCTCTGGCCCACGGCGATGCGGTCCGTGAGCGTCACGCGGCGGCCCATAAGGTACACGGCCAGGCTCGTGTAGGTCATGATGCCCAGGCCGCCGAGCTGGATGAGCAGGAGGATGGCCGACTGCCCGAAACGGGTGAAGTGCGTGCCCGTGTCCACCACGCCCAGGCCCGTGACGCAGACAGCCGATGTCGCCGTGAACAGGGCGTCCACCCAGGAGATGTCCACGCCGTTCAGGCTGGCGCGGGTGGAGAGCGTCACCGCCCCTGCCCCGATGACTCCGGCGAAGAGCCAGATCGGCAGCCAGAATGGAAGAGATGCCTTGGTGCGGCGCATGCGGGCCTTGTACCCCGAGACCCGCCGTCCGGCAAGACGGGCGGAAAACAAAGGGGCACACACCGGCGGCGCGTTTCAGGAATGCGGCTCGGAATCCAGGGCGGTCAGGGCCCGGGCCAAAAGATCCTCCAGCGGAAGCGCGGCGTCCAGCACGGCCAGGGCCGAAGCCCGATACAGGGGCTCGCGTTCGGCCAGGATCTCGGCCACCTCGTCCAGCAGGGGCTTGCCGGTGAGCGAGGGACGTTGCGCCTCGGCCGGGTCGCGGGCCAGACGCGCGGCCAGCACAGAGGGCTCGGCCAGGAGCGCCAGGGTCAGTCCCCGGGCCAGCAGTTCGCGATTGCGCGGACGCAGGACCATGCCGCCGCCACAGGCGATCACCCGGCCGGGAGCGCGATCCACGGCCTCCAGCACACGGGTCTCTTCGTCACGGAAGGCGTCCCAGCCGCGTTCGGCCACGAAGTCCGCGATGCTCTGGCCCCACTTCTGGACGAAGAGGGCGTCGGTGTCCGCGAAGTCGCGTCCCAGCGCATGGGCCAGGGCCAGGCCCAGGGTGGTCTTGCCCCCGGCGCGGGGGCCGACAAGGTAGATGTTCGGCCGCATGGTCCGGCGAATGTAGGCCAAGCCGGGGCCGCGCGCAACGCCTGTGGTCGCGCTTTGCTTCCGCGCCGATCCCTGGTACACAGGCAACCAATCCGAACGCATTCGAGGAGCTCATGAAAACAGCCATTTTCGGTTTTTCCGGGTCCGGCAAGACGGACCTCTTCGCGGCCCTGGCCGGTGAGAAGGCCGCCCAGGCGGGCAACCGGGCCATGGTCAAGGTGCCCGAACCCCGACTGGAGCCCCTGGCCGCCTTGTTCAGCCCCAAGAAGATCACCTGCAGCGAGATCGAATACCTGGACATCCCCGGCGGCGGTGGCAAGGGGCAGGGACTCGGGGAGCGCGTGCTCAACGAAATCCGGCCCTACGACTGCCTGCTCGGGGTGCTGGACGCCTTCTCCGGCCTCTCCGACCCCAAGCAGCAATGGCGGGCCTGCGAGGCCGATCTCCTCATCGCTGACTTGGCCGTGGTGGAAAAACGCCAGGAGCGCCTGGCCTCGGACAAAAAGAAAAACAAGGACCTGGTGAACCCCAAGGAGGAGGAACTCCTGGAGCGCTGCCGGGCCATGCTTGAGGCCGAGACGCCCCTGCGCGCCGACCCGGAGCTGGCCGGAGACCCGGTGCTGCGCGGCTTCCGCTTCCTTTCGGCCAAGTCCGTGCTCTACGCCTGGAACTGCACCGAGTCGGACTTCGGCTCCTTCGAGGTTCCGGCCGACGAAACCGGCCAGACCCACCTCGCGGTGTCCGCCAAGCTGGAGCGCGAACTGGCCCAGATCACGGACCCGGCCGAACGCGAGATGTTCTTCACCGACCTGGGCATCAGCGAGTCCGTGCTCGACCGCGTCATCGCCCGCACCTACAAGCTGCTCGGTCTGATCTCCTTCCTCACGGCCGGTCCCGACGAGGTGCGCTCCTGGGCCGTGCGCGCCGGGGCCAAGGCCCCGGAGGCCGCCGGAGTCATCCACTCCGACTTCCAGAAGGGCTTCATCCGGGCCGAGGTGCTCGGCTGGGCCGACTTCCTTACGGCCGGGGACTTCAAGAAAGCCAAGGAACTGGGCCTGACCCGCCTGGAAGGCAAGGAATACGTGGTGGCCGACGGCGACATCATCGAATTCCGCTTCAACGTCTAGGCGCGTGGCGTGGCGCGGATTCTCTACCTCGCCCACGATACGCCCACACCCTCGGGAGGCGTGCGGACCATCTACCGGCACGTCTCCATCCTGCGGAAGCACGGCCTGGACGCCTTCGTGGTCCACGCCGAGCCGGGCTACCGCTATCCCTTCGCGACCTCGGACGCGCCCGTGCTGGCCCAGCGGCCCGGTCTGGCCCTGCGGCGGGACGACGTGCTCGTGGTGCCGGAGAACTTCCCCCTGGAGAACCTGCCCCAGGTTCCGGGCCTGCGCTGCGTGGTCTTCCTGCAAAGCTGGTCCCTGGCCTTCCAGGGCCTCTCCGACCCCCTGGCCTGGGAGCGTCTGCCCGTGCGTCGGGCGCTCTGCGCCTCCGAACTGCTCCTGGAGTTCGCCACGGACTTTCTGGGCCTGAGCGAGGCCCGCCTCGCGCCCGACGCCGTGGACCCGCTCTTCCATCCCCGGCCCAAGAAGCTCCGGATCGCCTGCATGCCCCGGCGCATGCCCGAGGTGGCGGCCCTGATCCGCGACCTCTTCCGCCTGCGCCATCCCCTGCTGCGCCACGTGCCCTGGCTGGAGATCGACGGCGTAAGCGAAGAGGAAGCCGCCGCCCTGCTCGGCGAGTCCGCCCTGTTCCTCTGTCTCGGCCGCCTGGAGGGACTGGGGCTGCCGGGCCTGGAGGCCCTGGCCTCGGGCTGCCTGGTGACGGGCTTCCACGGCCTGGGCGGCCGGGAATACGCCCGGCCGGACAACGGGCTGTGGTGCGGCCAGGAGGATGTGCCGGACTGCGTCCGCAAACTCGGCGAGGCCGTGGACATGCTCCAACGCGACGATCCCCGCGCCGGGGCCATGATCGAGGCCGGAATCCGCACCGCCGCGGCCTACACGCCCGAGCGCCAGGAACGGGAATTGGCGGCCATCTGGGACTCCTGGCTTCGGGAGAACTGACCGGGCGGCTTGAGCCCGGACGGCCTTTGCCCTAGCATGCGTCCATGCCCGGACCCTACGACGCGACTCCCCTCTTCCAGAACGGCCGCCTGACGGACGTGGCCGTGCGCCAGGACGGCAAGACCCGGCATCTCTGGGGTCGGGGCGGGCCGGAGGCCGAGCGGTCCTTCGTCCTCAAGGCCCTTCAGGCCCACGGACTGCCGGTTTTTCTCGGCGGGGGCCTGGGCGTGGGCATCGAGGCGGCCCTGGCCGTAGGCCGCGCTCCCTTGGCCGTGGTGGACCGGGAGACTCCCATCCTGGCGGCCACGGGCTGCCACGAACGCTTCGCCGCCGATCCCCGTGTGCTCTGGCTGGACCAGGGCGAACCGTCGGACATCCTGGAACGCCTGCGGGCCTGGAGCCGGGACAACGGCGCTCGCCTGCTGCCGGTGGCTCCGCCCTTCTACCAGCGCCTGGACCGCGCCTTCTACGGCGGCCTGCTCCAGGCCCTGGAGCGTCCAGCCGGGGGCGACTTCTTCGCCCGCATGGCCTACGCCAAGTTCCGCAACGCCCTGCCCCGGGTGCTCGTGCTCGGCAGCCGCTACTTCATCATGGGCGAGGTGCTCAACGCCCTGACCGCCCTGGGCGCGCCCTTCCGGCTCTTCGACCTGCACGCCCGCCGGGAAGAGGCCGATTACGGCCGCGATCTGCTCACGGCGATCGCCGAGTTCCGGCCGGACATGCTCTTCACGGTGAACCACTTCGGCTTCGACCGGGGCGGAACCCTGGCCAACCTGCTGGAACGGCTGCGCCTGCCCGCCGCGTCCTGGTTCGTGGACAACGCCGCCCTGAACCTGGCGCTCTTCGAGCAGGCCCGCTCACCCTGGACGCTCATCTGCGCCCACGACTCCGACGACGCCGAACGTCTCGAAGCCCAGGGCTTCCCGCACGTCCTGCGGCTGCCCCTGGCCACGGACCCGACCATCTTCCACCCGGGAGCCCCGCATCGCCCGGGCTGGGACTTCGACGCCTCCTTCGTGGGCGACTCGAAGGCCGTGCTGGTGGGCGAACGGCTGAAGACCGGACGCTTTCCCCGGCCTCTGCTGCTGGGATACCGCCACGCGGCGGAAACCTTCCTGGAATCCCCGGACGGCGACGTGCGGCGGCACCTGGAGATCCGGCACCCCGATCTGGCCGCCCAGGTGGACGCCCTGCCCGAGCCGGATCGGCGCATGTGGTTCGAGAGTCTCGTACTGCGCGAGGCCGGCCGCCTCTACCGCCTGCGCTGCCTGCGCGGCCTCCTGCCCCTGCGGCCGGCGGTGGCGGGCGACCGGCACTGGCGGCGGGCCCTGGGCGACGCCCCGGGCTGGACCTGGCTCGGACGCCTGGACTACTACGAGGATCTGCCCGCCCTGTACCGGGCCAGCCGTGTGAACTTCAACTGCACCAGCGCCCAGATGAAGGGCGCGCCCAACCAGCGGATATTCGACGTGCCCGCCTGCGGCGGCTTCCTGCTCACGGATATGCGGGAACAGGTGGCGGCCCTGTTCGAGCCGGAACGGGAGGTGGTCTTCTTCCGCGAGCCCGGGGAGATCGCCGAGCTGGCGCGGCGCTGGCTGGCCGAAGAACCCGCGCGGCTGCGCGTGGCACGAGCGGCCCGAGCCAGGATTCTGGCCGAGCACACCTACGCGCACCGGCTGCGCACGCTGTTCACGGCCATGCGCCGGATCTTCGCCTAGTTTCCGGTGGCGAACCTCGCGACCCAATCCTGATCCAGCGCCCGGCCGTATTCCCCGGCCATGTCCGGCACGGCCGAGACGCCGAGCGCTCCGAACGGCAGCGTGGCCTTGCCCAGCTTGGTGCCCACGATCCGGCTCTGGATTTCCTGCGGCAGGAGCGTCACGTCCACCGCCGGAAAGTCGCCCCAGACGCGCGGATCGAACTTGGAGAGCTGGGCCTCGGGCGAAAGAATGAGATCAGCCGTGACCATGGCCCCCGGCTTGTTGGGCGCGTTGAAGGGAATGAGCGTGGAGCTGAGGCCGAACACGGACCCTTCGCGCGGGACGAAGGTGCGCACCGTGTCCTTGTAGCGCCCGGCCAGGATTTCGTGCTGGGCGTGCAGGGGCTTCAGGGACACGGCCAGATCCACCTCGCCCCGGGCCAGGAGCGCGGCCAGGGCCGCCGCGTCCTTGGGCTGCGTCTTGCCCGCGTTCCAGAGCAGCGGCCGCAGTTCTTCGAGATAGGCCCAAAGCAGAGCCGCGCGGTCGCGGTACAATCCCTCGTTGAACGGCCCCGCGTATTGCTCCCCTCCCCCGGAAAGCGCGCACAGGGCCTGACGCAGGAAGGCCGAGCCCGCGGAGTCCGGCGGCGCGGGGTAGGTGAAGCGACCGGGATGCCCCCGGCACCAGTCCAGGAGCCCGGCGAAGGTGTCCGGCGGATTCTTGACCTTGGCCGAGTCGTACTCGAAGACGAACTGATTCCATCCGGCCGGAACTTCGAAGCCCTCCGTGGGCAGCCCCATGTCCGTGGCGGCCACCTCGCGGTTCACGTAGGCCTGGACGTTGGGCAACTTGTCCGAGAAGGGTCCGAACAGCGCCCCGGCCCGCTTCAGATCGCGGAAGCCCGCCCCACCGGTCCAGAACAGATCCACGCCGCCGGTCGAGGTTCCGGCCGCCTTCTCGGCCGCGAGGGTCCGCGCCAGCGCGACGCCGCCGCTCACGCGCTCCAGAGTGATGCCGTGACGGCGCTTGAGTTCCGGGGCCAGCCATGTGTCCACCCAATGAGCGGCGGCCTCGGAATCATCCTCCAGGGCCAAGCGCACCGTGGTCTCCCGGGCGGCTTCCACGGCGGCCGGGAAGTCGCGCCGCAGCCAATCCACCTCGGGTTTCTTCTCGGGCTCCTCCTTGGAACAGGCGGCCAGGAGGCAGATCAAAGCCAAGGCGCAGACCAGAACCAGGGCGAGGGGCGGTCGTTTCATGCGGAAGATCTCCTTGCGGGGCGACGGGAGCGGCGGATCAGCTTCCGCTCCGGCGCTTGGGCGGCAGGGAACAGGATTCGGAGCAGCAGGCGCCGAACAGAAAGCCGCAGTAGGTGTGAAAGATGCGCGTGAGTTTGGCCCGCTGAGTCGTGGTCGGTGGAACGCGGACCACGTCGCGGGTACGGGCCAGAAGGTCGCCCCAGGAGGGCACCGAGGCCATGCCCGAGGCCAGAACCTCGCCGGATGCCGTGTCCAGGAGCTGGGCCTGCATGGTGTCCGTGACCAGGGCCAGCGGAACCGGGCCGCCGGGAAAGAGCCGCGCCGCAACCACGGTCTCGCGCTCGTAGGAGCCCACGTCGCCGGAGCTGAAGAAGACCAGGAGCGCGGGACGGTCCTCGGGGTCGTAGGCCACCAGATCCACGCGCCGGGAATAGGCCTCGCCGTCCACCTCGTAGGGCAGTTCCACCTTGGCCCGCAGCCGGTCGCGGGGATAGCCCCGCTCCTCCACGAGAAGCCGCGCCAGGGCCTGGCGGAACTCCTCATAGGTGGTCTCCTCGATCTCCTCGCCGGTGAGGTAGTCGCGCAGCGTGCCGCCGAGACTGGTTTCGTGCATGAAGCTCACCTTCCTGGGCCGTCAATAGCACGTTTCGACTTGGAGACCAACGCCTCAGCGGCCGGCCGGCCCTGGACAGGGACAGGGAAAAGCGCCAGAACAAAGGCGATGATCGGAACGGCCACGAAGGCCGGAAACACGCCGCCGCGCGTTCGGGCGGCAGGGAGCGAGGCATGAAATCAAGCCTGCTGGAGGACATCCGCGCCCGGACCCTGGCGGTCTGGGCTGAAAACGGCCTGCTGGAGGAACCCATCACCGTACGCGCCCGGACCCTGAGCGTGGAGGAGGCCATCGGCAATCCCGAGGGCGACGACTTCCCGCTGCAGAAGGGCAAGGAGCGGCTCATGGAGGCGGAGTTCCGGGGGGCGCGGGGCCAAGCCTTCACCGACCGTTTCGGCGACTTCACCGGCACCCTGGCGGACGTGGCCCGCATGCCCCTGGAGAACAATTTCAGGCGGGCGGTCCTCATCGCGGCCTGCAACGCCACCCTGCGCGCCCTGGGCCGTTGCGACCGCACGGTCCACTGCAAGGACTCCGGCCCCGGCGAGTGCGCCGCCCTGCTGCGTGACCATCTGCTGGCGAAATATCCCGGAGCGCGGATCACCCAGGTGGGCTATCAGCCCAAGATCGTCCAGGCCGTGGCCGGGAGCTTCGCCCTGCGCGTCCTGGATCTGGACCCGGACAACGTGGGGCAGGAACGCCACGGCGTGCGCATCGAGGGCCCCGAAACGGCGCGGGAGGCGTTGGACCGGGCCGACCTGCTCCTGGTCACGGGCTCGACCCTGGCCAACGACAGTCTGGGAGGTTTTCTCCTCGGCAAGCCGGTGATCTTCTACGGCACGACCATCGCCGGAGCCGCCGCGCTCATGGGCTGGGAACGCTTCTGCGCCCGCTCGGCCTGACTGCCGGGCAAAGGACGAAAAAAGAGGGGGCCGCGAGGCCCCCTCTTCGTTTGCGGTACCGGTGAAGCTACTTGAGCAGCCCCTCGCCGGCGGCGATGGCGAACTCGAAGACCGGACTCGGAACCATGCCCAGCACCAGGACAACGGCCGCCAGAAGTCCCGCGCCCACCACGCTGAACACGCTCGTGTCCGGGACGGCCGCGCCTTCGATCACGGTCTCCTCGGTGTAGGCGTGGCGCACCAGGGAGAGGTAGTAGTAGATGGCGAAGGCGCTGTTCACGGCCAGGGTGATGACCAGCCAGTTGTAGCCGTGGTCCCAGGCCGCCGTGATGAGGAAGAACTTGCCGATGAAGCCCACGGTCGGCGGCAGGCCCACCAGGGCGAAGGCTCCCACGCCCAGGGAGAAGGCCAGGGACGGGGCGCGCTTGTACAGGCCGTTCAAATCTTCCAGCATGAGGTTGCGGCCGTCGGAGGCCACCCGGCTGACGACCCAGAAGGCCAGCAGATTCATGGCCACGTAGGCCAGGGAATAGAAGGCCGCGGCGGCCAGTCCCTGGGCCGTGCCGGCCACGAGTCCGACCATGACGTAGCCCGCGTGGGCCACGGAGGAGAAGCCGAGGATGCGCTTCACGTCCCGCTGGGCCAGGGCGCAGAGGTTGCCGAAGGTCATGGAGATGGCGCCGAGCCAAGCCAGGGTCGTGGTGATCTCCAGGCCGGGCTTGAGCAGCGTGGCCAGGCGCACCAGGACGACCACCGCGCCGAGCTTGGGCAGGGTGGCGACGAAGGCGGCGGTCTCGTTGCTGGCCCCCTGATAGACGTCCGGGCACCAGAAGTGGAACGGGAACAGGGCCAGCTTGTAGAACATGCCCGCCAGGAAGAGCGAGAGCCCGATGACGGCCATGGGAGAATCGGCCCAGGCCCAGGACTTGCCCGCCAGTTCGGCGATGTAGGTGGTGTGCTGCGCGGCCAGGACGTAGGACAGGCCGTAGAGGGCCAGGGCCGTGGCCACCGCTCCGAAGAGGATGTACTTGATGCCGGCCTCGGCGGCGCGCTTATCGGTCGCCCGCAGGGGAATGAGCGTGTACAGGCTGTAGGAGGAAAGCTCCAGGGCCAGGTAGATGGTGAAGAGTTCCGTGGCCGAGGACAGGAGCATCAGGCCCCAGGCCGAAAGGGCCAGGAACATGTAGTAGTCGCTCCTCTTCTCCCCTTCCAGGGTGGGCTGGCGCGTGGCGTTGAGCACGGCCACGAAGAAGCCCGCCGCGATGGCGATCTTGAAGAACTGGGAGAGCATGTCCAGCTTGTAGACGCCATAGAACATGACGCCGCTCGCCTTGAAGGAGACGATGGACACGAAGAAACCCAGTCCCGCGAAGAGGGGCAGCCACTTCTCCACATGGGGCTCCCAGTCCCTGTTGCCGAGGCTCTGGATGAACAGAGCCATGATCAGCATGAACTGGAAGAGTTCCGGTACGACCAGAGTCGGGCTGAAGTTCACGTCCGCCACTCCCTAGTTCTTCGCTTCCGCGATGCCGTTCATCAGCTCGCGGGCCGCGGTTTGCATCGGTTGCTCCGTCTGGACCTGGACCACCTGCTTGCGCGAGTGGTAGTCGGCCAGCAGCTTTTCGATGGAGGGATCGATCATCCGGAAGAACATTCCCGGGGCCAAGCCGATGTAGAAGACCATCACCGCCGGGATGAGCAGGTAGATCCACTCGCGGGTGCGCAGGTCGCTCCAGGTCTTGGCCGAGGACGGTTCGCCCCAGGCCAGCTTGAGGCCGACGCGGAACATGTAGGCCGCGCCCAGAAGCGCGCCGGGCACGATCAGGAAGCCTATGGGCAGGCTGGCCTGGAAGGCGCCCACGAAGACCAGGGCCTCGCCCACGAATCCGTTGGTTCCGGGGAAGCCGAAGGAGGCCAGGGAGTACAGACCCCAGAAGAACATGAAGGCCGGCATGTACTTGCCCAGGCCGAGGTTCTTTCCGATGTCGCGGCTGTGGCTGCGCTCATAGACCGTGCCGATCATCATGAACAGCCCGCCGGTGATGATGCCGTGGTTGAGCATCTGGAACAGGGCCCCTTCCACGCCGCGCTGGTTGAAGAGGAAGATGCCCAGGGTCACGAAGCCCATGTGCCCCACCGAGGAGTAGGCCACCAGTTTCTTGATGTCCGTCTGCCCCAGGGCCACCGCGCCGCCGTAGAGGATGGAGGCGATGGAGATGGCGATCATCATCGGCGCGAAGTACTCGCTGGCCGCGGGGGTCAGGGGCAGACAGAAACGCAGGAAGCCGTAGGTGCCCATCTTGAGCAGGATGGCCGCCAGGATGACCGAGCCCGCCGAGGGCGCCTGCACGTGCGCCGCCGGAAGCCAGGTATGGAACGGGAACATGGGCACCTTGATGGCGAAGGCCAGGGCCATGGCCAGGAAGCACCAGAACTGGAAGCGGAAGCTGAAGGTCTGCTGCATCAGGGCCGGGATGGAGAAGGTGCCGCCCTCGATGCGGAAGGCCACGATGGCCACCAGAAGGAGAGTCGAGCCCGCCAGGGTGTACAGGAAGAACTTGATCGAGGCGTACTTGCGCTCGTCACCGCCCCAGACCGCGATGAGCAGGTACATGGGGATGAGCATGGCCTCCCAGAAGACATAGAAGAGCACCAAGTCCATCGCCGTGAACACGCCCACGCAGGCCGCGGTCATGAACAGCAGGCAGAAGTGGAATTCCTTGATCCGCTTGGAGATGTAGGTCCACGAGCAGAGTACGCACAGAGGCAGGGTGAAGAGCGTCAGCCACACCATGAGGATGCTGATGCCGTCCACCGCCAAGTGGTATTCCAGCCCCCAGCGGGACACCCAGGAAATGCGCTCCACGAACTGAAAGTCCGCGTTGAACTTGTAGCTCAGGAGCGGGATCGCCAGGACGATCTCGAAGAGGGAGGCGGCCAATGTGTATCCCCGCACAACCGTCTCGCCGCGGATGATGAACAGGCCCGCGGCGGCCAGAAGCGGGAAGACGACCAGACTGCTCAGAACCGGATAGCCGTAGTCCAACACAGCGACTCCGTTACGTTTGTCGGTCTAACCGAAGTACCAGACCAGTCCGAACACACACAGCGCCAGCACGGCGGCCAGGGCCAAGTAGTCCTGGAGGTTGCCGTTCTGGACCTTGGCCCCGGCGCGACCGATGTTGCGCACCGTGTAGGCCGAGCCGTCCACCACCGTATCAATGCCCTTCTTGTCGAACCAGACCGCGCCGGCCGCCAGAAGCAACAGGCCGCGCAGACCGGCGACCCTGTAGGCCTCGGTCCAGCGGTCGTCGATCCAGGCCACGGGGCGGCACACCAGCCGGAGGACGCCCCGGCCGATGAGTCGGTAGAAGTAGTCGAGGTCCAGGTTGAGCTTGGCGTGCGGCGTGATGATCTCACGCATGAAGTAGAAGGCCAGCCCCGAGAAACCGAGGAGCAGGAGCGACTGAAGCACGTGCCAGGCGGTCCAGGGCACGTAGGCGTGCTCCACGTGGTACGGCAGGTAGCGGTAGAGCATCTCCGGGTAAAGGCCCTGGGCGATGCACAGACCGGCGGCCAGCGCCATGCCCGCGTACATGTTCCACGGAATGGGCTTGAGCTTCATTTCCCAGTTGGTGGGCTTGCGGCCCCAGAAGGCGAAGTACGGCAGCTTGATGCCCACCGAGATGAACGTGCCCACCGCCGCGATCTCCAGGCCCAGGGCCAGGATGGTGCGGTGCGCCTCGGCGGCCCCGGCGATGGTCATGGTCTTGGAGATGAAGCCGTTGAACAGCGGCATGCCCGAGATCGAGAGGGCCGCCACCATGTAGAGGATCATGACCCAGGGCAGGCGCGCCACCAGGCCGCCCAGTTTGTCCAGCTTGGCCGTTCCGGCGGCGTAGAGCAGGCAGCCGGTGCCCATGAAGAGCAGCCCCTTGTACAGGATGTGAGCGTAGGCGTGGGCCACCGCGCCGTTGAGCGTCATGGCCGTGCCGATGCCGATGCCCGCCACCATGTATCCCACCTGGGAGACGATGTGGTAGGAGAGGATGCGCCGGGCGTTGTTCTCGATGCAGGCGTAAAGCACACCGTAGACCGCCATGATCGTACCGGCCACGGCCAGCACCTCCCAGCCCGCGAAGCCGCGCGCCAGGACGTAGACCGCCGTCTTGGTGGTGAAGGCGCACATGAACACCGAGCCGGTGACGGTGCCGCGGGGGTAGGCGTCGGGCAGCCAGGCGTGCAGCGGAACCACGGCGGCGTTCACGCAGAAGCCGATGAGGATGAGCCAGTCGTAGTAGGCCGCCCCCGTGGGCAGAATGTGCTCGAAGGCGAAGGTGCCCGTGGCCTTGTAGCGCAGGAGCATGCCGCCCAGGAGGAAGAGCCCGCCGATGGTGTGGTACAGGAAGTACCGGAAACCGGCCAGCACGGACTCGCGGGTGCGGTTCAGGAAGACCAGGAACGTGGAGCCGATGCTCATGAGTTCCCAGAAGAGGAACACGGTCAGGTAGTCGCCCGCGAAGACGCAGCCGAACCCGCCCGCCACGTAGAGCGAGGCCGCGATGTGCTGGGCCTTGTCCTCCACGTGCAGGGCGTAGAACATGCCGATGAGCGACATGATGGCGAAGACCTGGGCGAAGACGATGGAGAGTTTGTCCACCCGGCCCCAGATCATCTGCTGGCCCAGATAAGGGACCATGCCGTAGACGCCCGGCTCCACGGTGAAGATGCTCCAGATCGCGATGACCGGAGGAAGGAGCAGGAGCCACTTCCACTGCCGCCCGGGCAGGACCGGCAGGATCAGGGCCAGGGCCAGGAAGCCCAGCGCGGGATGGATGAAGCTAGATGTCGCCATAATGGTCCTCTTTGCGTGCGATGAGGGGCTGGACGATCTTCTTCATGACCAGCACCATGACCAGGCCGATGATCAGGCCGAACCCGGCGAAAAACCCGGGATACTTGTCCAGACCGAAGTGCGGTTCATGGGTGTTGATCACGAAGTTCAGCCCCACGAGCCCGGCAAGGACGACGAAAAAGAAATTCCGCCAGGCCTTGTACTGGGTCTTGAGCCGTTCGAACAATGCGCCGAGACCGTTCATAGCCGCTCCCTAGTAGTTCCCGAAGACGCGGACGAAGTCCTGGAACAGTTGCGGATAGAAGCCCAGGACCAAGGAGACGAGGGCCGTGAAACACAGCGGCACGACCATGGTCAGGGGCGCTTCCTTGTATTTCTCGATGTCCACCACCGGGGCCTTGAAGAAGGCCCGGTAGAAGATCGGCACGAAGTAGCCGGCGTTGAGCGCCGTGGACATCAGCAGCGCCACCAGGAGCACGATCTGCCCGGTCTGGAGCGTGCCGTTGACCAGATACCACTTGGAGACGAAACCGCAGACGGGCGGCATGCCGATCATGGACAGGGAGGCCAGGCCGAATGCCCCGAAGGTCCAAGGCATCTTGCGCCCCAGGCCGTTCATGAGGCTGATCTTCTTCAGGTGCGTGGCCACGTAGATGGCGCCCGCGCCGAAGAACAGCGTGATCTTGGAGAAGGCGTGGTGGGCGATGTGCATGACGCCGCCCTGCACGGCCATGGGCGTGAGCATGGCCACGCCGATGATGACGTAGGAGAGCTGGCTCACCGTGGAGTAGGCCAGCCGGGCCTTGATGTCGTCCTTGGTCAGGGCGATGAACGAGGCCGCCACGATGGTCAACGCGGCCAGATAGGCCGTGGGCAGGCCCAGGCCGAGGACGTCCATGGTCTGCACGCCGAAGCCGGAGAGGATGATCCGGCTCACGGAGAAGACGCCCGCCTTGACCACCGCCACCGCATGCAGCAAGGCCGAGACCGGCGTGGGCGCGACCATGGCCGAGGGCAGCCAGTTGTGGAACGGCATCAGGGCCGCCTTGGCCAAGCCGCAGATATACAGGGCGTAGGTCAGACGCACCAGGTTCGGATGCTTCGCCACCACGTCGGCGGGGAACATGCCGGTGAGCACGTTGCCCAGGCTCATGTCCAGGGTGCCGCAGAGCACGTAGGTCATGATCATGGCCGGGAGCAGGAAGAGCTTGGAGGTACCCATGAGGTAGACCAAGTACTTGCGCGCCCCGGCGAAGCCCTCGGCGTCCTGGTGGTGGGCGACCAGGGGATACGTGAAGACGGTGATCACCTCGTAGAAGAGGTAGAGCGTGAACACGTTGGCCGCGAAGGCCACGCCCACGGCGCCGAAGATGGCCACCGCGAAGCAGAAGTAGTAGCGGGTCTGGGCGTGCTCGTTGAGCCCGCGCATGTAGCCCACGTTGTAGCTGGTGGCGAAGCCCCAGAGGAACGTGGCGATGAGCGCGAAGATCATGCCCAGGCCGTCGGCCACGAAGCTCACCGTGATGCCCGGCAGGATCGTGAACAGCGTGTAGGTGTAGATGTTGCCCTTGAGCACCCCGGGAACGAACGTGCAGATGGTCAGGAAGGCCACCGCGGCGGCGATGAAGGACATGGCCTCGCGCTTGTTCACGTCGCGCCGGTTGAACCAGATGGCGAAGGGCGCCACCAGGGTCACCGCAAGGGGAATGAGGAGCTTGGCGCTTTCGATTGTCGCGGTCATGGCGCTATTCCTTCAGGCTGGAGACTGCGCTGGTTTTGGTCGTGCCGAAGCGGCGCGAAACCACTACGATGATGGCCAGGGCCAGAGTGGCCTCGGCCGCCGCCAAACCCATGACCAGGAGCGTACCGAGCTGCCCCAGGACCGCGTTGGCCTCGGTGAGCTGGGCCGCCGCCACGATGGACAGGCCCGCGCCGTTGAGCATCAGCTCCACCGCGATGAGCATGCCAACCAGGCTCCGGCGCTGGACGATGCCGTACAGGCCCGCCACCAGGAGCATGAGGGCGACAAGTTGATACAGCGTCAGGGCGCTCATTTCTTCTCCCTCCTCTCCCAAGCCAGGAGCACGGCCCCGGACATGGCCACCAGAAGCACCACGGAAATGAGTTCAAAGGCCAGGAAGTACTGTTCCAGGAGCCCCTTGCCCAACTCGACGATGGGCACCTCCAGCGGCACGGCCTTGGAGGCCGCGGGATGCTTCATGAGCAGCCAGGAGAGGATCGCCGCCGGGGCCAGACCGGCCAGCAGCGCATAGAGGTACTGCTTCACGGGGGCGGGTTCGGCCTCCTCGCCCTCGCCGTGGGCCCGGGTGAGCATCACGGCGAAGAAGATGAGCACGCAGACCGCGCCCACGTAGATGAGCAACTGCATGAAGGCCATGAAGGGGGTGTTCAGCAGCAGGTACATGCCCGCCACGCCGAAGAGCGTGACGACGAGCCCCACCAGGGCCCGCACGAGGCTGCTGCTGCCCACGGCCAGCACGGCTCCGCCCAGAATGATCAGGGCGTAGACCGCGAACGCGACTTTCGCCAACACTTCCATCTTACGCCTCTTTGGTCTCGGCTTCGGGCTTGGACTCGGCCGGATGGCCGCTCTTCTCGGCCTGGCTCCTGAGCCGGGCCAGCAGATCGTACTTGAAGTCGTTCCTGCTGGTGCCGACCACATACAACTCGTGGGAGAACCGGATGGAATCAACCGCGCAGGCCTCGATGCAGGTGCCGCAAAGGCTGCACAGGCTGAAATCGTACTTCCACTGGGACGGCTCCTTGGGAGCCGACGGCTTCTTGACCTTCTCGCCCCTCGCCTCGGCGTCCTTGATGGCCTGCTCCTCCTCGGGGGAGAGCTTGGGCGGCTTGGACTTGACCACGGTGATGCAGCCGCTCGGGCAGGCCGAGACGCACATCAGGCAGGAGATGCACTTGGGCTTGGCGGGATCCTTGGGACTGGCCACCAGCTCAATGTGCCCGCGGTAGGTCTTGTTGATCTCCGGGTCGATCTCCTTGCGGGGATAGTGCACGGTCACGTGCTTCTGGCAGAAGTACTTGCCGGTGATCTGAAGACCCACGATGAGGCTCCAGAGATCGGCGATGGACCGGAAGAATTTCTTGATGGGATTCATTTCGCCTCCACCGCCCTAGAAGACCTTCATGAGGAAGGCGGTGCCCAGAAGATTGAGGGTCGCCAGGGGCAAGAGCCACTTCCAGTTGATGTTCAGCAGCTGGTCGAAGCGGATGCGGGGATAGGTCCAGCGGAACCAGATCATGGCGCCCAGCAAAGCGTAGACCTTGACCAGGTACCACCAGAAGCCGTCCACGCCCGGGCCCTTCCAGCCGCCCAGGAAGAGCGCCGTGCAGACGCCGCAGACCACGATCATGTTGGCGTATTCCGCCAGGAAGAACATGCCGAAGCCCATGCCCGAGTACTCGGTGTGGAAACCGGCGGTCAGCTCGGACTCGGCCTCGGGGAGGTCGAAGGGCGCGCGGTTCGTCTCGCCCAGGGCGCTCACCAAGTAGATGATGAAGGCCAGGGGCTGAGTGACGATGTTCCACTGCCAGGGCCAGGAACCCTGCTGGGTCACGATGGTCGAGAGGTTCAGGCTGCCGGTCTGGAAGGCGATGGCCAGCACGGCCAGGAGCAGCGGGATCTCATAGGCCACGGACTGGGCCACGGCGCGTCCGGCGCCCAGCAGGCCATACTTGTTGTTGGAGGCCCATCCGGCCAGGAGCAGGGCCAGGACGTTGAAGCCCGCGAAGGCCAGGATGAGCAGAAGACCCAGGTCCACCTCCCAGACCGTGAGCACCGGCCCGAAAGGCAGGGGCACGAACATGAGCAGGACCGGGAAGAAGGACAACAGCGGGGCCAGCCAGAAAAGGTAGGGGTCCGCGTTGTCCGGGGTGAAGAGCTGCTTGCCGATGAGCTTGAGCGCGTCCGCGATGGGCTGGATCACGCCGTGGGGGCCGACCTCGAAGGGACCGGGACGGCGCTGGAAGTGGCCCGCGCCCTTGCGTTCGGCGTAGACGAGCACCAGGCCGTTGAGGCCCACGAAGGCGGCCACGGCCACCAGGCCCACGACGATGCGGATGAGTTCTGTGGCGATTCCGTTCATGTGCTCCTACCTGTCGATCTCGGGAATGATCAGGTCCAGGCTGCCGAGAATGGCCACGGAGTCGGCCAGCAGCGTGCCCCGGGAGGCTTCGGCGAACAGGCTCAGGTTGGAGAAGCCCGGAGCCCGCAGCTTGATCTTGTAGGGAGTCTTGCCGCCGTCGCTGATGACGTGCACGGCGATCAGGCCGCGTCCGCCCTCCACGGGGAAACAGGCCTCGCCCTTGGGCGCCTTCCAGGTGTACTTGGGCGCCTTGTCCACGATGATCTTGCCCTCGGGGAGCTGGGCCAGGGCCTGCTCCACGATGCGCATGCTCTGCTCGATCTCGTCCAGACGCACCAGGTAGCGGGCCATGGCGTCGCCCTTTTGGTACACCGGCACCTGCCAATCGAAGCGGTCGTAGACGGAGTACGGCTCTGCCCGGCGCACGTCGTAGTCGATCCCCGAACCGCGGGCCACCGGGCCGGTGGCGCCGTAACGGCGGATCATGTCCTGGTCGAAGACGCCGATCTCTTCGACGCGCTTGCGCAGGATGATGTTGTCGGTGACGAGCGCCTTGTACATGGGCAGGCGGCTGCGCATGTAGGGGATGAAGTCCTTGCAGAGCTCGATGAACTTGTCGTTGATGTCCGCGCAGACGCCGCCGATGCGGAAGGAGCTGTAGGTCAGCCGCGAGCCGGTGAGGATCTGAAGCATGTCCAGGAGCCGTTCGCGGTCGTCGAAGGCGTACATGATCGGGGTGAACGCGCCGAGGTCCAGGATGTAGGCGCCCCACCAGAGCAGGTGCGAGGTGATGCGGTTGAGCTCCGTGGAGATGACCCGGATGAACTCGGCCCGCTCGGGCACCTCGATGCCTCCCAGGCGCTCGGCGGCCCCGGCGAAGGCCCAGTTCCAGGCCAAAGGATGACCGTAGTCCACGCGCCCCATGTTGGGCATGTACTGGACCAGGGTCTTCACCTCGGCCATTTTCTCGTGCATCCGGTGCAGGTAGCCCAGCACCGGCTCGGCCCGCAGCACATACTCGCCGTCCAGTTCCAGCAGAACCCGCAACACGCCGTGGGTGGACGGGTGCTGAGGCCCCAGGTTCAGGATGAGCGTATTCTCGCGGGCGCCCTTCTGGAAATTCTGGGTGTAAAAATCACCCGTCACCAGATCCAGTTTTTCGTTACGCATCGTCGCTCCCGTTGGTCCTTTCGGCCTGTCAGGCCCCGGTCGCCTCGGCGCCGGCGGTCTTGGCCTTCTTGCCCTCTTCCTCGGCCTTGGGGGTCAGGAGGTCGAAACCTGGTTCGGCCCGCAGCACCTCGCAGGGGGTCAGCAGATCCGCGAGACTGGCCCGGGCACCTTCCTCCTTCTGAAGAGGATGCACGTCCAGGTCCGCGGGCAGCAGCAGGGGCACCAGGTTGGGGTTGTCGCTGAACTCGATGCCGTAGAAATCGTGGGTTTCGCGCTCGTGCCATTCCGCGCCGTGGAAGACGTGCGAGATGGACGGCAGCTTGGGGGCCGCGTGGGGCACGAGCACCCGCAGGGCCACGCGGCACGGGCGGTCCATGTGGTTGAAACGGTAGACGACGAGGTAGCCTTCCTTGACGTCGATGGCCGTGATGTCCTCCAGGAAACACTCTTCCTTATAAAGGAGCTTGGCGGCGCGGACGATCTCGGAGGCGGGCAGGAAAACGGACCAGTGAAGGCCGGTCTTGGCGTAGTCGCACTTGGCCACGCACTGGGTGGACAACTGGTCGAACACGGTCTCCATCATTTGACCGCTCCTTGAACCGGATTGGGCCACCAGCGGCGGCCGGTCATCTTCTTCTGGATCTCGAAGAGGCCTTCCAGCAGTCCCTCGGGACGAGGCGGGCAGCCCGGGACGTAGACGTCCACCGGGATGAGGTTGTCCACGCCCTCGACGATGCCGTACTGGCCCTTGAACCGGAACGGGCCGCCGGAGATGGCGCAGTTGCCGAGCGCCATGACGTACTTGGGCGCGGGCATCTGCTCGTAGAGACGGACCACGGCCGGCGCCATCTTCTTGGTCACGGTGCCGGCCACGATCATGAGGTCGGACTGACGCGGGGACGGGCGGAAGACCTCGGCCCCGAAACGGGAGATGTCGAAGCGGGCCATGCCGACGGCCATCATTTCAATGGCGCAGCAGGCAAGGCCGAAGGTCATGGGCCACAAGGACATGGCCCGGCAGACGTCCAGAATGTTCTGAACGGCTTCCACCTTGATGATCGGCGGATCGATGCGCGCTCCGCCGGCGGTGAGGCACTCCGGCTTGACTACAGCCGAATCTTGTGCGGCCATGTGAACACCCCTTTTGCCCAGAAATAGACGATGGAGAGACCAAGGAAGGTCAGGAAGATGAAGACTTTGACAAAGGCAGTCCAGCCCTCGGTCAAGTGATATTGGACGGCGACCGGGAAGAGATAAAGCACGTCGACGTCGAAGGCCAGGAAGATGAGCGCGTAGACATAGTAGTTGACGCCGAACTGCGTCCAGGAACTGCCGAAAGGCTTCATGCCGCACTCATACGGCATGCCGATGTCGCCACCTCTGGCCCTCGGGGAAACAAGCGCCGCCAGAATCAATGGACCGGCGGCAAAAAGGATGCCGACGATCAAGAACAAAATAATGGCGAGATGCAGCCAATTAAAGACCATAAGCCACCCTTCCTTGCGGATGTAGCATCAATGTATCAGAAAAGAGACACAGTCACAGTGGTTGGAAAAGTGGCTTTTTATTTGCCCCAATTCAAAGGGGACGTCAACCCCTTTTTTTCAAAAACGACGGGAGAAAAACAGAGAATCGGAGGGGGAAATCAGGAGAAATTCGGGGGACGCGGCAAGGGGTTGCCCCCTTTCCCTCATGCGGCCGTCAACAGGGGATCGAACCGGCGAACGCCGGACGGTTGCCGCCGCCCTTTTTCGCCGCATACATGGCCGCGTCGGCCCGGCTGACCAGACTGCTGGCGTCCTCGGCGTCGCCGGGGAAGAGGCTCACCCCGACTGAGACGCCGATGTGAAACTCCGCGGCGCCGATCCGGAAGGGTTCGGCCAGGGCGGCGATCATGTTCTCGGCCGCCTGGGTCACGCTGTCCAGCTCCGTGACGCGTTCCAGCAGAACGCCGAACTCGTCGCCTCCCAGCCGCGCCAGGGTGTCTGAGGCCCGCACGCGACGGCGCAGGCGCCCCGCTGTCTGAAGCAGCAGTTCGTCGCCCGCGCGGTGGCCGAAGTTGTCGTTCACGGACTTGAATCCGTCCAGGTCCAAAAAGAGCACGGCCAGACCATAACCGTAGCGCTTGGCCCTCGCCAGGGCGTGTTCCAGGCGGTCGAAAAAGAGCAGGCGGTTGGGGATGTTGGTCAAACCGTCATAGGTGGCCCGGTAATGCAGGTCCAGGGCGCTCTTCTTGCTCTCGGTGGTATCCTCGAGCACACCCTCGATGAGCCGTTCGCCATCGGGGCCCTCCACCAGCCGGGAACTCTCCGAGACCCAGAGGTGCTCCCCATCGCTGCGCCGTATCTGATACTCACGGTTGGCCACTACGCCGTCGCGCAGCAGATTCTCCAGGTAGGTCCGGCGCTCCTCGTTGTCCACGAGGATGTCCAGGCCCATGCCCGGCCGCCCCACCAGCTCGGAAGGCGTGTCGTAGCCCAAAAGCCGCGCGGTGGCAGGGTTGACCTCCAGGAAGGTGCCCTCCATGTCGCACTGGAAGATGCCCTCCACGGCCCGTTCGAAAATGGTCCGGTATTTCTCCTCGGCCCGGCGAAGGGCTTCCTCGGTGCGGCGGCGCTGAGCGATCTCGGCCTCCAGCAGGGCCTTCTGGCGGTGCAGGTCGATGAACACGTTGACCTTGCTCCGCAGCATCTGGGCGTCCACCGGCCGGAAGAGATAGTCCACGGCCCCCACCTCGTAGCCGCGGCGCACGTTCTCCGGGTCCTGGAAGATGGAAGTGACGAAAATGATCGGCACACCGGCCCCCCGGGGCGACTCCTTGATGGCCCTGGCGGTGTCGTAGCCATTGAGGCCCGGCATCTGCACGTCCAGGAGGATCAGGGCGAAATCGTGCGCCGCGACCATCTCCAGCGCCTGCTGCCCGTCCTGGGCCGTGCGGATGGAGATGTCCCCGCGCTTGAGCATGTGCTCGAGCACGACCAGATTCATGGGGGTGTCGTCGACGATGAGGATTTCCAGTGGATGGTCGGACACGCGGTCTCCGGTTCCGGCCTCAGGCCGAAGCGCCCGGCGCGGACCGGACGAGCAGAAAGCCGCCCCGGGGATCGGGCTCGGCGCGCAGGACGAAGTCGAAGCGATCCAGATCCAGACAGAGTTCCAGGTCGCGCGGCGGGGCGTAGTCCTTCGCCGGGTCATGGAACTTGGCCGCGCTCGGGACGGTCGGCAGATAGCCGGCCAGGGTCTTGAAGCTGTTGGGGAAGCCGTCCAGCTCGTTCTTGATGTAGATGGCGCACATGCTGTCCTCGGGGCTCGGCAGAACTCCGGCCTCCCCGAGAGCCACCAGGGTCACGATCTCGGGCCCGCGCGCGCGGATGTGCTCGACCACGGCCCGGGCGTTGACGAAGGAGCCGGTGACGATCTCGTCGGCCGACGCGGCGGCGGCCAGGCCCTGGGTGCCCGCGCTGGTGGTGAAGACCACCCGGCGTCCGCCGAAGTCCTCGTTTTCCACCAGGGCCGGAGAGTTGCCGTAATCGAACCCCGGCAGGGGGATGCAGTCGCGTTCGCCCATGAGCGCCGCACCGGGCAACGACTTGGCCAGGGCCCGCGCGTCGTCCTCTCCGGCGACGGCCAGGATCTCGCCGCCCGAGGCGGCCACGAAGCAGGCCGTGGTGAAGGCACGGAACACGTCGATGACCACGGTCAGGCCCCGGGCCTCCCGGGCCCCTTCCAGGCCGTAGGTGATGAATACGTTCACGCTCACCTCTCGTGCTCGCCATCCGGCCCGCTGGCGTGCGGAAACCGTTCAACGGCGGAGCAATCTGGGCATGGGTCTAAGCCTGTACAGACAAACCGTCAAGACCGGCGCGCCTTGCGCGGCCCAAGGATTTCCTCTATATGCGGGCCTGACGAAAAGCGTCAACCATCGAATGGGAAGGACGGCCATGCGCAAACGGATTCTCGTCACCGGCGGCTCGGGCTTCATCGGATCCCATCTCTGCGCCCGCCTTTTGGAAGAAGGCTGCGAGGTGCTTTGCGCGGACAACTTTTTCACCGGGCGTAAGGAAAACGTCGTTCCGCTGCTGCACAACCCCTACTTCGAGCTGCTGCGCCACGACATCACCTTCCCGCTCTACGTGGAGGTGGACGAAATCTACAACTTGGCCTGCCCGGCCTCGCCCATCCACTACCAGTTCGACCCGGTGCAGACCACCAAAACCTCGGTGCATGGGGCCATCAACATGCTCGGCCTGGCAAAGCGCATCAAGGCCAAAATCCTCCAGGCCTCGACCTCCGAGGTCTACGGCGACCCCGTCGAGCATCCCCAACGCGAAAGTTACTGGGGCAACGTCAACCCCATCGGACCCCGGGCCTGCTACGACGAGGGCAAGCGTTGCGCCGAGACCCTCTTCTTCGACTACCACCGCCAGCACCGGCTGCGCATCAAGGTGGCCCGCATATTCAACACCTACGGCCCGAACATGGCCCTCAACGACGGCCGGGTGGTCTCCAACTTCATCGTCCAGGCCCTTCAGGGGAAGCCCATCACGGTCTACGGCGACGGCTCCCAGACACGCTCCTTCTGCTACGTGGACGACCTCGTGGACGGACTGGTGCGGCTGATGGGCTCGGGCGACGAATTCACGGGTCCGGTGAACCTGGGCAATCCCGGGGAGTTCACCATCCTGGAACTGGCCCGCAAGGTCATCTCGATGACCGGTTCGCGCTCGGAGGTCGTCTTCGAGCCCCTGCCCCACGACGACCCCATGCAGCGCAAGCCGGACATCGGCCTGGCCGAGGGTGTTCTGGGCTGGCGCCCGAGCGTGCCCCTGGAGCGAGGCTTGGTGAAGACCGTGGACTACTTCCGCCGAATGCTGGCCGTCTGAGAAGAAGCGGCCCGCCTCGGCTCACGATTGGGGACAGCCCCCGGCGATCAGGCTCTCCTCGATGATCCTCGCGGCCTTGGCCAAATCGTCGGCCACGTGATCCGGCGAACACTGCCCGGCGGACTCCACGGCCGCGCCGTATCCCGACCTGACCAGGATGGTTCGCGCGCCCACGGCCTGTCCCAGCTCCACGTCGCACGGCTTGTCGCCGATGACGAAGCATTCCGACGGGCGGAACCCCAGAGCCTCGGCGGCCTGCTCGATGAGCCCGGGCAGCGGTTTGCGGCAGTCGCAACGGTCTTCGGGGGTATGCGGGCAGAAGAAGATCCCCTCGATCTCCACGCCCTCGGCCAGGAGAAGTTCCAGCATGCGGCCGTGGATGCGCTGGAGCGTCTCCAGACTGAACATGCCCCGGCCCACGCCGGACTGGTTGGTGATCACGGCCAGCTTGCACCCGGCCCGGCGGAGACGCAGAAGACCCTCGGCCGCGCGGGGCAGAAGCTCCACCTGCGCGGGATCGGAGAGGTAATGCCGCTCGACGATGATGGTGCCGTCACGGTCCAGAAGGACCACGGGCGCACGTTCCATGGGTGTCTCTCCTTTCGGTATTTCCCGCTCCGGGAAGCGGTTCCGGGATGCCATACCCGCCAAAACCGATCAGATCAACAAAAACCGGCCGCGGCGTGGGCCGCTCCATTCTTTCACTGCCGACACAATGCACTGTAATCTAATAGCATTGGTTCACTCATCAAGGAATCCCAAAGCCGCCCAATAGCGCTCGGCGAAAACCCCGCGGTGATAGAGCCGCTCGACCTTTTCCCGGGCTTGGCGGGCCATGTCCGCGCGCAGACCGGGGTCGTCGGCCAAGCGCAGCACGTACTCGGCCCACTGCTCGGGGCGCTCCACCAGAAAGCCGTCCCGGCCGTGCTCCACAATCTCCAGGTTGACCCCGACGGCCGAGGCCACGGGCACCACGCCGCAGGCCATGCAGCGGAGAAGCCGGAAACCGCACTTGCCCCGCCGGTACTCGTCGGCGTCCAGGGGGTGAAGCCCGATGTCCATCTCCCGGAGCAGGGCCACCTCGTCCTCCGGTGACCAGGCGACAAGGTCGGCCAAGGTTCTGCACTTCTCGGCGAAACGGCGTTCGGCCACCACGTTCAGGCGCAGACGCTCGGAATGCGGCTCCAGGCTCTTCAAGACTTCGCCCAGGGCGGAAAGCTCCCAGGCCGCGCCCATCCAGCCCACCAGGGGGCGGCCGTCGGCCGGGGCCGGCCGGGACGCGGGCGGAGTGTAGACCTCGGTGTCGATGGCTGTGGGCGCCACGACCACCTTCGACCGCAACTTGAGCGCTTCCCCGGCCAGATGCCCACTGGCGGCCAGGACCACGTCCACCGCCGGGATCATCCGGGCGAAACGCTTGCGGGCCTTGCGCAGGCGGCGCGTCGAGGCCGGGCTGGGGCTCTCGCCGGGATGTGCGGCCCAGAGGGCGTCGTCGTAATCGAAGGCCAGCCGGTCGCAACGCTTGCGGAGCACGGCAAGTTCGAGAGTCGAGAAGAGCTTCTTCTGTACGACCACGACCGTACTTCGGGGCAGGCGGGCGAGCCAGAACAGTCGGCGGAGGAAAAACTTCGGGACAGGCCGCCAGTCCACGGCGAGGCCTCGGGCGGAGCCGTCGGCCACCAGCGGCAGGACGCGGAAGCGGACGCTGGGGAGCGTCTCGCCCGATTGGGTCAGAAACAGGATGTCCAGGGTCATAGGGTGCCGGCGCTCAGGCGCCTTGTTGACTTTTCCCCCGCAGGCATTCGTCGGTCAGGGCCAGATAGGGGTCCAGGCCGCAGGCCACGTCGTCGGGCCAGACGAACTCCCCGGGACGGGGCTCCCCAGCCACCCGCTCCAGCAGGCGGGCCAGGGCGGCGTGATCGCCGGGGTCATCGAAAACCTTGTCGGACGGCAAAAAGGCCGCGCTGCCGTTGAAACGGCTGGAAACCGTGCGGCAACCACAGGCAAGGGCCTCCAGAACGGCATTGGAGCAGGCGTCGTAATAGGTGGCCAGGCAAAAGACGTCCGCGGCATTGTAGAATCCGGGCATGTCCTCCACCCGTCCCAGGAAGCGCACCCGATCCTCCACCCCAAGTTCGCGGGCCAGTTGCAGGTAGTGTCCCGCGCCCCGGCCGCCGGCCACGCGCAAGACGAAGCGTTCCGGCAACAGGGCCAGAGCCCGCAACAGGGGAGCGATGCCCTTGAGGGCGAAATTCGTGGCCGCCGTGGCGATCACCACCTGTTCCGGCTCCAGGCCCTCGCGGGCCCGCAGCCGCGCGCGGCCCTCTTCGTCCAGGACGTGGAAACGGGAGAGATCGGGGCGGTTGTAGATGACCCGCACGTCGCTTCGGGCCAGTTCGGGGTGGGCCTCCAGCAGCCAGTCCCGCACCAGGGTCGAGACACAGACGACAACCCGCGCCGAGCGGGCCTGCCGGGCCTCGATGGCCATGGAGAGCCAGTTGGCCGGGGAGAGGCGGCGGCGGAGCATCTTCATGGTCCGGGGCCAGCCCGGCCGCCAAGCCAGCTTGGACAGACGCCAGAACACGGGCAGCGGCCCGCCGCCGATGCGCAGGATGTCCTGGGAGAGGGTCTTGCCCAGCCCGAAGACGAGATCGTAGCGGCCGCGCCGGATTGCGGCTCCTGCGGCCAGGGTGAACCAGAGGGTCTTGAGGGCCTTGAACGGACCGAAGCGGCCCACGCGGATCACGCGGACCCCTTGCGGAGCCTCGACTTCCTGGCGGGCGCAGATGAAGTCCACGGCATGGCCCGCCCCGGCCAGGGCCCCGGCCAGGCGCAGGCCGAAGCCTTCCGCCCCCCCGTAGGAGCTCATCCGAGGCATGACCACGGCCAACCGCGCGTTCGCCACGCTCATGCTCCACGCATCACGGCCCGCCGCAGGAGGGCGGGAGTTTCAGTCATCGCCAAAGCCGGTTGCCCCCGGCGGCATTGCACCGTATACAAAGACATTCCATCCGTGAGATCGAGGGACCATGCTTTTCCATACCACGGCCGCCGACCTGGACCTTTTCGTTCTTCTGAACCAGACCCTGCGCTCTCCCGCGCTGGACGTCGCGCTGCCGGTCTTTTCCTCGCGGGCGGCGCTGTTCGTCCTCATGGCCGTCTGTCTGGCATGGGCCGTGCGGCGCGCCGGGCCACGACAGATCGCGCTCTTTCTGGTGCTCCTGGCGGGCATGGGGCTCTCCGACCTTGCCTGCGGCCAGATCAAGGACCGTGTGCTGCGAGTCCGCCCCCTGAACGCCCTTCCCGGGGCCTTCTACCAGGAAAACGGCGACTGGAAAACCCGCCCCCCGGACTTCATCCAGACCAAGGAAAACGGTTCTTCCTATCCTTCGGCCCACGCCGCCAACTCCATGACCCTGGCCGTGCTGGCCATGCTTCTCTGGCCTCGGACCCGGCCCTGGCTCGGCCTGCTGCCGCTGCTGGTGGGCTGGTCGCGGGTCTACCTTGGCAAGCACTATCCGACCGACGTGCTGGCGGGCTGGTTGCTGGGGGTCGTGGTGGCGCTCATCGTCTGGCAGGTATGGAGTCGTCTGCCCGCGCGCCTGCGCCCGCCATCCGCCGTCTAGCCCTCTCCCTCCTCCACCGCCTCGGCGACTTCGCTCCGATGGCGGCGGTACATGCTCACGCCCAGGATCGTGGCCAGCAGGAACAGGGCCACGCTGAGTCCGATCTGGGCCATGGAGCTGACGTTCACGCCGCTGCCGAAGAGCGCGAACACGGCGGTCTGCGGCAGATAGCCCAGCACCGATCCGGCGAGGAACGGCCGGACCGGGATGCTGCTCACTCCGGCCAGAAGATTGGTGACGAGGTTGCTGCCCAGCGGCAGCAGCCGGATGATCAGGGCCATGCGCAACGGGTCGCGGCGCAGGAAGGCGTCCACCTTGGCCACCCTCCCCTTGAAGCGGTGGGCCACGAAATCGCGGGCGAAAAAACGCGCGAAGCCCACGGCCAGGCCGCAGCCCAGGCCCGAGCCCACGGTGGCCAGGGCCAATCCCCACCAGAAGCCGTAGATGTATCCGCCGATGAAGCAGAGAAACTGACGAGGCACGCCCAGGGCCGTGAGCACCCCGGCGACGGCCACGTAGAGGAGCACCCCGGCCGCGCCGTGGTCGCGGATGTGGGCGTCGAACCACTGCCGATCGCTGAGGACGCCCTGCTCTCCCGCCCAGCGCAAGGCCCAGACCGCGAGGCCCATGAGGGCCAGCATGGCCAACCCCTTGAGTAAGGGTTTGAGAAAAGTCTGGCGATCCCGCCGGTTGACGCTCACGATTTCCGATCCTCCGCCCGCCGGACTGTCCGGCGCGTTCCCACGGCCACGCCCGCCAGGACGATGAGCTGACCGGCCAGAAGCACGGGGTCGGACTGGACCAAGCCATAGGCCAATCCAGCCGCCCCGCCGCAGCAGAGTCCGGCGAGAGCCCAGACCGGGGCCTTCAGGGGGGTCCGCCGGAACGCGTCCGGCCGAAGAAAGAAGAGGGCCTGGCCCAGACAGGCCGGAACCAGGAGCCACCAGTATTCGGGCAGAGCCATCGGGCCTCCCGGATCAATCGCTCTTTTCGCGGATGGAGTAAAGAAAGCTGCGCTTCTGGAGCCAGCGTACGCCGAACAGGTCGTAGAGTCCGGCCACGGCCCGGTCCCAGGTGCCGTACTTGGAGACGCCCTTGAGACGCGGCCGGTGGTTCACGGGGGCTTCTTCCACCCGCGCGCCCTGCATCTTCATCAGGGTGGGCAGGAAGCGGTGCATGCCCTTGAAGCGCGGCAGGCGGCGGGCCATCTCCGCGCGCATGATCTTCAGCGAACAGCCGGTGTCGCGCACGGTCTCCCGGGTCAGACGGTTGCGCACTCCATTGCCGATCCTGGAGGCGATGCGCTTCATGAAGCTGTCGCGGCGCTTGAGCCGCCAGCCGATGGCCATGTCGGCCCCGGCGTCGAACAGCTGGAGCAGCTTCGGGATGTCCGCGGGGTCGTTCTGGCCGTCGGCGTCCAGGGTCACGATGATTGCGCCGCGGGCTGCGTCGAAGCCCGCGCAGAAGGCCGCCGACTGCCCCCGGTTCTCGGCGAAGGCCAGATAGCGCACCTCGGGCTGGGCCGAGGCCAGACGTTGGATGACCGCCAAGCTGCCATCCGTGCTGGCGTCGTCCACCATGACGACCTCCCAGGGACGGCCGAAGCCGGGAGCCGCCTGGCGGATCTCGGCCAGAAGCGGTTCCAGGTTGTCCTCTTCATTGAAGACCGGCAGGACGATGGAGAGCATGTGGGGCTGCATGACCGGACAGGGATACGGAATTTCGCCCAGGATGTAAATATGGAGTTGACAAACTCGGCCGACACGCCTAATTACCACTTTCTCACGTGACGCGGGGTGGAGCAGTACGGTAGCTCGTCGGGCTCATAACCCGAAGGTCGTAGGTTCAAATCCTGCCCCCGCTACCA
>Ga0228536_1001155_pt1 | contig 29453 bp, 27 predicted proteins | sample SJ1Smetagenome_FD_168611 | JGI IMG/M metagenome (GOLD analysis project Ga0228536, IMG submission 168611) | Enriched culture of PCE-dechlorinating microbial communities from Ithaca, New York, USA - SJ1.S | ecosystem: Engineered > Modeled > Simulated communities (microbial... > Unclassified...
TTTTGCCAATGGCGTATGCCGCCAGCGATGGCGAGGACCGGCATTGTAAAAAAGGCGTTAAAAAACCCGGCAGCGAACAAATAAAGAGAAGAATCGTACGCGATAGCGGCGGGCAGAGTTCGGGTGATTTTTGTACATCGGTTTTAAGCAGAGGAGTAACGTAACAACCTCGATTCTTCCCGCCAAAATGCTCGCCGGGTTTTAGCCTTTTTTACGCAGCCGTGATTTTTTGGTACTATTTTATCAGGAAAAAAAGTACGGAAAGAAAACACAAAAACGGAATCATTCAGATTAAATCAGGGATCTTGGTACAAACCGGAATGAATATTTTGTTGAAACAAAGTTCAGGTTAAGGCTGAGGTTCAGAAGGATTTGGATACAAACCAACATCGCAAAAGCCGTGATTTTTGGTACTATTTTTTCAAAAAAAAATAGAAACAAACCACAAAAACGAATTTTGCAAGGTAAAATGGATACCAGATTAACGGAGATAAACCCCTACACCAGAGGCGGATTCACTTCCAATTTACAAAGCATACCGATGCCGTTTGTAAACAAATCCGACAACCGGCACTCCCCTGCCTTCACATCCATAAATTTCCAATTTGTACAGCCCAAAACCAAACACACTAAGTAATATAACCTTACACCTTCAATTCAATAACTTTACTCCCCCTCCCCCAAAACCATATATACTAATTACATCAAGCCTTAAAGAAACCTAACGTTTCGCATTTTTCGTCAGGTAACGAAAAAATAAGATTTTTTTTCATGGGGTGCTCCGCCTGTGTTACAAAATTGCTAATTTTGTCCCCATTCCATAAATAATTGCCCTGGTTGGACCACGAAAATGGGACTGACGGGGCGGAGCTGTAAACGGGAAGACCGTTTTTTATAAGGCAACATACTGTAAAACAGATTTTTAGACAAAAAGGTAGTTGATTGGAAACTCGCAGGAAAAAGAGGCTTTTTTTGACGCCGAAATCCATTAAAGTAATGTATCGCTTATCCCGGTTTCTTCCTGCTTAATCGTTATTACCACTGACTTTTCATGCACCTTTTACCCCCTTCCCCCCTTTTTGTTTAGAATCCCCCGGAATTTTGGTTGATTACGTTTGTTGCATTGGTAATTTGTGCAGGCTGGAAGCAGGAAGTAAGATGAGTGTTAACAGAATGCCGGAACTTTAGCATATATCCAATAATTCGTTCATGAAAAAAATCGCCATCATCGGACTCGGTTACGTGGGACTCCCGCTGGCCGTGGAGTTTGCCAGAAAACGCCCCGTTACGGGTTTCGATATCAAGGAACAACGCATCGCGGAACTCAGAGCCGGACACGATCCTACCCTGGAGGTGAGCGATGCGGATCTGCAGGCCGTGCTTCTGCCGCAGAACGCCCCAGCCGCCGATAAAGGCCTTGCCCTTACCAGCAAGCTGGACGATCTCCGCGATTGTTCCATTTTTATTATCGCCGTCCCCACCCCTACCGATAAACACAACCGCCCCGATCTTACCCCCCTGGTTAAGGCATCCGAAACGGTGGGCAAGGTGCTGAAACAAGGCGATATCGTAATCTACGAAAGTACGGTGTACCCCGGAGCTACCGAGGAGGACTGCGTGCCTGTACTGGAGAAAACCTCGGGGATGAAGATGAATACGCATTTCTTCGTGGGATACTCCCCCGAACGCATCAACCCGGGCGATAAGCTGCATACCCTTACCACCATCAAAAAGGTGACCTCCGGCTCTACCCCCGAAACCGGTGCCGAAGTGGACGAACTCTACCGCAGCATAATCACCGCCGGTACACACCTGGCGCCAAGCATCAAAGTGGCCGAGGCCGCCAAGGTGATCGAAAACTCCCAGCGCGACATCAACATCGCCTTTGTGAACGAACTCAGCAAGATCTTCAACCGCCTGGGCATAGATACCCACGACGTGCTGGAAGCCGCAGGCACCAAATGGAACTTCCTGCCCTTTAAACCCGGACTCGTAGGCGGACACTGCATAGGCGTGGATCCCTACTACCTGGCACAGAAAGCACAGGAGGCAGGATACCACCCCGAAATCATACTCGCCGGGCGACGCCTCAACGACGGCATGGGACAATACGTTGCCGGTGAGGTGGTGAAGCTGATGCTGAAAGCCGGACTCCCGGTGCGGGGCAACAAAGCCCTGATGCTCGGCATCACCTTCAAGGAGAATTGTCCCGACATCCGGAACACCCGGGCCATCGACATCTACCACGAACTCCTCTCCTACGGCATAGAGGTGGACCTCTACGACCCCTGGGCAAGCATCGAGGAGGTAAAACACGAATACAACATCCCCATCCTGAACCACCTGCCCAACGGCAACGGCTACGGAGCGGTGATCCTGGCAGTGGCACACAAGGACTTTGAAAGCCTGGACCTGAGCTACTACAAAAACAACGGCGCCATTATCTACGACGTAAAAGGCATACTGCCACGAAACGTGGTGGATGCCCGCCTCTGATGCGTACTGCCTCCGGTTTGATTGCTTAACCCGGTACCCCCGAACCCGTCCGATGCAGACCCTGATACATACCCAAACGCAGAAACCCGGCAATTCACGCGACTTCGGACGAAACGGCACAACACGGATGACGGCTGCAGGCGAAACGAAAATACTTACCGGATTGCTTTCTGCAGCCTGTGAAAACGAAAGAATACTCTGCCCGAACCGTAAACACCCCATGCAGATGCCGGCAGATTGCATGCAAATGCAGGGAGAACAAACCATAATGCCTGCAGAAGACTTAAGAATGCTTGCAGAAGACTCAAGAATGCTCGCAGAAGACCCAAGAATGCTCGCAGAAGACCCAAGAATGCTCGCAGAAGACTCAAGAATGCTCGCAGAAGACTCAAGAATGCTCGCAGAAGACTCAAGAATGCTTGCAGAAGACCCAAGAATGCTTGCAGAAGACCCAAGAATGCTTGCAGAAGACTCAATAATGCAGGTAGAAACCATATGAAAGCCTGCATACCCCCAAAAACAACAACAACCTAAACCTAAGCCTTTACCTCAACCTTTACCATAGCCCGTACCTAAGCCTTAATCTAAGTCTTAACCTTAGCCTTAGCCCTAACCTTAGCCCGGCCTTGCGATAATTTTTGCCCTGACATGAACTTTCCGGTTGTTTCCAATACTAATCCCAAACTCAAAATGACTATGCTGAAAAATAATCGATTATTTGCAGGCAAGCAGGAAGAACTTCTTCCGGTATCCAAGTTTACGCTTTATTCGCTGAAAAGGGACATTGCCGATTTTGCGGCATTTTCCACCGCTTTCAACGAAGAATATGTAACACAAACCGAAGCACTGATCAACACCGTTGAGAATTTGCTGGAACCCAAAGCGGAAACGCTTATTTTAAAAATGATGACCCAAACCATGGAACAGCAGGTTATTATGCTGAATCAATGGCTGTTGCGTGTGGACGGGTACCTTAAATTAATGAAACGTACGACCGGCGTTAAGCCCTCGGCATTCGGAATATCGTCCTTGCGCAGAAGCATGGGACGGCTCGATTACGAGGGAATAATGAGAGGGCTGAAGGTGCTGATCAGCAATCTGCAGAACCATCAGGAAGCGCTGGAAAGCAAGGGAATGCCGGCTACCCTGCCGCAGACCCTGCAGGAGCTGCACAACTCCATTGCCGAAAACCGTCAGAAGCAGTTTGAAATTAAAAGCAACCGCGCCGGTATTGTACAAAACAATGTGAAAACATTGAACGCGCTGTACCAGCGGTTGTCCGACATTTACATCGTTGGAAAGGTGCTGTACAGAAACACCGATCCGGCTAAGTATCTGGACTATACGTTCACCGCGCTTCGCCGAAAAGTACGCAATACACCGGCAAACCCCGATTCAGGCACAACACTGACGGGCGCAACGGTACAAATTAACTCAATAAGCCAAAACTAATAAGTACTAACCCGGATGCGTAAAGGAATCAATCGGAAAGTTTCTTTTTGCAGAGGGGTGGTGAATCAATATTAATTTCAAAGCAATTATCACAGAATCACTGCCGGTTAAAAAATTATGTAGTGCATCCAGGCTATAACAAAACATGCACTTACCAATAATCCAATCGATTTAATCTTAATTCTACTGCCTTGCATTTCAAAAACAAAACCCTCTTAATCACCGGCGGTACCGGATCTTTCGGAAATGCCGTTCTTCGCCGTTTCATCCACGATGACCATTTCAGTGAAATCCGCATTTTCTCGCGCGACGAGAAGAAGCAGGACGATATGCGTCATCAGCTTCAGAGCAAGAAAGTTAAGTTTTACATAGGCGATGTGCGCGACAAACGCAGCGTAGATGGCGCCATGATGGGCGTCGACTACGTTTTTCATGCCGCCGCTCTCAAGCAGGTACCTTCCTGCGAGTTCTTTCCCATACAGGCAGTACGCACCAATGTGTTCGGAGCCGAAAACGTGATCGATTCCGCCATCCAGCATGGAGTAAAAAACGTAGTAGTCCTGAGTACCGACAAAGCTGCTTACCCCATTAATGCCATGGGCATGAGCAAGGCGCTGATGGAAAAGGTCGCCATCGCAAAGGCAAGGGCACAGGCCGAGGATGCCGTAACTACCATCTGCTGTACCCGCTACGGCAACGTTATGGCCAGCCGAGGCTCGGTGATTCCCCTCTGGGTGGATCAGATTAAGGCCGGAAATCCCATCACCATTACCGATCCTGCCATGACCCGTTTCATGATGACGCTCGACGATGCCGTGGATCTGGTACTTTATGCCTTCGAAAACGGAATCAACGGAGACCTCTTCGTGCAAAAGGCACCGGCCGCTACGCTGGATGTGCTTGCCGATGCATTAAAATCATTATACAACTCCGATGTTCCGGTAAGGGTTATCGGTACCCGCCACGGAGAGAAGAAATACGAAACCCTGGTCACCCGCGAAGAAATGGCCCGCTCGGAGGACAGAGGAAACTATTTCCGTATTGCCGCCGACGGCCGCGACCTCAACTACGATAAGTATTTCGTGGAAGGCCAGGAAGAACTCGCCGAAATCGAGGATTATCATTCGCACAATACCAACCGCCTCGATGTAAATGGTATGAAAGATCTTCTGCTTAAACTCGACTTCATCCGCGAAGACCTCAATAGGGGGGAACACGGATGACACGGATAAAACGGATAAAACGGATCCATTCCATCTAATCCGTCTAATTCGTATTCCCAAACAATCCGTCCAATCCGTCTAATTCGTGTTCCCAAACAATCCGTCCAATCCGTCCAATCCGTCTAATTCGTCCAATCCGTCCAATCCGTCCAATCCGTCCAATCCGTGTTCCAAATAACGGATGAATCAGATTAAGCGGATGAACCAAATAAAACGGATATAAACAACACTCCAAACTACTCACCTCACTCACCCTACACACCATGCAACACAAAGAAAAAACCGATCAAATACTCAAAGCCTACTACAAAGTCTACAACCAACTGGGCTACGGCTTCCTCGAAAAAGTCTACCACAACGCCATGCTCATCGAACTACGCACCGCCGGCCTGAGCATAAAAAGCCAATACCCCGTCAAAGTATACTACAACGGCTACAAAGTAGGCAGCTACATAGCCGACATCGTCGTTGACAACTGCATCATCATCGAAAACAAAGCAATGGAAACCCTCAGGGAAGAACACGAATACCAACTGATAAATTACCTGAGAGCCACCGATATAGAAGTAGGACTCCTCCTCAACTTCGGCAAAACACCTGCATTCAAACGCAAATACTTCACCAACGACAGGAAGCAACAATTCCTCACCGGAAAAGGGGTGGAGAACACGGATTAGACGGATCTGACGGATAAAACAGATCGAATCCGTGAAATCCGTGACATCCGTACCATCCGTGTTCCCTTTATGGATGCCGCACAAAACATTTTAGAACACAGATTAGACGGATTTAACGGATAAAACGGATCCAATCCGTGTCATCCGTGTCATCCGTGTTCCCTTTATGGATGCCGCACAAAACATTATAAAACACGGATTAGACGGATCTGACGGATAAAACGGATCCAATCCGTGTCATCCGTGTCATCCGTGTCATCCGTGTTCCAAAAACGGATAAATAAATAAATGAAAATCCTCCTCACAGGCGCCAAAGGCTTCATCGGCAAAAACCTAACCGCTGAACTCCGCAACCAGGGCTTCACCGACCTCCTGCTATTTGACACAGACACCGATCCCGACCTGCTCGACACCTACACCGCTACCTGCGACTTCGTCTTCCATCTCGCCGGCATAAACCGCCCCAAAGAAACATCCGAATACATGCAAGGCAACTTCGGCTTCACCTCCCTCCTCCTCGACGCACTCAAAAAACACAACAACAAAGCCCCGGTACTCATCACCTCTTCCACCCAGGCTACCATCGATAACCCCTACGGCCAAAGCAAAAAAGCCGGTGAAGAACTAATGTTCCAATACTCCCGTGAAACCGGAACAAAAGTCTACGTCTTCCGTCTGCCCAACGTCTTCGGCAAATGGTGCCGCCCAAACTACAACAGCGCAGTAGCCACCTTCTGCCACAACATCGCCCACGGACTCCCCATCCAGATCAACGACCCCGAAGTAAGCCTGAACCTGGTCTACATCGACGACGTAATATCGGGATTCATCGATAAACTGAAAAACGGCAACCCCAAACCAACCGGCGAATTCGAAACCATCGAACCGGTACACACCCTAAAGCTTGGCAAAATAGCAGAACTTATCCGGCAATTTCGCGACAGCCGCACCACCCTTATGGTACCCGACATGAGCGACGGGTTTACCAAAAAACTCTACTCCACCTACCTGAGCTATCTGCCCACAGACCAGTTCAGCTACTTCCTGAAGATGAACACCGACAACCGCGGATCCTTCACCGAATTCATCAAATCCGCCGACCGTGGACAGGTATCGGTAAACATCTCCAGGCCGGGCATCACCAAAGGCAACCACTGGCACCATACGAAAAACGAGAAATTTCTTGTTGTCAGCGGCAAAGGCGTCATCCGCTTCCGAAAAATAGACGGTACGGAAATAATTGAATACCTCGTCTCCGGCGACAAACTTGAAGTAGTGGACATCCCCACAGGCTACACCCACAACATCGAAAACCTGGGCGACACAGACATGGTAACCATCATGTGGGTAAACGAAATCTTCAATCCGGACCAACCGGATACATATTTTCTGAGTGTATAAAAGAAAGGAACACGGAAAATACTGATGTAACGGATAAAACGGATAAAATCCGTGCAAATCCGTGCAAATCCGTCCAATCCGTCCAATCCGTCCAATCCGTCCAATCCGTCAAATCCGTCCAATCCGTCAAATCCGTGTTCCCAACCCAAGCCCCAAAATGAAAAAACTCAAAGTCCTCACAACCGTAGGCACCCGTCCGGAAATAATACGCCTCTCCCGCGTAATGGCCAAACTGGACCAATCGCCGGCCATAGAACACATAACAGTCCACACCGGACAAAACTACGACTACGAACTAAACCAGATATTCTACGACGACCTCGGCATACGCAAACCCGATTACTTCCTTAACGCCGCCGGCAAAAACGCCGCAGAAACCATCGGTCGCATTATCGCCGCCATCGACCCGATACTCGAAAAAGAATCCCCCGACGCATTCCTGGTCCTGGGCGACACCAACTCCTGCCTCTGCGCCATACCTGCCAAAAAACGCCACATACCGATATTCCATATGGAAGCCGGTAACCGCTGTTTCGACCAGAGAGTACCCGAAGAAACCAACCGTAAGATAGTCGATCACATCTCCGACGTAAACATGCCCTACAGCAGCATAGCAAGAGAATACCTGCTGCGCGAAGGAATCCCTGCCGATCGCATCATAAAAACCGGCAGCCCCATGTTTGAGGTATTGAACCACTACATGCCCAAAATACTCGCATCGGACGTACTGCAGCGCCTGAACCTGGAAAAGGAAAAATACTTCGTCGTCTCCGCCCATCGCGAAGAAAATATCAACAGCGAAAAAAACTTCAGAGGTCTACTGAAAGCCTTAAACCTAATCGCCGAAAAATACAATTATCCAGTCATTGTCAGCACCCACCCGCGCACCCGCAATAAACTGGAACAGTTAAATCCGTCACAATCCGTCTCATCCGTGTCCCCTCAACAACCGAACATACAATGGATGAAACCCCTCAGCTTCACCGACTACAACGCCCTTCAGCTGAATGCCTTTGCGGTACTCTCCGACAGCGGCACCATCAGCGAAGAATCCTCCATTATGAACTTCAGGGCCCTGAACATCCGCGAAGCCCACGAACGCCCGGAGGCAATGGAAGAGGCAAGCGTAATGATGGTAGGATTAAATCCCGAAAGGATCTTACAGGGACTGTTACAGCTGGAACAGCAAGCCGTAGGTTTGCGCTCAGCCACCAGTCACCAATCACCAGTCACCAGTCACCAGTCACCAGTCACCAGTCACCAATCACCAGTCACCAATTTCCGTCCCGTAGCCGATTACAGTATGCCGAATGTAAGTGAAAAAGTGGTGAGGATTATTCTGAGCTATACCGATTATGTGAAACGGGTGGTGTGGAGCGAATGAGGCCCCCTGCCCCCCGAACGAGGGCAAGAAAAACTTCAAAACGTTGAAGACTTTTGAACGTTTCTTTGGAAATCAGATTCCTCACTTCGTTTCGGCCTGCCCGCCTCTGGCGGGAATGACAATGGTGCACTCTATCAATTCCCGTCGCCTACCGGCACAGAAACAATGATAATGAAATAACGACGGGTGCGAGACTTAAAGTCCCCCAATGGGCTTTCGGATAAAGTTGTAAGCATTTTGGATAAAGATGAGTGACTTAAAAGTGAAAATTTAACGCTAATTACCCCTTCTTGCAAACGAGGGGGAGTAGAAGAATTTAAATATAGAATTATGAATCTAACAATTATTGGAACCGGATATGTTGGTTTAGTTTCGGGGGCTTGTTTTGCTGAGATGGGAGCTAATGTTACCTGTGTGGATATAAATCAGGAAAAGATTGAAAAATTAAAGGGAGGCATTATTCCTATTTATGAGCCGGGTCTGGATAATCTGGTTTCAAAAAATATTATCAGCAACAGATTACATTTTACAACGGATATAAAAGAGTGTATTGACACTACCGAAATTGTTTTTATTGCCGTTGGTACGCCTCAGGATGAGGATGGAAGCGCCGATTTGAAATATGTACTCGAATCCGCGCGTACCATTGGACAATGCATGAATAATTACCTGTTAGTAGCTACCAAAAGTACCGTTCCGGTGGGAACAGCTCAAAAAGTCCGTGAAGCCATCCGACATGAGTTGAATAATCGCAATCTTGATCTGACTTTTGATGTGGCATCTAATCCTGAATTTCTGAAAGAAGGAAATGCCATCGAAGACTTTATGAAACCCGACAGAGTCGTTGTTGGTGTGGATACCGATAAAGCACGCGATTTGATGAGTAAACTCTACAAGCCGGTGATGCTAAATAATTTCCGGGTTATTTTTATGGATATCCCTTCTGCCGAAATGACCAAATATGCATCTAATGCCATGCTCGCTACACGTATAAGTTTTATGAATGATATAGCCAATCTGTGTGAGCTGGTAGGTGCTGATGTGGATATGGTTCGGAAAGGAATTGGTTCCGATAACAGGATAGGAAATAAGTTTCTCTATCCCGGATGCGGGTATGGTGGTTCCTGTTTCCCGAAAGATGTAAAAGCCCTGATAAAAACTGCGGAGGATAATAATTACAGTTTGAATGTATTGAAAGCGGTAGATGCCGTAAATAATACGCAGAAAGAAATATTATTCAAAAAATTCCATGCCTGTTTTAATGGGGACATTAAAGGACGCAAAGTTGCGGTATGGGGATTGTCCTTTAAACCCGAAACGGATGACATCCGTGAAGCTCCATCGCTGGTATTAATAAACTCACTCTTAGAAAATGGATGTGAAGTGAATGTATTCGACCCGGTTGCTATGGATGAGGCTAAACGCATTTTGGGCGATAAAGTAAATTATTCGAAGGATATCTATGAAGCTGCTGATGATACCGATGCCATTTTCTTAGTAACTGAATGGAAAGAATTCAGGATCGTTAGCTGGAATGTGATTCATAAAGTGATGAAAACTCCCTTGGTTATTGACGGAAGAAATATATATGATTACACGGAATTAAAATCTGCTGGTATAGATTATTTATCCATCGGAAATAAATAAAAGGAGTTTGGAAATGAAAGTGTTAGTAACAGGAGCTGCGGGATTTATTGGTTTCCACTTAGTACAGCGATTACTCAGGGAGGGATTTGAGGTTGTAGGCCTGGACAATATCAACGATTATTACGATGTTAATCTGAAATATGCACGATTGGCGGAAACCGGCATTTATGCTCCTGAAGAAACAGACCGAAGCGGTGGTAAGAACAGGATATATCCTGAGATTGCTTTTGGTGAATTCATACAATCAATAAATAGTCCCGGATATCGCTTTATCCGCTTAAATCTTGAAGACAAGGCTGGGGTAAACCAACTATTTGAGACCGGAAAATTTGATTATGTGGTAAACCTGGCTGCGCAGGCAGGAGTTCGCTATAGCATTGAAAATCCGGATGCATATATCCAAAGCAATATCGTAGGATTTTTGAATATACTGGAAGCTTGTCGTCATAACCCTGTAAAACATCTGGTATATGCATCTTCTTCTTCTGTGTACGGTGCGAATTCTAAAGTTCCTTTTTCTGAAGATGACAGGGTGGATGAACCCGTAAGTTTGTATGCTGCCACTAAGAAAAGCAATGAACTGATGGCCTATACCTATAGCCATTTATACCAGATACCTACTACAGGATTGCGTTTCTTTACGGTTTATGGACCCTGGGGAAGACCGGATATGTCGCCGATACTGTTTGCCAATGCTATAACAAAGGGAAAACCCATCAACGTGTTTAATAACGGTGAGATGGAACGCGATTTTACTTATATCGATGATATAGTGGAAGGTATTGCACGTGTTGTTAATATTGTTCCTGAAGACAAACCAGCATACCGGATAATGAATATAGGCAACGGTTCTCCCGTAAATCTGTTACAGTTTATCGAAACAATAGAAGGTGCTTTAGGGAAAAAGGCTGAAAAGGTATTCTTGCCTATGCAAGCGGGAGATGTGAAAAGAACATGGGCGGATACAACTCAACTACAAAATAAATATAATTTACAGCCAAGAATATCTATTGAAGAAGGTGTGTCAATATTTATCAAATGGTTCAATAATTATAATGGATAATATTTTTTCTATTGAAATTTTCATTAAATGATTTTTTCAAAAAAAACAATTAATTAAACATGGTCGAGATTCTTTTTGCAGGTGATTTTTCACCATTTAATAAATTACAAGATTCAATTAATTCTGGTGATGTCAATGGTCTATTAGGTGATTTTCTACCAACTATACAGAAATCAGATTTCGCCATTGTGAATTTTGAATCGAATATTCAAACATCTTTAGCTAAACCAATTGAAAAGTCCGGTATCCATATATCATGTTCAGAGAACTCTATTAAGTTTTTAAAGGATGCTGGATTTGATTTGCTTACACTAGCAAATAACCATTTTTACGATTATGGAGATGAGGGTGTAGATTCAACCTTAAAATCATGTAAGAAATATGATATTGATTTTGTCGGAGGTGGAAAGGATATTAATGAAGCTCAAAAAATCTTTTACACAACAATAAAAGAGGAGAAATTTGCTTTTATAAATGTATGCGAACATGAATTTTCTATTGCTTCAGAAAGTACAGGAGGTTCAAATCCATTGAATCCAATCCAACAGTATTATGAGATAAAAGAGGCACGAGTTAATGCAGATTATGTAATTGTAATTATACATGGAGGTCATGAACATTATCAATTGCCTAGTCCCAGAATGAAGAAAACATATCGTTTTTTTGTTGACGCCGGAGCAGATTTGGTTATTAATCATCATCAGCACTGTTATAGCGGATACGAAATCTATAAGCAAAAGCCGATTTTTTATGGATTAGGCAATTTTCTTTTTGACAGCCCATATAAAGAAGATACTAATTTTTGGGAAGGTTATATGGTTAGAGTTCTATTTGATAAGTCAAAACTGGAATGCTCATTAATCCCTTACAATCAGTATAAAACTGATACCGGCTTATCTGAATTAACTTCTGAGGAAAAAGAACTTTTTGATCAAAAAATAAATTTACTTAACAATATTATTGCCAACGATCAAGAACTTTTATATGAATTTGACAAAAGATTAGAACAAACCAGGAAATCATATTTATATACATTCGAGCCCTCCCAACCTTCATTGCTAATGCGGATTATTTTTAAGTTCAATTTAGTTGATACTTTTATCACTAAAGAAAAAAGAAAAATTATATATAACAGAATCGTGTGTGAATCTCATAGAGATTCGATCATTTATTTATTGGAAAATGAAATTAAAAGAAATAATTAATAATGGTTGTAATTAGTATAATGAACTTTTTTAACAAGTTTAATATTATCGATTTATGAATAAAAAATATAGCCTAGTTGTAGCTTCCTGCGATGCTTATTCTGATCTTTGGCCCCCATTTTTTCAATTATTGAAAAAGCATTGGCCAAGTTTTGATGCTCCGATTTATATATGTACGGAAAGTAAAAAAATTGAAGTAGAAGGGCTTGATATACGATGTCCTTTAAATTTCGACAGAAAAGTTACATGGTCACATAGAATGCTAACTTTGTTAAAAATAATTGACAGTGAAAATATTTTATTTATGCTAGATGATTTCTGGATAAAAAATACTGTTAATGAGGAGCTGATTGAAAAATGTATAGATTACTTAGAGAATGATAAGAATATTGGCTATTTCTGTTTAAAATCTCAGGTGCAACAACCTCATATGGACTTTAATTTTCCCTCAAACAAATATCCTGAATTCCTAGTTTATGGGCAAAAAACTATTTTTCGTATAAACACTCAAATTGGTTTGTGGAGAAAAAATTACTTAATTAAAGTTTTAAGAAAACATGAGGATGTTTGGTTCTTCGAAACGAGAGCCTCATGGAGAAGTAGCCATTTATATGGGAATGATATATATATTCTTAGACCTGACATCCAACGTCCAATTGATTATCATTTATGCGGAGTTCTACATCAAGGAAAATATATTCAAGAATTTCTTGACGATTTTTCATCTGATAATCTTCAATTAGATTTAACTCGGGGAGTAGTTCCAACAATGACACATGCTGATCCGAAAAATAGTTTAAATAGGTTATCAATTTCTTATTTGTGGGGAGTGTTCAAATCCATGTTACCGAAGTAAGATTTTAGTTGTTTTTTGAATGTCAAAGCAAACACAAAATTCATTTGTATGGAGTGGAATTGAACAAGTAGGAGTTTCGGGTCTACAGTTTATTGTCACAATTATACTTGCACGAATACTATCTCCCGAAGATTATGGCTTAGTAGCGATGCTTAGTATATTTTTCGCATTTTCACAGTCTTTTATCGATAGTGGTTTAACAGGTGCATTAATTCAGAAGAAGGATTATAAGCAAGAAGATTGCAATGCGGTTTTTTATTTTAATCTGATAGTTAGTGTATTATTCTATATTTTACTCTATTTTTCAGCTCCATTAATTTCTCAACTATTTCATAATGATTTATTGATAGTATTAACCCGTGTTTATTCTATTAACTTAGTAATAAATGCAGTAGTAGGTGTTCAGCGAGTGCTGATGATGAAGCGACTAATGTTTAAAGAGTTGGCTGTCATATCTGGCTTTTCATCTCTTGTAAGTGGTGCAATAGCCATAATTATGGCCTATTTTGGGTATTCATATTGGTCTTTAGTAGTTCAAATACTAATTTCGAGTATTTTAAGTGGAATATTGATATTTAGAAAAATTCATTGGTTACCAACCGTCAGTTTCTCAAAAGATTCTTTCAGATTGTTATTCTCATATGGTGTGCCGGTGATGTTTACAAGTATAATTAATGCGATCTACAATAATATTTATTCATTAGTGATAGGGCATAAGTATAAAGCAGAAGACTTAGGATATTATAATCGTGCTTTTTCATTTGGTTCATTTGTACCTACTAATGTCGGTAACTTTGTTGGACGGGCATTGTTCCCTGTTCAATCGTTGATTCAGGATGACTATCTGCAACTAAAATCATCTTTTTTAAATACAATCCATACAGTGGCTTTTTTTGTAATCCCGATCAATATATTTGTGTTAGTAAATGCCGAAGACATTATACTTCTTTTGATCACCGAGAAATGGCTTGTAATGAAACCGTTTTTGCAGCTGTTGACTGTAGCATGTATTTGGTATCCTATCATTAATATGCAAAATACAACCATAAAGGTGTTTGGGAAAACAAAGATTTTGTTTTGGAGCGAATTACTTAAAAAGGTATTGGGAATAATAATTATTGGTATTACTGTGAATTTTGATATTTTGATAATGGTATGGGGTATGTTTTTTTATTCTTTTTTGGAGTTAATCATCGGGTCGTTGTTCTTCCAGAAGGTATCAAAAATCTCAGTTATAGAACAGTTTAAGGTGTTTTACTACATCCCTATTATTGCAATAATATTGTCCTTACTGTCCTTTGTTATAAGTTCCTATATTTCAAATATGATAGTACGTTTAGCTGTAAGTGTTATTATATATGGGAGTTTATATATTTTGTGGGGATGGATTAAAAAGGATCAGGCACTAATTGCAGTTAAAGGATTAATAAAAAGATAACTTGTATGTATAAATATAGATTCTCTGTTTTTACAGCAACCTATAACAGGGCACATTTGTTGGATAATGTTTATAAATGTTTGTTAAATCAAACATTAAAGGACTTTGAATGGGTAATAGTTGACGATGGTTCAATGGATAATACTGAAGAGGTTTGTCGAAATTTTATAGCTGAGGGAGTTCTTAATATTAAATATATTCGTAAGGAAAACGGAGGTAAGCATACAGCTTGGAGGGCAGCTACAAATGTATTTGAAGGACAATATGTTATTGGTGCTGACGATGATGATGTTTATCCGGCTGAAATGCTTGAAGTGTTAAACTGTCATTGGTCCAACTTAGAAAAACAATCAGATTATGCTGATTATTGGGAAGTTAAAGGCCGGTGTGCTTATGCTGATGGCAATTTAGTAGGAAAACCCCTTCCTGAAACAGTTTTTGATTCTGATTATAATTCGATATCTTATAAATTGAAGTACCGCAGTGAAATGCAGGGCTGTCGCAAAGTAGAAGTATTGAAAAATGAAGCTGCTGTTCCTATGCACTTTTTATATGAAGAGAATTGTTCAAACTTTCCAGAGGGCATAAGATGGAGTAGAGCAGCAAGGAGATACAAAACAAGATTTATTGACCATATACTTCGAATATACAATGTGGGAACAGAAGGCGGTTTGTGTGCAAAAAATAGTGGAAAGGAAAGAAGTTCCAAAAAAACGTACAATACCTTAGTGGGTTCGATTTACAATTTGGCTGAAAGCAGAGACTTGTTACTTAAATATGATAAAATTTCCTATATTAAAACGTTGGCTGTGCTGGTTTACGCTTCATTATGCTTAAAAAAAAGTCCTTTTTCACAAACTAAATTGACAGTATTCGAAAAGTTAATTTTAATTTGCATATATTTACCTTTATACTGTATTTATTTATATCGAAAATAATGAATAAACTTATTAAAATAGTTTCAAATCCAATAAAATATTTCAGGGGTTTTTTATTGATGATATTAGCTAAATGTTACTTTATACCTGATAAACTGTATTTAAAAATGGTTTACAGACTTACGATGAATAAAAAACTTCGTTTAGACAAACCTCAAACATTCAATGAAAAGATTCAATGGCTTAAACTTTATGATAGAAAACCTGAGTATACAACAATGGTTGATAAGGTAGATGTGAAAGATTATGTGGCCAATATTATCGGTGAAGAGTATATAATACCAACCATTGGGGTTTACGATAAATTTGAAGATATCGATTTTGAGAAGTTACCCGATCAGTTTGTAATGAAATGCACTCACGACAGTGGAGGTTTGGTAATATGTAAAGATAAATCAAAATTAGATATTCAAAAGGCTGGAGAGAAAATTAATTATTATTTGAAACGTAAATATTTTTATTGTTGGAGGGAATGGCCCTATAAAGATGTGAAGCCAAGAATAATTGTTGAGAAATTCATGGAAGATAAATCAGTAGCTGATTTAATCGATTATAAATTGTTTTGTTTTGATGGAGAAGTAAAAGCTCTCTTTATCGCATTAGACAGAAATAATCCCGATGAAGAAACCAAATTTGATTTTTTTGACTCAGAATTCAGACCAATTGCTATGCAAAATGGGCATCCTAATTCAGGTAAAGTAACCAAGAAACCTGAACAATTTGAGGAGATGAAACAATTGGCTGCGAAACTATCCAAAGATATACCTCATGTGCGGGTAGACTTTTATATGATTAACGGGCAAATTTATTTTGGCGAATTAACTTTTACGCATTGGAGCGGAATAGTGCCATTTGAGCCTGAGGAATGGGATAACAAATTTGGAAGCTGGATTAAATTACCCGAAAAAACTACAGACAGATACTGACATGCAGGTACACATCTATTTAAGAAATATTCTTTTTTCAATGATACTTCTGTATTTTGCACAAGGTTCATTGTATCCGAATGGTTCAATTATAGCTAAAATTGTATTGTTTGTCTATTTATTTATATGTCTTTATTACGCCATTTTGTTTGTAGTTGAAAATAGTAAAGATAATATAGGGCGAATACTATTATTGTTTATAGCGATTAATGTTGTGTATTGGTTGCTAGGCGATAAAGGAGGAATTCAGCATGGTGAATTTACTGGGTCTCCGCTTGATCAAATAAAAAAAATCTTAGTTGCTTTATTAACGTATTTTCCTTTTTACTTTTATTCTACCAGGAAGTATCTTACTGAAAAATCATTAATGGTTTTTTATGTGTTGTTTTTTATTGATTCAACACTAACATTTTTTACAACAAGTCAGTCAATGAAGGAGTTTACTGGAAATGAGGATGTTGTTAATAATTCATCTTATATATTCTTATCTTTAATTCCTCTTTCAATTGTATTTTGGAGAAGAAAATATGTGTTTATAATCTCTTTTGTACTTTCATTTGTATTTATATTATTTGCGGCCAAAAGAGGTCCGATAGTGGGAATAATACCAATAGTAATAATTGTATTCTATTATTGGTGGGTATCCGGTAAAAGAAAGTTTTCAATATGGAATTTTTTATCAATACTGGTTGCATTTGTAAGCATAATTTATATTGGAAAATATATAGTTGAAAGTAATAGTCTTTTGCAAATGCGTTTTCAGTCTATGCTGGAGGGTGATTCAAGTGGAAGGGATGAAATATATACTACTTTGTTCAATATGTGGATACATAGCGAAAACGTATTCAATTTTATTTTTGGTTATGGTTTTTTTGCATCAGGTCGTTTGGCTGGTTTTGTTGCTCACAACGATTGGTTAGAAATCTTATCAAGTCTGGGTTTGATGGGGGGGCTCGTGTATGTTGTGTTTTTCATATTAGTAATTAAGTTGATTGTCACAAAGAAAAAATGGTCCATACAGGATAAAACTATGCTTTCAGCAGTATTTGTTGTGTTATTGATTAAAAGTTTATTCTCTATGGGGTACACCAGTACTGATACAATGCCTGTAATGATGTGCCTAGCATATTTAAATGGTAAAAATAGGAATTTAGAAGTAATGAGAAATTTGTATTTAATTTTTTCCAAAAAGAAACTGGGGAAAATCAGTAGTAATCTGTAAGTAATTTTTATCAATAGAGAAGATAGATATAATCCGGAATATTTAAGTTTGTTTTTTTCAATTCCTTATACAAACTCTTTATATGTTAATGTACTAAATAGATTAATGAAGATATTATTATTTATTGATAGCCTTGGAGCGGGTGGTGCACAAAGACAACTTGTTGGCCTTGCAGCTATGCTCAAAGAAAAGAAGTATGATGTAAAAGTAATTACATATCATAATGACACTTTCTTTCTTTCATATTTGAAGAACCAGAATATTGAATTTGAATGTATAGAAAAAGCGAATATCAAAATAACAAGAACATACCACATATATAAAGCAATTAAATTTTTTAATCCGGAATGGGTAATTTCATATCTTGATACTCCCAATATTATATCCAGTCTTTGTAAAACCTTTGGATTAAAGTTTAAACTATTAGTTTCAGAGAGAAATACAACTCAGAAGTTGACACTGATGGAAAGAATAAAATTTTTTTTATTTAAAGAAGCTGATATAATCATTTCAAATTCATATTCACAGGAAAACTTCATTAAGTCAAATTTCCCTTCTTTGTCGAAAAAAACATCGACAATTACCAATTTTGTTGATACAGAATATTTTAAATGTGAAAACCCACGAGTACGGAATGAAATCCCTCAAATAACTGTAGTAAGTACAATTTGGCCGTCAAAAAATACTCTTGGCTTTATTGAGGCTGTAAATATCTTAACAACAAAAGGATACCGTTTTGTCGTTAAATGGTTTGGTAAATCAGACGCACATTTAGATTATTATCAAGAATGTGTTCGTAAAGTTGAAGAATATGATTTAAATAATTACATAAAGCTTGTAGAAAAGACAAAAGATATAAAACAAGTGTATTTGAATTCAGATTATTTTTGTCTCCCCTCCTTTTATGAAGGAACTCCAAATGTAATTTGTGAAGCAATATCTTGTGGACTGCCTGTAATATGTAGTGACGTTTGTGACAATTCAATCTATGTGCAGGAAGGTGTAAATGGTTTTTTATTTGACCCCAAGTCTCTTCAAAGTATTGCAGATAAATTGAAAAAAGCTTTGGAATTAAACAATGACACATACTCAAAGTATTGTAAGCAGAGTAGATTAATTGCAGAAAAGAAGCTAACAAAGGAGAAGTTTATAAATAATTATCAGAAAATTATAACCAGATTAAATTGAAAATACAATCTACTCATCTAAGTTTTATGAACAGAAAAATAAAAGATAATAGATTTATAAGAGGAATGTATTTTTTCTACCAATCATTTTTTGGTGCTAAAAGAAAAACATTTGGTTATATAGGAGATAAGGTGATAATTACACCTCCTTATAATTTTGGAAATAAAGCTAATATCTTCATCTATGATAGTGTAGGGATTGGCCCCAATAGTTTTATTTCAGCTACAAATGCAAAATTTATTATTAAAGGTAATTGCGCTATAGCAGAAAATTTTACAGTACATACTGGGAATCATGCGTTTGTTGTGGGTAAGTTCATCACAGATATAAATGAAAAAAACAAACCTATGGGGTATGATAAAGATGTAATTATAGAAAAGGATGTATGGATTGCCTCCAATGTAACATTGCTGTCTGGTATAATTATTGGAAGAGGAAGTGTTATTGCTGCGGGAGCTGTTGTTACAAAAGATGTTCACCCTTATTCAATATATGGTGGTGTACCTGCAAAGTTCATCAAATTTAAATGGAGTTTACAAGAAATAATCCAACACGAAAGTATATTATATCCTGAGAATGAAAGGCTTTCAATAAAATATTTAGAAGAATTATTTATAAAAAATTTACATTAATACTTTTCATTGTTAATAAATAAAATTAAAGATATGAAAGGAAATAGGAAGAAAATTTTACTATGTTCTCCAATGGGGGGAAATATTGGAGGGATAGCCAGATGGACAGAACATATAAAAAATTACTACGATGATCAAAATGATAAATCTTGGTTTACTATTAAAGTATATTCCACAAGTAGAAAAAAATCAATACATGAAAATAAAAGTTATTTCAGACGAATTTATTCTGGACTATTAGACTATATTCCAATAATAATAAAATTTCAAAAAGTAATTAAATTAGATAAATATAATATTGTACACATAACTAGTAGTGGGTCAATTAGTCTTATAAAAGATGTTATTTTGTTAAAATTTGCTAAAACACGTAATATTAAAACAGTTTTACATTTCCATTTTGGACGAATACCAGAAGTTTATCTGAAACGAAATTGGGAATTTAAGTTATTAAATTTAGTAATCAGAATATCGGACAAAGCAATAGTTATAGACAGTAAGTCTTACGAGGTTTTATATAATCAAGGATATAGTAATATTGATTATCTGCCAAATCCAATATCTCCTAAAATACAGAATATTATTGACGATAATTATAATGAAATTATTAAAAGCGAACGTACACTTCTATATGCAGGACATGTTGTTGAAACAAAAGGAATTTTTGAATTAATTGAATCTGCAAAGCAAATACCAAATATAAAGTTAAAACTTGTTGGCCGAATAACCGATGATATGAAGCATAAAATAATAAAACTTGCAGGTAACAGACATACAGAATGGCTAGAAATTTCTGGTGAGAAAAGCTTTGAAGAAACTATTCTTGAGATGCTCGCGGCTGGAATTTTTGTGTTACCCAGTTATACTGAAGGTTTCCCGAATGTTATTCTGGAGAGCATGGCGTGTGCTTGCCCGATAGTCGCAACGAATGTTGGAGCGATACCAGAAATGCTTGATATTAATAATGGCAATAATTATGGTTTATGTGTTGAGCCAAGGAACAGTAGGCAACTAAAAAATGCTATAGAAAAAATGCTTAATGACAGAAATTTTGCACATACTTGCGGTAGAAATGCTCAAAAAAGAGTTAATGATTTATATTCAATGCCTGCAATATGGGAAAAACTAGAGTCCATTTGGACAACGTTGTAATATTCCCAATTAATTACCCAACAAAGCTATACATTTCGTTGAGACATGTAAATAAATTAATTGGTTTTCAAAATTAATAATAGAAAATATCCAGATGGAAAAATCACATACTAAAACCCTCCTCATCACCGGCGGCACAGGCTCATTCGGGAATGCTGTATTGAACCGCTTTCTCAATGACGATCGATTTGGAGAAATCCGCATTTTCAGCCGCGATGAAAAGAAGCAGGACGATATGCGGCACAGGCTGCAAAGTAAAAAGGTGAAGTTCTATATAGGCGATGTCCGCGATAAGCGGAGCGTGGATGGGGCTATGTATGGAGTCGATTATGTATTTCATGCGGCTGCGCTAAAGCAGGTTCCATCGTGCGAGTTTTTCCCGATGCAAGCCGTAAGAACCAATGTACTGGGAACAGAAAACGTTCTGGATTCAGCCATTGAACATGGAGTTAAAAACGTAGTTGTTTTAAGCACGGATAAAGCCGCGTACCCGATAAATGCCATGGGTATAAGTAAAGCCATGATGGAAAAAGTAGCACTGGCTAAAGGCAGGCAGTTAGGCGAAAACGCGAAAACAACCATTTGCTGCACCCGCTACGGAAACGTGATGGCTAGTCGAGGCTCCGTTATTCCTTTATGGGTTGATCAGATAAAGGCAGGCAATGCAATCACCATTACCGATCCTAAAATGACGCGGTTTATGATGACACTGGATGATGCCGTGGATCTGGTTCTTTATGCCTTCGATAATGGAAAGAATGCGGATCTTTTTGTGCAAAAAGCACCAGCCGCAACCTTAAGCGTCCTAGCGGAAGCATTAAAGTGGCTATACAAATCGAACAATGAGGTGCGTATAATCGGCACCCGTCACGGAGAAAAGCTATACGAAACGCTGGTAACACGAGAGGAGATGTTCAAGGCCGAGGACATGGGCGAGTATTTTCGCATACCTGCCGATGGCCGGGACTTAAACTACGATAAATATTTTGTGGAAGGAGATGCGGACATTTCACTGGTGGAAGACTACCACTCCCACAATACAAAGCAACTCGATGTTCCAGAAATGACACAGTTGCTTCTAAAGCTCGATTTCATTCGCGAAGACATTAAACTATGATACGGGTCGGAATAACCGGACAGGCCGGATTTGTAGGTTCACACCTCTACAATTTACTGGGCTTAAGGCCTGAAAGCTATGAAAGAATAGCATTTGAAGATGCTTTTTTTGAAGAGCCGGATAAACTAAGGGCCTTTGTGCGCCGGTGCGATGCAATCGTACATCTCGCGGCCATGAATCGCCATCCCGATGAGCAGGTTATATACAATACAAATATCGAACTGGTAGAAAAATTGATACTGGCAATGGAAAAGGAAAAAGTAACACCGCATGTGCTTTTTTCTTCATCCACACAGGAAACGCTCGATAACCTTTACGGTAAATCCAAGTTTCAGGGCAGGCAGCTGTTGGAGAAGTGGGCCGAAAGAAATAACGCATCGTTCAGCGGGCTGGTGATCCCGAATGTATTCGGTGAATTTTCAAAGCCAAACTACAACACATTCGTAGCAACTTTTGCTCATAAGCTAATTACGGGTGAACAACCAAAAATTCTCAACAACATCAACGTAAGGCTGATCTACGTTGGCTCACTATGTGAGCATATTTTAAAGTTAATTAGCAACAAAAGCATTAACAGGATTGATATTCCTTTTGATTTTGAAAGCAGTGTAAGCGAAATTCTGGCCTTATTCGAACGTTTTAAAGCGGATTACATTGACAAAGGAATTATACCGGCAATGGCAGACCAAAACGAAATCAATCTTTTTAATACATTTCGCTCATACATTGATTACAAGACCTTTTTCCCGGTAAAACTCCAAAAACATGCCGATCACAGAGGCGCATTTGTGGAGACAATCAAACTTGGGATTGGCGGTCAGGTAAGTTTTTCTACGACCCTGCCCGGCATTACACGGGGCAATCACTTTCATACCAGAAAAATAGAACGTTTCACCGTGATCAAAGGAAAGGCACAGATTCAGCTTCGTAAAATCGGCACCGATGAAATAATCAGCTTCGATCTGGATGGGGATGAGCCATCGCACGTGGATATGCCTGTATGGTACACCCATAACATAACAAACACCGGATCCGAAGAGCTTTACACGCAGTTTTGGATTAGCGAGTGGTACAATCCCGATGATGCCGACACCTTTTTCGAAAAAGTATAGTCTCAGCATTTCGCCTTTACCTTAAATAAAAGACGCATGAAAAAGTTAAAAGTAATGACGGTAGTGGGTACACGGCCTGAAATCATACGCCTGGCATGCGTACTTCAGAAACTTGATCAAAGTGAAGCAATTGAACACATACTGGTTCATACCGGGCAAAACTACGATTACGAGCTGAATGAAGTCTTTTTCGAAGATTTAGACTTACGAAAACCGGACTATTTTCTGAATGCAGCGGGCAATAATGCCACGGAAACTGCCGGACAGATACTAATAAAAATTGACCCGGTTCTTGAAAAAGAAAAACCGGATGCTTTTTTGGTATTAGGCGACACAAACTCATGCCTGTGCGCCATTGCTGCAAAAAAGCGACGTATTCCGATTTTTCACATGGAGGCTGGCAACCGTTGTTTTGATCAACGTGTACCTGAAGAAAGCAATCGGAAAATTGTAGATCATACTGCAGATATCAATCTAACATACAGCGATATTGCCCGGGAACATCTTTTAGCTGAAGGTTTGCGCCCCGACAGGATTATAAAAACGGGAAGCCCGATGTATGAAGTACTGATGCACTACTTACCTAAAATCCAAAACTCCAATATTCTTGAAAACCTAAATCTTTCAAAAGGTAAATACTTTGTGGTTTCAGCACACCGGGAAGAAAATATTAATTCAGAGAAGAATTTCACGAATCTGGTAAAAATCCTTAACGAAATTGCAGAGAAGTACGGCTACCCTGTAATTGTGTCAGCGCATCCCCGGACCCGGAAAATGATAGAAACGAAAAACATCATCTTCAATCCTTCGGTACAATTAATGAAACCAATGAGTCTCAGCGATTACAACCGATTGCAAGTGGATGCGTTTGCGGTATTGTCCGACAGCGGAACGATTTCAGAGGAAAGTTCTATTCTTAATTTCCATGCACTTAACATACGTGAAGCGCACGAGCGCCCGGAGGCTATGGAGGAGGCTTCTGTTATGATGGTTGGACTTAATCCTGAGCGAGTAATGCAGGGCATCGCACAACTGCAATACCAAAAGACAGGTGTAGATAGAAATTTCAGAGAGGTACAGGACTACACAATGCCGAATGTTAGCGATAAGATAGTCAGGATAATCATTAGCTATACCGATTATATTAAAAGGGTTGTCTGGGGTGAATAAGGCTGAAGGAAAGAAAAAAATATTAATAATTAGCGCCGTCTTTCCACCCGAACCGGTTGTTTCAGCTAATATTTCCTTTGATTTGGCACTGGCCTTATCAGAAGAAAACCTTGTAACGGTCCTCCATCCAAGACCGACCAGGCCAATGGGTTATGACTTTACCAATAGTGCAAATGTTCAATATCCGTTCAAACACAAAAAGCTTAAATCATACACCCACCCCAAATCTACTTTTATTGGTCGTTTCCGTGAAAGCTATAGTTTTGGAAAGGCTTGTGATAAGTATATTGCAACACATCACAATGAAATTGATACAATATACATGAATACATGGCCGCTTTTTGGACAATATTTTGTTATCAAAGCGGCAAAAAGACACGGGATTCCGGCTGTTTTACATATCCAGGATATATACCCTGAAGCCTTCACACAAAAATTACCCTGTTTTATTAAGGGAATAACTTACGAAGTACTTTTTCACATCGAGAGGTTTGTGACTGCAAAAAGTACACGCATTGTAACCATTTCAAAAGGGATGAAAAACTTACTGGTTTCTACCAGAAACATCCAGCCCGATAAAATTGAGGTTGTGTACAATTGGCAGGATGAAACTAAATTTATTGACATTGAAAAAGATGAACCCAATAAATCGACTGAGGCATTCACTCATTTCATGTTTTTAGGAAGCTTAGGTCCTGTTGCGAACATTGACAACCTTATTACTGCTTTTTCACGACTTAATACTAAAAAAGTCCGGTTAACCATTGCAGGTGAGGGTTCCGATAAAATAAAGCTGAAAAAACTTGTAAAAAACCTAAATGAAAGTAGAATTGAATTCGTTAGTGCACCTGCGAGTAAAGCCGGATCCATTCAATCAGATGCCACCATTTTGCTGTTAAGTTTAAAAAAAGGGGCAGCTGGCTTGGCTTTGCCTTCCAAGCTTCCAGCCTACATGTTTTCAGGAAAACCTATTATAGCCACAGTTGATGATGACAGCGATACGGCTCATGCTATACGTGAAGCAGGCTGCGGGTGGGTAATAGAACCTGAAAACCCTGATGCCCTTGCTGCACAGATGCAAAAATCAATTGAAATGGCAGCAACTGAATTAGAGGTTATAGGGCGTAAAGGAAGAGAATATGCAATGACTCATTTTAGCAAGAAGGCAAACTTAATGAAGTTAGCAGCCACAATAGAAGAAACCGCAATTCTATGATCTACCGTCAGGCGACAAAGGATGATTACCGTGCGTTGGCATACATACACAGTCAAGCATTCCAGGGTTTTTTTCTTACCTCTTTAGGAATTGACTTTCTTGAAACCTATTATAAAGCAGCACTTAATTGTCAAAAGTCTATTGCCATATGTGCAGTGAACGAAGAAAGACTTATTCAAGGATTTGCCTCAGGTAGTATTGAATCTGCAAATTACCATCGCAATCTCTTCAAAAATAACTGGGTTGCGTTTCTTTTGGCGGTTTCAAAGTCAGCGCTGCGCAAACCGGCAATTATTTTTCGTCTTGCTAACAATTTAGATAAAAATCCTTCACCAAATGATGACAAAAAATATGCAGAATTACTTTCTATAGCCGTCCTTCCAGAACTAAAAGGAAGCGGCACGGGTAAAGCCTTGCTGGAGCATTTTGAAGAGGAAGTACTAAGAAGAGGCGGTAAAAAGGTAGCACTTACTACAGATTTAAATAATAATGAACGAGTTATTAACTTCTATAAAAAGTGCGGTTACGAGATATTCTACAATTTCATTACTTACCCTAACCGGCAGATGTACAAAATGATAAAATCGTTTTAATTTGACAGCGAAAAGAATCTTTGACCTTGCTTTTTCATCCCTCGGCTTGCTATTACTCAGTTTGCCGTTTTTTTTAATCGCGCTTTTGATAAAACTTAAAATGCCGGGTCCGGTATTCTTCATCCATTATCGCATTGGTAAAAACGCACAACCATTTCGTCTGATAAAGTTCCGTACTATGAAAGTTGGGAGTGGAAAATTATCGGGTAGCTTTGATGCCGGTGATACTTCCCGAATTACTTCATTGGGTAAAATTCTGCGCAAAACCAAACTTGACGAACTACCGCAATTATTTAATGTTTTGAAAGGCGACATGTCACTAGTCGGACCCAGACCCGAAGTTAAAAAGTGGACTGAAGTTTATCCTGAGAAATGGGAAATTGTTCATCGGGTTAAACCAGGCATAACCGATAATGCTTCTATTATTTTCAGAAATGAGGAAGAGATACTTTCCTCGTCAAACAATCCTGAAGAAACGTATCGCAATGAAATCCTTCCCAAAAAACTGGACCTTTATATCAATTACGTTAACAAGCATTCATTCTTTGGGGATATTGTAATCATCCTTAAAACACTTAAAACTGTAATTACTACCTAATGCCGGAAAGAACAATACCATTTGCCAGAGTATTTATAGGCAAAAGCGAACGAAAACACCTACAGGAAGTTCTCGACAGCGGCTGGCTTACTACCGCCGGCAAAGCTCTTGAATTGGAAAAAAGATTTGCAAATGCTGTAGGCGCACGATATGCCTGTGCCGTAAATTCCTGCACTGCGGCGCTTCATCTCGGTATTGATACACTTGGAGTGAAACCAGGCGATAAAGTATTTGTACCTAGCATGACCTTTACAGCGTCAGCCGAAATCATCCGATACATGGATGCTGATCCGGTATTTTTGGATACAGAATACAGGACAAATCTTGTATCTCCGGAAATACTTGAGAATGCGATAAAAAAGCATCCGGATGTTAAATTTCTCGTAATTGTTCATTACGGGGGGCATCCTGCCGAGATGTATGAAATAACAGAAATTTGCAGCAAACACAATATTAAAATACTTGAGGATGCAGCGCATGCCTTCCCCACAAGGCTGAACGGCAGAATGATTGGATCATTCGGGGATGTCACGTGTTTCAGCTTCTATGCCAATAAAACCATCACTACCGGTGAAGGTGGAATGCTGGTTACAAACGATGAAGAACTACACAAACGTGTAAAAACCATGCGTCTTCACGGTATAAACCGCGATATCTGGGATCGTTTCACGGCTAAGGTGCCTTCATGGGAATACGACGTAGTGGAAGCCGGGTACAAATACAATATGCCCGATATTAATGCAGCGATTGGATTAGGTCAGTTAGAACAAGCATGGGAATTCAGGGATGAACGGCAAAGAGCAGTTGAATATTACCTCGCTTATCTTAGTGATTTAAGCATGATTGATTTGCCAGAATGTAAAGTGCCTTATGAAGATCATGCCTGGCATATCTTCCCGATTGTCTTGAATGATCAAACAAAAGTGGTTCGCAATGAATTTATCGAAAAGATGTCGGAAGCAGGCATTGGAACCTCAGTACACTATAAACCCCTGCATCAGATGTCTTATTACAAAACAAGGTACTCCCTAAAAAGTGAAGATTACCCTAATACTGAAAAAACCTGGAAAGGCAATGTTTCCCTTCCATTGTTTCCTTATATGAAAGAAGATGAGCTCAATTACGTCTGTAAAACCATAAGAAAGATTCTTACCTAATTATTACGTAAGGTTTTCTTTTGTTCAGACTAATCAAGAAATTAAAGCCGGCCATAAGCCGGTTTTTTTATCCGTTTTATCGCAACAGTTATTATTCCGGCATTCTCCGCCGCCCGGGAAGTGAGGGATTAAGGCATTCGAAGCCGGCAGATAAAAAGAACATCACCGTATAATCGCTTAAGCACAAGATCACATAAAGACCTTATCGCACGTACAAAAAACCACCAGGCCGGCGTTAAGCCGGCCCGGTGGGAAACTAACATAATTGTACTAAATAAACCGCTGCTTCACGGCAGTTTTTCTTAAATGCTTTTACCTTCTTTGGGTATCAGTTTGTCGACTTCAAGCCGTTCGAGGCGGAGGGTAAATCCGGTGCCCTGGGTGAAGTCGAGTCGTTTTTGAACGAATGTTGCAGGGGTAACGCCTTCTTCGGTTTCGCTCGTTTTGCTTCGCACGTTAATGTGGAAACGGCCGAGATCGCCAAGGCGTACTACCTGTCCTCTCTGCAGTTCGTTTTTAATCTGTTCCAGAAAGAGATCGAGGGTATTGCGGACATCAGCAGCATTCATGCTGAGTCGTTCAGCCACACGTTCGCTCAGGGTGGCGTTGGTGAGTTCTTCCTTTCGCTGCAATCGAATGATGAGGTGGTTGGGCGACGACCAGGGATAGTCGCTTTTGAGGTAGTTCAGTGTAATTGCCATTGTTAGTTCTTTTTAGATAAATAGTTGTTAACCTGTGTTTCGTAAATGGCTGTCGCTACAATCGCGGGCCGGAATTTGTTCCGGTAGAAGGATCCATTCTGCTGGCAGGCTTGGTGGATCCTTCATTGTACCGGCCGGAACAATTGGTTAAGTTTAACGTAACAGGCTCATGTACATAACACCTGCACACAGCCATGGTGCGCCGGAGTGCATCCGGCCGGGAGTCCAAAAACAAACGGTTGGAAGAACGAAAAGGGGTAATGGAGTGCCTGTGAAATTTACAGGCAGATGCTGGTTTTGCACTCGTCTCTAACGTACGTAATTGCATTGGCCCAGCGTTGCAAGGCAGGGTGGATCAGGAACCTTGTTTCGAACCCAACCACCAGGGAAGGATGCAGATCGTTAAAGGTACAACCGGATCCCAGGCTTTTTAGATAAAGTCTGAACGTACCGAAGTTTTCAAATGTAATTTCGATGCCTGAAGCCAGTACGTCCATAATTTCCTGCACAATAGCAGCGAGCAGGCGCTTTATTTCGGATAAAGCAAGGGACGTTAGTTTTTGGATTTCGAGGGCGAGTTGCTCCAGGTTAATGTCGCCAATGTTTTTGGTTTTGGCATACCATTTATAACCTTCGGATTCGTAGCCGGGCTTGAAGCGCTTAACGGCGGTGTAGTGAACGGACATGATAAAAGTAATTTTAGTTAATGATTAGTAGTGCCAGCAGAATCGGAAGCAAATATACGATAGGAAAAAAAGAAAAGGTTCTACCACGAATCCTGTGGGTAATTAACTTTGCATAAAAAAAGATGAGTCCAGAAGAGCTTTATAAGATCATTTTAGAGATAGACGAAAATTGGACAGTCCGATCAATTGAGATCGATGATTTC
>Ga0228536_1001157_pt1 | contig 29397 bp, 40 predicted proteins | sample SJ1Smetagenome_FD_168611 | JGI IMG/M metagenome (GOLD analysis project Ga0228536, IMG submission 168611) | Enriched culture of PCE-dechlorinating microbial communities from Ithaca, New York, USA - SJ1.S | ecosystem: Engineered > Modeled > Simulated communities (microbial... > Unclassified...
AGGAAGAAGGTGGTCGTCACACCCCGTTCTTCAACGGCTACCGTCCGCAGTTTTACTTCAGGACCACGGACGTGACCGGAGTGGTAGATCTTCCTGCGGGCACGGAGATGGTAATGCCCGGGGACAACGTGGCGGTAACGGTGAACTTGATAACACCGATAGCCATGGACGAAGGACTTCGATTTGCGATTCGTGAGGGTGGCCGTACTGTCGGCGCCGGGGTCGTGAGTTCAATTATAGAATAATTAAGACAGCACGAGGATGAAATGCCAAGTCAAAAGATTAGAATTCGATTAAAAGCATACGATCATAAGCTTCTTGATGTGTCAGTCGGGGAGATTGTTGATACTGCCAAAAGAACGGGTGCTCGCGTAGCAGGCCCAATACCTCTGCCAACTGTTATCAATAAGTATTGTGTTCTGCGTGGGCCTCATGTGGATAAGAAATCCCGGGATCAGTATGAAATTAGATCACATAAGCGACTAATTGACATTTTGGATCCGACACAGCAAACGGTGGATGCATTAATGAAGCTAGATCTTTCTGCGGGCGTAGATGTTGAGATTAAGCTCTAAAAAAAGTACCCCGAAAATCAGACCAAAAACGAACAGGAACATTAGTCATGAAGAAGGGCTTACTCGGAAAAAAACTTGGAATGACACAGATTTTTAGCGAAGATGGCCGAAAGATACCGGTTACCGTCGTTAAAGCTGGACCATGCGTCGTCCTCAGCAAAAAGAACCTTGAGAAAGATGGCTACGACGCAATTCAACTTGGCTTTGAAGAGTCAGATCCTGCGCGTGAGACAAGATCCAATATTGGGCATTGTAAACAGGCAGGAAAAGGCGTAATGAAACATGTTCGCGAATTCCGCATTGATAACTGTAGTGAGTACAAAGTAGGAGATCTCCTGTCAGTTGGAATCTTTGCCGCCGGCGAATTCATCGATGTAACGGGTGTCAGCATAGGAAAGGGCTATCAAGGGGTAATTAAGCGCTGGAATTTTCAGGGTGGACGTTCCTCGCACGGGTCGAGGTTTCACCGGGCTCCAGGTTCTATCGGCTGCTCAGCAACACCGTCGCGTGTACTGAAAAACAAGAAAATGCCCGGTCAGCTAGGAAATACTAGAGTAACAGTTCAACGTCTTCAAGTAATCCGTGTTGATGAGGTTGACAATATTATACTGGTGAAGGGCGCTGTACCAGGTTCAAGTAATGGACTGGTACTGTTAAAAGATAGTGTTAAAAGCTAGCGATACTAGTGTTACCGGAGAAAGTCATGGTCACGATAGATGTATTTGATTTTAAGAAAAACAAAATAGGCACTATTGATTTGTCGAGTGATGTTTTTGATGCTGAAATTAAAGAGCATCTAATACATGAAGCTGTCCGGATTCAGTTAACAAACAAACGCGCGGGTACCGTGGCGGTTAAAAGTCGATCAGATGTATCTGGCGGCGGGAAAAAACCCTTTAAACAAAAAGGGACTGGTCAAGCACGCCAAGGCTGCAGCAGGGCGCCTCAGTATCCTGGTGGAGGGGTTGCATTCGGCCCACAACCAAAGATTTATAATCTTTCTATGAATAAAAAAGCGCATAAATCTGCAATGCGGTCAGTCCTTACATCTCTTCAAAAAGAAGACCGACTTACTGTTGTGAATAAACTTGAGTTAGAAAGTATTTCTACAAAGCAGATCGCAAATTTTTTAAATACATTTGAATTTACAAAAACGCTTTTTGTGTGCGATAGTGCAAACGAAGAATTACAGTTATCAGCTCGCAATGTAAAAAACGTAAAGGTTGTATTGAGCGATAGTTTGAATGTGTATGATATGGTTAATTTTAGAAATGTAGTTTTCAGCGAGGCTGCTGTAAAACAAGTCGAAGGAGTATTGCAACCATGAATATCTTTGATGTGGTACAAAAGCCGCTGATTACGGAAAAGACTACTGTAGAAAAAGATGAACGAAATATAGTCGCATTCCAAGTACATAAAGACGCAAACAAGCTTGAAATTAAGGAAGCTGTAGAAAAGCTTTTCAAAGTTGAAGTCATAGAAGTGAATACGATAAATGTTCCTGGTAAAATGAAGAGGTTTGGAAGACATTTAGGAAAGCGCTCTAACTGGAAAAAGGCATATGTGACACTTAAGCCGGGTAGTAGCGTAGATTTCTTTGAAGTGTAAATTTACTAGATGGGGTTGAAATAAATGGCAATTAAAAGTTATAAACCGACATCTGCAGGGAGAAGACAGCAAAGTTGCTCCTCCTTTGAAGAAATTACGTCGTCAAAACCAGAGAAATCTCTTCTTGTCTGTCTAAAGAGAACCGGTGGCAGGAATAGTTCAGGAAGAATTACCTCTCGTCACATAGGCGGTGGTCACAAGAAGAAATATAGACTTATAGATTTTTTACGAAATAAGCGGGATATCGAAGCGCGAATTGCGTCTATAGAATATGATCCGAACAGAAGTGCGAGAATTGCCTTGTTGATATATGCCGACGGCGAGAAGCGGTATATATTAGCGCCTGATGGTGTCCAAGTAGGAAACACGATTCTTGCCAGTGAAAAGGCTGATATCAGGCCAGGAAATGCTCTGCCGCTGAGGGCTATTCCGTTAGGCACGATAATTCATAATATCGAATTAAAGATTGGAAAAGGTGGGCAGCTTGCGCGAAGTGCTGGCACGTATGCTCAGTTGATGTCCAAGGAAGGTAAGTACTCGCAAGTTAAACTTCCTTCTGGTGAAGTTCGAATGGTACTTCAAGAGTGTTACGCAACAATAGGACAAGTTGGCAACCTTGACCACGAGAACGTGTCACTTGGAAAAGCAGGACGTTCACGGTGGCTCGGGAAAAAGCCGAAAGTGAGAGGTGTTGCAATGAACCCTGTTGACCACCCGCATGGTGGCGGTGAAGGCAGGACATCCGGAGGACGGCATCCTGTAACACCATGGGGTATCCCAACAAAAGGATATAAAACCAGGACAAATAAAACATCATCTCGGTTCATTGTCAAAACACGCAAACAATAAAGCGGAATAAAGGGATTATTATATGGCCAGATCAGTCAAAAAAGGACCTTTTGTTGACGGACACCTTGCAACAAAAGCACAGCAAGAGGGTCCAAACTCAAAAAAAATCATTAAAACATGGTCAAGACGATCAACGATAATACCTGAATTTATTGGCTGTACATTTGCTGTCCATAACGGCAGGAAATTTATTCCAGTTTTTGTGACTGAAAACATGGTAGGACATAAGCTTGGAGAGTTCGCTCCTACAAGAACTTTCTACGGGCATGCAGCTGATAAAAAAAGTAAGCTGAAGAAGAAGTAAGAGATTAAGGAGCGATACATGGAAGCGAGTGCCAAGCTAAGCTTTGCCCGGTTGTCACCGAGAAAAACACGCCTTGTAGTAGATATGATTCGCGGAAAAGAAATTCAATATGCGTTGAATATATTGAAGTTTTCCCCTCAACCATCAGCTAAACTGATTTCAAATTTGCTTAGATCTGCTGTAGCAAACGCAGAACAAAAAGGCGTATCGGATGTTGATCGACTTTTTGTTAAAACCGTTTATGTTAATGCTGGAACAGTGCTGAAAAGATTTTTGCCGAGAGCCATGGGTCGGGCCAGCAGAATTAGAAAGCCGACAAGTCATATACACGTTGTGTTGGCTGAAAAGAAATAAGAATCAAGTTGGAGGTGAGGTTTGGGCCAGAAAGTTAATCCAATAGGTTTTAGGCTCGGCGTAATAAAGACATGGGAATCAAAGTGGTATGCCGAGGCCGACTTTGCAACGCTACTTCATGAGGATCTGAAGCTGCGAGACTTTCTCAAGAAGCGCTTATACAATTCAGGTGTTTCTAAAATTGAGATTGAGCGAGCAGCTAATAAGGCAAAAATCAATATTTATACTGCACGCCCAGGTCTGATAATTGGTAAAAAAGGTTCCGAAGTTGAAACTCTCAAAAAGGACCTTGCTAAGCTAACTGATAAAGAAGTATTTCTGAACATTCAAGAAATTAGAAAACCGGAACTTGATGCTCAACTGGTAGCAGAAAACGTTGCGTTGCAACTTGAACGAAGAATAGCATTTCGTCGTGCAATGAAAAAAAGCGTTACAACAGCACTGAAGTTTGGTGCAAAAGGAATACGGATCACCTGTTCAGGAAGATTGGGTGGCGCTGAGATGTCAAGAACAGAATGGTATCGTGAAGGTCGAGTTCCTCTCCATACCCTTCGAGCAGATATAGATTACGGTTTTGCTGAGGCTAAAACAACATACGGAATAATTGGCGTAAAAGTCCTAATCTTCAAGGGCGAAGTACTGCCAGGGAAAAATTAGCAGAGGAGCCTTGAAATGTTGATGCCCAAGAGAGTTAAACATAGAAAGCAGATGAAGGGAAAAATGAAAGGCTCTCCTCAACGTGGGGTAGAATTAGCCTTTGGGGAATACGGTCTACAGGCTACGGAGTGCGGTTGGCTTGACTCAAAGCAGATAGAAGCTGCTCGCATCGCTTTGACTCGTTACATCAAAAGGGGCGGGAAAACCTGGATACGTATTTTTCCAGACAAGCCACTCACTGCAAAACCCGCAGAAACTCGAATGGGTAAAGGAAAGGGCTCTCCCGATTCATGGGTGTGCGTCATAAAGCCTGGACGAATTCTCTATGAGATGGAAGGTGTCAGCGAAGAGATAGCTCGTGAAGCATTTCGTCTCGCGGCTTTTAAACTTCCAATTTCTACAAAATTCGTTTCGAGGAAGGAAGGAAATGAAGACTAAAGAATTGCGTGATATGACAATCGAAGAGCTTGATTCTAAAGAAAAAGAAATTATTAAAGAGTTGTTTAATATAAAATTTCAACTTCACACTGGACGCTTGGAGAACACAGCAAAGCTGTCGGCCTTGCGAAAGGATATTGCACGAACAAAAACTGTAGCTAGGGAAAAAAGAGGATAATGCGAGGAAATTATGAGTGAGCGCGGCATCAGGAAAACGCAAATTGGAATAGTTGTAAGCGATAAGATGCAAAAGACAGTTGTTGTAAAAGTATCGCACCTCGTAAAACATTCTGAATATAATAAATTCATAAAAAGAAGTGTTAAGTATAAGGCACATGATGAATTGAATGCCTGTAAAATAGGTGACAGGGTTCAAATAGTTGAAACTCGACCGCAAAGCAAGGAAAAGCATTGGGCAGTAAAGCAGATACTTGACAGGACTACATAAGGTAGGAGTATTACGATGATACAGATGCAATCATTACTTGATGTCGCTGATAATTCTGGAGCAAAGAAGCTTTATTGCATCAAGGTTTTAGGTGGCTCGAAGCGCAAATATGCAAGTATTGGTGATATTATTGTAGCTTCAGTTAAAGAGGCTATTCCTAATTCAAAGGTAAAAAAGGGTGATGTTGTAAAAGTAGTTATTGTAAGAACGGCCAAGGAAATTGGGCGACCAGATGGCTCCTATATTCGTTTTGACGACAACTCTGGAGTTGTTATAAACAATCAGAAGGAACCTGTCGGAACTCGAATATTTGGACCGGTCGCGAGAGAGTTGAGAGCCAAAAAATTCATGAAGATTATATCTCTGGCGCCAGAAGTTCTTTAATTTTCTTTGGGAGATACAAAAGATGGTAGACACTAAACTCAAAATCAAGAAGGGTGACACCGTCATGGTGATAACCGGCAAGGACAGTAAAAAAACCGGTAAAGTCCTTCGTATTTTTACAAAAAAAGATAGAGTTGTTATTGAAGGCCTCAATATCATAAAGAAACACACTCGGGCAAGAGGGAATCAGCCAGGCGGAATTGAGGAAAAAGAGTCTCCTCTACATATTTCTAATGTAATGATGTATTGTTCTAAGTGCACAAAGCCTGTGAGAATAAAGAAAAACATTTTGGAGAATGGTGAAAAAGTACGTGTCTGTTCAAAGTGCGGTGAAGCATTTGACAAATAGTTCGGAGGAGTATATGTCGAGGCTTAAGGAGCAGTATAAAAAAGAGATTGTTCCTAATCTAATTAAAGAGTTTGGCTATAAGAATATCATGCAAGTCCCGCGCATAGAGAAAATTGTGGTTAACATGGGACTTGGTGAAGCGATTCAAAATGTGAAGATTCTTGATTCTGCTACTGAGGAACTTGAAGTTATTACTGGACAAAAATCAGTAATAACAAAAGCAAAGAAGTCTATTGCTTCTTTTAAGCTTCGTCAAGGTATGCCTATTGGCTGTATGGTGACATTGAGAAGGGAAAGAATGTTTGAATTTCTCGATCGCCTTATGAATATAGCTCTTCCGAGAGTAAGAGATTTTAAAGGTGTTTCTGGAAAAGGTTTCGACGGAAGAGGAAATTATTCAATTGGGATAAAAGAACATTTGATTTTCCCAGAAATTAATTATGATAAGGTCGAGAAAGTTAAGGGTCTAAATATATCGATTGTCACTTCTGCAGAAACTGATGAAGAAGGAAAAGCCCTATTGAAGGGTTTAGGACTGCCTTTCAGGAACTAATGTGTTTGGAGGAAATCAGTGGCAAAGACATCCATGATTTTAAAATCGCAAAGAGAAGCTAAATTCAAGGTACGCGAATATAATAGATGTCCCTTGTGTGGTAGGCCGAGAGCATTTTACAGAAAATTTCAGATGTGCAGGATCTGCCTCCGAAAATTGGCTTCCAACGGTAAGATTCCAGGTGTTATTAAATCTAGTTGGTAGGCTTTAAAGAAAGAATAGAGGAGTTTTTTCATGTCAATGACAGATCCCATAGCTGATATGCTAACAAGAATCAGAAATGCGAATACGGCGAAAATTCAAAAGATTGATATTCCTTCGTCAAACTTAAAAGTGAGCATTGCCAGCGTTTTGCGTAGTGAAGGTTTTATTAAGAACTACAAGGTAATAGCCGATGAAAAACAGGGTATTTTAAGAATATATCTGAAATTTATTGATGAAAAAGAAGGCGTTTTTACTGAGATAAGAAAAGTAAGCAAGCCGGGTAGTAGGGCTTATGTAAATAAAAATAGTATTCCAAAAGTTAAGAATGGTTTAGGTGTAGCAATACTTTCTACATCTAAAGGAGTGGTAACTGATAAGGTTGCTAGAGAAGCGGGTATTGGTGGTGAAGTAATCTGCACTGTATGGTAAAAATGACCGAGGAGCATGAATAATGTCCAGGATTGGAAAACTACCTATTGAAATTCCTAGCGGTGTAAAAGTATCTATAGAGAACACCGAAATAGCAGTATCAGGCCCTAAAGGGGCACTTAGACGGCAGCTTTTGGAGGGTGTTTCTGTAGAAATTACTGAGAAAAATGTCGTAGTTACGAAAGCAAGTCAAGATAAAAAGTCTCAATCCTATCATGGATTAATGAGGACTTTGATAAATAACATGGTAATCGGAGTTACAAAGGGATTTGAGACCATTCTGGATATTGCTGGCGTAGGGTATCGTGCCGAGGCTAAAGAAAACACTTTGGTCATGAGTTTAGGATACTCTCATCCAGTGAACTACGTGTTGCCGGCGGGCGTCAGTGTAGAAGTAGAAAAGATGACGAAAGTGTATGTCAGAGGAGCGGATAAAGAGCTTGTTGGCCAGGCAGCTGCTAAAATTAGATCTTTCCGCCCCCCCGAGCCATACAAGGGGAAGGGTGTAAAGTATTCTGATGAAACAATACTCAGAAAAGCAGGAAAGACAGGAAAGAAGTAGCATCCTTCTATAAGGAGAGATAATAGTGAGTGCTCAAGGTAAAAAGAAACTGGCTAGACTAAAAAGAAAAGTACGAGTACGGAAAAAAATTAGAGGTGTAGAAAACAGGCCTCGTTTGAATGTTTTTAAAAGCTCAAATCATATTTATGCACAGCTTATTGACGATCTTGCAGGAAAGACAGTATTATCTGCGTCAACTCTGCAAGACTCGGTAAAAGAAGGTCTTGAGCATACAGGCAATATTTCAGCGGCAGTAAAAGTTGGCGTCACAATAGCAAAAAAAGCCATAGAAAAAGGGATAACCACTGTTGTCTTTGATAGAAACGGTTTTCTCTATCATGGCCGTATAAAAGCATTAGCTGACGCAGCAAGAGAAAACGGACTCTCATTTTGAGAAGACAGAATCAGGAGGCGATACTTGCTAAAAATTAATCCCAACGAACTTACTTTAACAGATAGGGTTGTGCATATAAGCCGCGTAGCCAAGGTGGTTAAAGGTGGTCGTAGGTTCAGTTTCTCTGCTTTAGTTGTCGTAGGGGATGGAAACGGATATGTAGGCTACGGGCTTGGAAAGGCCAACGAAGTCCCTGAGGCGATTAGGAAGGGTGTTGAACAGGCTAAAAAGAATCTTATCTTTGTACCTCTGGAAAATAATACTATTCCTTATGAAGTGTTGGGACGTTTTGGTGCAGGAAAAGTGCTCATTAAGCCTGCGTCAGCCGGTACTGGGGTAATTGCTGGTGGTGCAGCTCGTGCAGTGCTTGAAGCAACCGGAATTCACAATATTCTCTCGAAGTGCCTAGGGTCCAACAACCCGCATAATGTCGTAAAAGCAACAATTGCAGGTTTAATGCAGCTTAAAAGTCCACAAGAGGTGTCTTTGCGAAGAGGGGTTGTCGATTAGTACCATACTTAGGGAGATAATTACTCATGGTAAGGAAAATTAACATTACGCTTATTAAGAGCCACATCGGAAGACCCAAAAAACATAGGGATGTTCTTGTTGGAATGGGGCTGACAAAAATTAATAAAACAGTACAGCTGTTAGATACACCAGAAACAAGGGGTATGGTAAAGAAAGTTGAACATCTAGTTAGAATATCAGATTAAACCAACTATAAGGAAACCACCGATGTTTTTGAATACAATTCAGCCTGCTGAAGGCGCCTCCAGAAAAAGAAAACGTATAGGCAGAGGTCAAGGGTCAGGTCACGGGAAGACATCTACAAAGGGCCACAAGGGTCAGAAAGCTCGAAGTGGTGGAAGCGTAAAAGCCGGCTTTGAAGGCGGGCAAATGCCGATGCAGCGTAGGCTTCCAAAGCGTGGTTTTACCCCATTACGAAGGAAAGAGTTCACGCTGGTAAAGCTTTCTCAGCTGGACTGCTTTGAATCAGGAGTCGAAATCACTATCGATTCGTTAGTGCAGGCTGGTTTAGTTGGAAATAAAAGCTGCACGATAAAAATATTAGCTGACGGAGAGGTGACAAAAGCAATTAACATTCAAGCGCATAAATTCAGCACTGCTGCAAAAGAAAAAATATTGGCAGCTGGAGGTAGCGTTCAGGAGCTCTCGAATTGATAACCGCCTTACAGAATATTTTCAGAATTCCTGATCTAAAAAAGAGAGTGCTTTATTCTCTCGGCATGCTTGCTGTGTATCGTGTTGGATGCCATATTCCTACACCAGGTATTGATAGTCAGGCGCTTTCTCATTTTTTCGCTCAAGCGCGCGGTACTTTACTTGGAATGTTTGACATGTTTTCCGGGGGAGCTTTAGAGAAGCTAACTGTATTTGCCTTGGGGATCATGCCTTATATATCATCATCTATTATTTTTCAGCTTCTAACGGTGGTAATACCTTCAATTGAAAGATTATCAAAAGAAGGAGAAGCAGGAAGAAAGAAAATAACTCAGTATACACGTTATGGTACGATTGTGCTTAGTGTAGTCCAAGCACTTGGGATAAGTATCGGACTTGAAAGTATGACTGGTCAAGCTGGCGAATTAGTTGTTCCGTACCCCGGTTGGGGTTTTCGTTTGATGACGGTTATAACATTGACAGCCGGCACAGCTTTCATTATGTGGATGGGCGAGCAGATGTCCGAAAAGGGCATTGGAAACGGGATTTCTCTCATTATATTTGCAGGTATTGTAGCGAGGATTCCTGTCGCTATTTTGAATAGTATCAGACTTATGAAAACAGGAGAGATATCGCTTTTTATCATTTTAATGGTTATAACGTTAATGCTTGCAGTAATTGCCGGTATAGTTTTCGTTGAGAGAGGACAGAGACGTTTACCTATTCACTATGCCAAGAGAGTGGTGGGTTTGAAAACATACGGAGCACAGACTTCTCATCTCCCACTAAAAGTAAACATGGCGGGTGTAATTCCTCCAATTTTTGCTTCATCAATTATAATGTTTCCAGCAACAATAGCTAATTTTATAAATATACCAATAGTGAAGCAGGTGGCGCAAAGATTTCAACCAGGGAATTGGTTGTATGAATTGTTTTACGTTGCTTTTATCGTTTTTTTCTGTTATTTCTATACGGCTGTGACTTTCAATCCATCAGATGTTGCTGAAAATATTAAAAAGCACGGTGGGTATATACCTGGCATCCGTCCAGGAAAAGAAACGTCTGATTACCTTGATAAGGTGTTAACAAAACTCACTTTTGCTGGGGCAATATATATATCAATTGTATGTGTTCTTCCTTCTTTGTTAGTAAGTAAGTTTCAATTGCCTTTTTATTTCGGAGGTACAGCTCTTTTGATTGCGGTCGGCGTCGGGATGGATACGGTGGCCCAGATTGAGTCCCATCTCATAACAAGAAATTATGAAGGTTTTATGAAAGGTGTTCGAATTAAGGGCCGTCGCTAATCTGTACTTCCTTTGTTAGGTATGATTAGGGAGGCGTATCAAAGGCAAATTTTGTGATTATATTGAAGTCTCCGCGTGAGATTGAGCAGATGAAGCAACCATGTCGTATTGTTGCGGAAATATTAAATAGGGTAGCAGAATGTGTTAGCCCAGGCGTAACAACGATGGAGCTGGACTTGATAGCGGAGAAGCTTGCAAGGAGCCACAAGGCAACTCCAGCATTTAAAGGGTACAACGGTTATCCTTTTTCTTTGTGTTGCTCTGTAAACAATCAGGTAGTGCATGGCATGCCAAGTGAAAGAGTACTTCTTGAGGGCGATATAATAAGTTTGGATTTTGGAGTCGTTCACTCAGGGTTTTATGGCGATGCAGCGGTAACGTTACCGGTCGGAAGTGTGTCGGATGATGCTAGAAAGCTTATGGATGTAACGGAAGACTCATTATACAAGGCAATAAAAGAGGCTGTTCCAGGAAAAAGGTTATCTGATATATCATATGCAGTGCAGTCATATGTTGAGGATCGTGGCTTCTCTGTTGTTAGAGATTTTGTAGGACACGGGATTGGCAGAAGTCTCCATGAAAGTCCACAGGTGCCGAATTTTGGGACTCCAGGAAGAGGAATGTTGTTGAAGCCTGGAATGGTTTTGGCGATTGAGCCGATGATAAACCAAAAAAGCTCCGATGTAAAAATATTAGAAGATGGTTGGACAGCAGTGACGCGAGATGGGTCACTTTCTGCTCATTTTGAGCACACAGTTGCAATTTGCGAAAATGGTCCAGAGATATTGACAAAGCTGATAAGTTAAATAGGCCAACAACGACAATTTTGCAGACAAAAGGCAACAAAAATTGAAAGGGCATTCAATGAAAGTCAGGGCATCTGTTAAAAAAATGTGCGATAAGTGTAAAATAATTCGAAGGAAGCGTACGGTTAGGATTATTTGCGACATCCCAAAACATTCGCAGAGACAAGGATAATAGTCATTTGAGGAGGAGTGGGCATTGGCACGTATATCTGGTATAGATCTACCAAAAAATAAAAGAATAGAGATAGCTCTAACCTATATTTACGGTATTGGAAGATCGACAGCTAAAAAGATTTTAGTTGAGTCTGGTGTTGATGGCAATACAAAGACAGATCAACTTTCTGAGCCTGAGATCGCGAGTATTAGGGATAATATAGATAAGAATATTAAGGTCGAAGGCGATTTGAGGCGCGAAGTATCTATGAATATCAAGCGTCTCATGGATCTTGGATGCTATAGAGGGCTACGCCATAGGAAGGGTCTGCCGGTTAATGGGCAGAGAACAAAGACTAATGCGAGAACAAGAAAAGGTCCGGCCCGAACTGTTGCTGGGAAGAAGAAATAGTAAATTTTCGGAGGGATAATGGCTAATCCTGCGCGTAAGATTGTTAGAAAGAAAAAAGAGAAGAAACATATACCGAACGGTGTAGCTCATATCCAGGCAACGTTCAATAATACTATGATAACGATATCTGATGCTAATGGAAACGTTCTGGCTTGGTCCAGTTCGGGAAGTAAAGGTTTTAAGGGTTCTAGAAAGAGCACACCCTTTGCAGCGCAGATTGCCGCAGAAGAAGCGGCAAAAAAAGCACAAGAACATGGTGTTAAAAGTATAGAAGTTTATGTGAAAGGACCCGGCTCCGGAAGAGAATCTGCGCTTCGCGCTCTACAGGCTGCAGGTTTCTCAATAAACTTTATCAAAGACGTAACGCCAATTCCACACAATGGTTGTAGGCCGCCTAAGAGAAGAAGAGTTTAACCTTTTTATAAAAGGAGGAAATTTAATTGGCAAGATATATCGGCCCGAGCTGCCGCTTATGCAGACGAGAAAATGTTGAGTTATATCTTAAGGGTGAACGTTGCTTTACTGACAAGTGCGCAATTAAAAGGAGAAACTATGCGCCTGGTCAGCATGGGCAGTCACGAGTGAAGGTTTCACCTTACGGAATACAATTAAGAGAGAAGCAAAAAGTACGTAGAATATATGGTATTCTCGAGAAGCAATTTAGGGGATATTTCGAGAAGGCCGATAAAATGAAGGGTGTGACCGGCGAGAATTTACTTTTTTTGCTGGAAAAAAGATTGGACAACATAGTGTACAGGCTTGGGTTTGCTACTTCTAGAACTCAGGCACGAATGATCGTACGCCAAGGACATGTTGCAGTCAATGGAAGAAGGGTTGATATACCATCGTTTCAGGTCAAAGTAGGTGATATAGTCTCTTTACGGGAGAAAAGCAGATCTATTGCTTCGATTCTTGAGTCTTTAGAAGCTGTAGTCAGGCGTGGTATTCCGCAGTGGCTGGAACTCGATAAGGATGGTTTCTGTGGAAAAGTGAAGACTAATGTCACACGAGATGATATAGCGACTCCAATCCAGGAACAACTTATTGTTGAATTATATTCAAAGTAATTGCTTGATTGTACGAGTCCTGGGAGGAAATTAGATGCACAAGAATTGGCGCGACCTGATTAAACCGAAAAAGGTCCAGGTTGAAGCAGAAACACTCACCCAAACATATGGTAAGTTCTATGCTGAGCCTTTTGAGCGTGGCTTCGGGACCACATTAGGAAATTCTTTAAGAAGAGTATTGTTGTCATCACTGCAAGGCGCATCAATCAGCTCGGTAAGAATTAAAGGCGTTTTACACGAGTTTTCAGCTATTCCAGGTGTCACTGAGGATGCAACAGACATCGTTCTGAATTTAAAAGGCGTACGCTTAAAAATCCATGGAACAGAAACAAGGACAATAAGAATTATTCATAAGGGAGAAGGTATTGTCAAAGCGGGAAGTATTATCACTGACCCGAATGTTGAGATACTAAATCCTGAGCATCATATAGCAACATGTTCAAGCGATGCAAATCTTGAAATGGAAATGATTGTTAAGCATGGAAAAGGATATATCCCTGCAGACAGAAATCGTGATGAAAAAGCTCCTGTAGGTACCATTCCAATTGATTCAATTTTTTCTCCAATTCAAAAAGTGAATTTTAGTGTCTCAAACGCTCGTGTTGGACAAATGACGGATTACGATAAGCTAACACTGGAACTGTGGACGGATGGAAGTATAAAGCCGGAAGATGCATTGGCATTTGCAGCTAAGATCCTCAAAGATCAACTCAGTATCTTTATAAATTTTGATGAAGATGCGGAAGAGATTGAGGATTTTGAGGTTGAAGAAGATAAGGATAGGATTAACGAAAATCTTTATCGTTCTGTTGATGAACTGGAGCTGTCTGTTCGTTCAGCAAACTGTTTGAAAAATGCAGGAATTAAATTGATAGGCGAGCTTGTGTCTCGTACTGAAGCAGAAATGTTGAAGACACAAAATTTTGGACGTAAATCATTAAACGAAATCAAGGATGTCCTTGCAGATATGGGGCTAACACTAGGGATGAATTTAGAAGAGTTTCCTGATCCTGAGACATTGCGTAGAATCCGCGGCGAAACTCAGGAAGAAGACTAGTCAAGAGATTTTTTAGCTAGAAAGGAAATGGTACGATGCGTCACAATAAAGCTGGAAGAAGATTGGGAAGAACGACTAGTCACAGGATAGCAATGTTCCGAAATATGGTGACATCTTTTTTAACAAATGAAAAAATAGTAACAACGGATGCTAAAGCAAAAGAATTGCGACCCATTGCCGAGAAAATAATCACTCTCGGCAAACGTGGAGATCTTCACGCTATACGTCAAGCTTCTTCATTTATACGTGATAAGAAGGCAGTTAAAAAGTTATTCACAATCATTGCCCCAAGATACTCCGAAAGACCAGGCGGTTATACAAGAATCGTGAAATTAGGTGTTCGTCCGGGAGATGCTGCACCTCTTTCATTGATTGAGATGGTCGAATAAATTAGCATAGTTTGATAGATTTTTTAGTAGATATTGTGAAGATTATTATGTTGCAAATGGCTAGAATAGCTGATATAAATTGATTCAGGCCGAAGTGGCGGAATTGGTAGACGCGCAAGATTCAGGTTCTTGTGAGGGATTCCTCGTGCTGGTTCGATTCCAGTCTTCGGCACCAATTTAAAAGGGTTGAGAAAAGAAGGCTCTCTCAAATGTACTCATAATAGAGTAAATTTGAGAGAGCTTTTTGCGTTGATCAATTTTGAAAATAATGAACCCGCATTTTGTTCTGGGTCATGGTTTTCCTTAATGATTTTATACGTTCGGCAGGGGTTGAGAATAGTGACTGAGGAAAAGGCCAGGCTGGATAAAGTACTTGTAGATCGAGGTCTCGTGGAGTCCCGGGAAAGGGCCAAGGCGCTAATAATGGCTGGCCACGTTCTTATAAAGGGACAGCCTGCGGTAAAAGCCGGAGTGCTAGTAAATAGGGATGTGGAGATATTTCTAAAAAGCAGCAATAATCCCTTCGTGAGCCGCGGTGGGATAAAACTCCAGAAAGCTTTAGATGAGTTTTCGATCTCTGTTGAAGGATTGTGTGCCCTTGACGTGGGGGCTTCCACAGGTGGGTTTACCGACTGTCTCTTGCAACGCGGCGCTAGAAAAGTGATTGCAGTGGATGTTGGTTATGGCCAACTAGCATGGAAACTTCGCCAAGATGAACGCGTACACTGTCTCGAAAGGACAAATATACGATATTTAGAAGCAAACTCACTGCCTGAGATACCGGACCTTGCGGTAATTGATGCATCATTTATTTCGCTTGAAAAAGTAGTGCCTGCAACACTCCGTCTTACAAAAGAGAGAGCAGAAATAATCGCCCTTATTAAGCCTCAATTCGAAGTGGGACGGGGGGAAGTTGGAAAGGGTGGGGTTGTGCGTGATGAACGAAAGCATCACGAAGTAGTATCTTCAATTTGCAGACTAGCTGAAGATCTTGGTCTTATTGTGTGTGGGGTGATAGAATCGCCACTTCTTGGTCCTAAAGGAAACCGCGAGTTTTTGATTCATTTAAAAAAGAATTTGCCGGGGACATATATGTAAACGGCAAAATTATTTTCTGCTACGTTGTATGGAAAATATGATAGGTAATGTATTACCATCTTTGATAATCTTTTATAACACTACATTGAGTAAAAAAGAAGGGGGATGGAATTGGAAAGGTGCGTTTTCTGCCAGATAATAGCTGACGAGATACCGTCCCGCAAGGTCTACGAGGATGAGCACCTAATTGTAATAGAGGATATTTCTCCGGTAGCTCCGTTGCACGTGCTGATCATACCGCGGAGACATATCGTTAATTCTCTGGACTTGGAGGAGGAGGATTCTTTTGTAGTTGGTCACGCCTTTCAGGTTGCTGCAAAAATTGCGCGAAAGAACGGTCTGGCAGATGACGGCTTCAGGATAGTCAATAATAATAATGTTGGAGCGGGCCAGTCTGTGTTTCATCTCCATTTTCACCTTTTGGCTGGAAGAAAGTTTTCTTGGCCGCCCGGATAGGGGCTAGAAAGGTTGGAACTTGGCAGGGGCGGATTACTATAGGGTGAAAGCCGAATTCAGAGATTTTAGAGAAAGGAGAGAACTGTGATGAAGGGTATTTTGACGGTCTGCTTTGTAATTTTTCTGTTTGTCGGCACGGCGATGGCTGAAACGTATATCTGGGAAGACGCAAATGGAACGGTGAATTTTTCAGAGGATATTTCCCACGTTCCGAAAAGATACAGAAAAAATGTTCGCGTACGTGGCGATGTGTCCTCAGATAAAACTGAACAGTCAAGCTCAGCGGAGTCGGGAGGGACACAACCTTCAACTTCTGCTCCTGTTGTGTCTGATGCAGGGAAACCAGTCGAGGGAAATGATAAAAAGCAACTCCGGTACGGGGGCAAGAGTGGTGATGAATGGAGAAATGAGTTCGCCTATTTGAAGGCTGATCAGAGGTCAACGGATGACCAGATTGCCGAATTGAATGGGCGACTCGCCGATACCAGCAGAATGTCGCGCTCAGATTATCTCAATACACAGAGTTCTCTGAAATCACTTCAAATGCATAAGGCTGAGGTGGGGAGAAAACTCGATGCGCTGAGCCAAGCTGCGACAAAGGCTGGTTTACCTGCCGAATTCCGGTGAGGTGGAATCGTCTGTCTACGCGCCCATGATGCACAGAGAGCCCGGAAGATTTATTCCCAGGCTCTTTGTGCACAAATCAGATGGCGTTACATTCTATTCTGTCCTCTAATCCGTCAGTGAAAAAAGGGACAATCTCGACAAACACGCTCTTTCCGAACGTCCTTGCCTTTAGGTCGGCTTTTTCCCTTTTCAAGCGGCGCTACGCTCCTGGCGGATGAGAAATACGCTTTCGCGGTGATGCTTTGTAACGCCAATGGTACTTGCTCCGGAATGCCGTAGGGTAGTCTGAGGTGCCGACCTTTGAGCTAGCATAGTCGGGAATGAGACGTAAGGTTGCCTTTCGTAAGGCGTACACACTGCCCCTGAACCCGGTTTGAATGTATGTTTATTGAATGTCAGTCTCTTACCGTGCCGTACATACATCCCAGAGCAATTTCAAAGAACGGCTTGATGTAATTCCATTATAGGTCCTTTAACAGATCTGTCAAGCTCAAGAAAACATTAGGATTGTAGAAAAACGCTGTTTTGAAATAGAAAAAGGGAGAGATTTTACCTCGTGTTTTGATCTGGCTACGAACCCTCACCCACCAAGATGGCGGCTTGAGGAGTCAAACCCTTTTGTATACCGCTGACGAATCATCTGTTGCAACAGTCTCCCGGCATAACCTTGGCTGGACAAGGAGGCGGTACAGGTGCATGGCTCCTTTTTTTGGAAGTTGAAATTCATACTCTTCCCCCTATCACTTCTGGTGGTAACGTATCTTTATGAACCGTGCCTGACCTTGCTTTCACAATCATGGCGTGATTACGCGCCATATGCCACCTACCTCATGCTTCTACTGGGAATTCTCCTCAGCTTACATTTTAATCGAAGCCGTGCATTCTTCATATTAATAATACTTATCTTCTTCCATTGGTACTGTATCTCCATCTTTCAAGGTAGATGGGGGGCGGCTTCTGCTCAAAGGGTTGATTGTACACTCTGGTATCTCGTGCCGGTGAATATCACGCTTTTCAGCCTGATGAGGGAAAAAGGGATATTTACCTTGGCAGGAAGGATGCGGTTTGTTTTTCTCATTGTACAGGGAGGAGCGCTTTTCTTGCTGGGCAAGTCAAGTCTGGCGGCCTCGCTGCAGACTCATATGTTTCTGAAGGATTCCGCAGTTGGGCATCATGATATTCCTCTGTTAGTAGTTCTGCTTATGGGCGTGTGCGTCACTGCAGTAACAGTGCGATTCTGCAGAAAACAGTCCTTTATCGAAAGCGGCTTCCTTGGTGCCCTTCTTACGGTTGTCTGGATTTCCCGTCCTGAATCGAACGCGACTACCTCGTCGGTTTTTCTGTTTGTGGCAGGTCTGATTCTTGCCGTAAGTATCCTTCAAGATTTCCATGCTATGGCACATCATGACGAATTAACGGGGCTTCTGTCGCGGCGTGTGCTGAACGAAGATTTACAGGGGCTCGGGCGGCGGTATGCTATCGCCATGCTCGACATGGATCATTTCAAACGCTTGAATGATTCATATGGACACGACGCGGGAGACCAAGTGCTGCGGATGGCGGCGGACAAGATGCGTAAGGTCGGCGTCGGTGGCAAGGCGTACCGGTACGGTGGTGAGGAATTCGCGATTCTATTTCCACGTAAGGGTCTCGTTGATGTTCTTCCTGTTTTGGATGATCTTCGCTCAAAAATTGCGTCCTATCGGTTTCGGTTGCGGGGAAAGGAACGACCTGGGCGGAAAAAGGAGGGAAAAAGGCTTCGATCAGCAGAGTATGATGATTCCCATATTTCAGTTACTGTCAGTATCGGTGTCGCGGAGAGCGGTAACGACCGTAAAAGTGCCAGGGATGTTCTTGCTGCAGCGGACGAGGCCCTTTATAAAGCGAAACAGAGAGGCAGAAATCGTGTCATCTCGGCCATGTGAAATGATTTGGTGCGGTGTCCCATTCCCTTGACACCGGCTCTTTATTCGTGACATAATTTTCGCGAATTATTCCTTTCTCAACCGGGAGCTACCTGTTGGTGGCTCCCGTCGTTGTATCTGCGGAGCTTATGGAACACGCGAATTTTGTCCACTTACATGTGCATACCCAGTACTCACTTCTTGACGGGGCCATCCGTATCGGTGATCTGGTAAAAAAAGCGAAAGAGTACCAGATGCCCGCGGTTGCCCTCACGGACCACGGCAACATGTTCGGGGCAATAGAGTTTTTCCTGAAGTGTCAATCCGTGGGGATAAAACCACTTATCGGCTGTGAGGTATACCTCGCACCGGAGTCTCGACATGTAAAGGAATCGCGGGGAATTGGGGATGCGGCACATCATCTGGTCCTTCTTTGTGAGAATCTCGAGGGGTACCGTAATCTCAGTCGGCTTGTCTCCCTCGGGTACAAGGAAGGTTTCTACTACCGCCCGCGTATCGACAAGGAGGTGCTTCGCCGTTATTCATCAGGTCTTATCGCACTTTCCGCCTGTTTGAAGGGGGAGGTGGCGTGGTATTGCGAAAGCGACAGGATGACGGAAGCGCGATCTGCCGCTGAAGAGTTTTCCGACATCTTTCCCGGACGATACTATCTGGAACTGCAGAAAAATTCCCTGCCCGAGCAGGAGCGGGCGAATAGCGGGATTCTTCAGATAGCCGAGGATCTTGGCTTGCCGCTCGTTGCGACCAATGACTGCCACTACCTGAATCGTGAAGATGCGAAGCCCCATGAGGTCCTTCTCTGCATTCAGACCGGCAAAACAATGGACGATCCCGGCAGGATGAGCTTTTCCGCGGACGAATTCTACTTCAAGTCCCCGGACGAGATGACGGAAGCCTTCTCCCATGTTCCCGAGGCGCTTGCAAATACCCTACGAATCGCCGAACGATGCGATCTGCAATTCGACTTCAAGACCTACCACTTCCCCAAGTACGAGCCGCCGGCGGGAAACTCGCTGGAAGACGAGCTCACGCGGCAGGCTCACGAAGGGCTCAACGACAGGTTGAACCAAATTCGCAGGAAAAACGCCTCATTTACCGATGAAGACGAGAACGCGTACCGGCAGCGCCTGGAAATCGAACTGGCATGCATCATTCAGATGGGGTTTCCGGGGTATTTCCTCATTGTGGCGGATTTCATCAACTGGGCCAAGAAACAGGGGATCCCGGTCGGACCGGGAAGGGGGTCCGCCGCCGGTTCCCTGGTCGCCTATGCACTGCGTATCACGGACCTCGATCCGATTCCGTATAATCTTCTTTTCGAGAGGTTTCTCAATCCCGAACGAATCTCCATGCCTGATATCGACGTGGACTTCTGTCAGAACCGCCGGGAGGAGGTCATCCAGTACGTTACCGAGAAATACGGTCGCGACAAGGTATGCCAGATCATCACCTTCGGTACCATGGCCGCCAAGGGTGCAATACGGGACGTGGGGAGGGCGCTGAACTATTCCTACGGCGAGGTGGACAAGATTGCCAAGCTGGTTCCCAATGTCCTCAATATCCAACTCGCCGAGGCTCTGAAGAAAGAACCAAAGCTTACTGAAATGGCAGCGTCCGACCCTCGCATCAAGGAGCTCCTCGATACCGCCCTTTGCCTCGAAGGACTGACACGCCACGCATCTACCCACGCCGCAGGCGTTGTTGTCGCGCCGGATGAGCTGGAAGAATTCTGTCCCGTTTATATGGATCAGAAGAGCAACTCCATAACCACCCAGTTCTCCATGAAGTACGTGGAAAAGATCGGTCTGGTTAAGTTCGACTTCCTTGGACTCAAGAACCTGACCGTCATCGACAACGCCGTAAAGCTGATCCGAGCCGGAAAGGCCATCGACTTCACTATAACCGATTTGGGGGACGACGATGAAGCAGCCTATCAACTCCTCCAGGCGGGCAACACCACCGGCGTGTTCCAGCTTGAATCAAGCGGCATGAAGGAACTGCTTGTCAAGCTGAAACCGTCCTGCTTCGAAGACATCATTGCGGTCTGCGCCCTCTACCGGCCCGGTCCATTGGGCTCCGGAATGGTGGACGACTTTATCGACCGGAAGCACGGCAGAAAGCCGGTTACCTATGATCTCCCCCAACTGCAGCCGATCCTGAAGGACACCTATGGCGTCATCGTCTACCAGGAGCAGGTTATGCAGATCGCCCGTACCCTTGCGGGGTATTCCCTCGGCGGAGCGGACCTGCTTCGTCGCGCCATGGGAAAGAAAGACCCCGCGGAAATGGCCAAACAACGAGACATTTTCCTGGCCGGGGCGAAAGAGAACAACATAGACGGGAAAAAGGCGGAGGCAATCTTCGACCTCATGGCAAAGTTTGCGGAATACGGGTTCAATAAGTCCCATTCCGCGGCCTATGCTCTCATCGCCTACCAGACTGCCTACCTGAAGGCCCACTTTCCGGTCGAGTTTATGGCTGCGCTCCTTACCGAGGATATGGATTCCTCGGACAAAGTCATCAAAAACATCGCCGAGTGCCGCGGGATGGGAATCCAGGTTCTCCCGCCCGATATCAATGCCTCCGAATTATCTTTCACGGTGCGTGAAAATTCTATCCGCTTCGGTCTCGGGGCGGTGAAAAACGTGGGCACGGCCGCGGTTGAGGCAATTCTTGAGGCGCGAGGCGGGGAACCCTTCCGTGACCTTTTTGACTTCTGCAACCGGGTGGATCTGCGGCGCGTGAACCGGAGGGTTGTCGAGTCGCTGATTAAGTGCGGCGCCTTTGACTCCACCGGCTTCAGGAGGGCACAGCTTGCGGCCGCCCTGGAAGGCGCGATGGATATCGGGCAGAAACTTCAGAAGGAAAGGTCCGGCGCCCAGGCTTCCCTGTTCGATGAATCGGAAGTGGTAATGGCGTCGGGAAACGGCGCCGGTACCATGCCGGATATCCCCGAATGGCGGGAAAAAGATCTTCTTTCCTTTGAAAAGGAGGCTCTTGGCTTCTATATAACCGGTCATCCCCTTGATCGGTATGTGGATGACGTCAGGCGATTTGCCTCCGCAAATACCGCATCGCTTTCGGAGAAAGAGGACAAGAGCGAAGTCAAGGTATGCGGAATTGTCGCGAGCCTGACCGAAAAAATTACGAAAAAGGGCGATCGGATGGCCTTTGCCCTTATAGAAGACCAAATTGGATCGGTGGAGGTGATGGTCTTCCCGGATGTGTACGGTAAGGTTTCCGAGTACCTGAAGAGTGAAGAACCTCTTCTGGTAACGGGGACCGTGGAGATCGGTGAGGAAAGTTGCAAGATTAAGGCAACGGACATCACACTTCTCGGCGCATTGAAGGAGACCCGTTCCCGGGGGGTAAGTTTCACCCTTCATGCAAGCGGTGTGCGCCCGGATCAACTGGCGTCTCTGAAGGAGATACTAGGAAGACACCGAGGGGATTGTCCAGCCAGGCTCATGGTGATAATCCCTGACACCTGTCAAACGGTTATCCGGCTCCCGGCAACGTGCTCGGTCCGGCCCAGTGATAATTTGTCGCTGGAGGTAGAGGAGTTGTTCGGGTATAATGCGACAACCTTTGAATAGCCACCGCCTTCGTGAAGTGAAGAAGACCCCAGGAACCCCAAGGAGAATGACAGGATGTCCCTGAACCAGTATCTGGATTTTGAAAAGCCGATTGTCGAGCTTGAGGAGAAACTACGTGAGCTTCAAGAATTTTCGACAGCTTCGGTTAATCTGAGAACGGAAATCAGTCGCCTGGAAAAGAAGGTGGAGAAGATGAGGGAAGAAGTATTCTCCAACCTTACACGTTGGCAGAAGGTTCAACTTGCGCGACACATAAACCGCCCGTTTACCATGGACTACATACGGCTCATTTTCACCGATTTCATCGAACTGCACGGTGATCGCAAGTTTGCAGACGATCATGCAATCGTTGCCGGCCTGGCGAGGCTTGGCGGTGAACCTGTGATGGTGATCGGTCATCAAAAAGGACGGGATACCAAGGAAAAGGTCTACCGAAATTTCGGAATGCCGAATCCCGAGGGGTACCGCAAGGCATTGCGGCTCATGGAGATGGCTGAACGGTTCCAACTGCCCATCATAACCTTTGTTGACACTCCCGGCGCTTTTCCCGGTATCGGCGCGGAAGAGAGGGGACAGGCGGAGGCTATTGCCAGAAACCTCATGGAGATGTCTCGTCTCCATACTCCCATTGTGGTGGTGGTTACCGGCGAAGGTGGATCGGGAGGTGCGTTGGCGATTGCGGTCGGAGACAGGATATTGATGTTGGAGCACTCTATCTATTCCGTCATCTCACCCGAAGGGTGCGCAGCAATCCTCTGGTCCGACGGAACCAAAGGAGAAATTGCCGCGGAGGCTCTCAAGCCGACAGCCCAGGACCTGAAAGAGCTTGATGTTATCGACGAAATCGTCCCCGAACCTCTGGGAGGGGCTCACCGGGACCATGATGCCGCGGCGAAAAGCGTGCAGGAGGCAGTCGAGAGAAGCCTGCGAGAGCTGAGAGAGCTTCCCATGGAAAAGATTCTTGCGGAACGGTACCACAAGTTTCGGCGGATGGCCAGATTCACTGAGTAGCCGGAAGGCACGGTGGTTGCCGAATTCAGTGTGGAACGGGGAAAGGGGCGCAAAAGGAGGCCCCTTTTCCGTTTCAGGGGGAAACATGAAAGAACGTCTGCAAAAAATACTCTCGCAGGCCGGCATATCTTCCCGTCGCGGTGCAGAAGAATTGATTGACGAGGGAAGGGTTTCGGTAAACGGAGTCTTGGTGATGGAAAAAGGGACCAAGGCCGATCCCGAGACGGACGTGATTGCCGTTGACGGCAAGGCGATCACCCTGAACGTTTCCAAAAAGTACCTTGTTCTCTATAAGCCGGCGGGATATATGACCACATTGAAAGATCCCCAGGGACGGCCCCTGGTGACCGACCTGCTGTCGGGAATCAGCGAGAGGGTCTATCCTGTGGGACGGCTGGATTATAACACCGAGGGGCTTCTGCTGTTGACAAACGACGGAGAATGGGCGAACTCCCTCGCCCATCCACGTCACGAAGTGGACAAGGAATACCATGTCAGGGTGAAGGGAACGGTGTCGGCCGGGCAGATGCAGCGTCTCGCCGGCGGAGTTGAGCTTGATGACGGCAAAGCAGCACCCGCAGAGGTGCGAATTGTTCGAGAGAGTGATAACAATACATGGCTTTCCATCATCATCCATGAGGGCCGCTATCGCCAGGTACGGCGCATGTGCGAGGCAGTGAGCCTTTCGGTTGTTCGTCTGAAGAGGGTACGCTATGGTTTTCTCGGTCTGGAAGGGTTGAAGGCGGGGGAATATCGGGCTCTAACACCGGACGAAGTGGAGCGATTGCGGCGTCCGGTTCGCGGGGAGAAGGGTGGAAAGGCAGCTCCCTCCTTTTCGAAAAAACGAAGAGAAGGAAAAATATCCGATAAAAAGAAAAAGCCGGCGTAATCATGCGCGCCGGCTTTTTTACCATGCAATTATCCTGAAAACGGCAGTTGGAGTTGTCCGAAGAGAACGAAGGATGACTCCAACTGCCGAATATAGGATTATTTGGCGGATACAGCCCCGTCTATTTGTGCAGTATTCCCTTTACCGCATCCAGCAGGTCCGCGGGCAGGACGTAGGTCTTGGTATTCTGGGAAGTCGCCAGCTTCTGCATTGCTCCCACGTACCGATCCCCGAGAAGGAACATTGCCGGTAATTCCTTGTCTCCAACTGCACGGGCAATGTTTTCGATGGCCTTTGATGATGCTTCGGCAAGGGTCACCTGGGCTTCGGCTTCTCTCCTTGCGGCTTCGAGTTTTCCCTCCGCATCCAGGATTACGGCTGCCTTGCGTCCTTCGGCTTCGAGGATGGCGGCCCGTTTTGTTCTTTCTGCCGAGGCCTGCTGCTCCATGGCGTGCTGCATGGAGGCCGAAGGCTTGATGTCCTGGATTTCCACCGATTTCACCGAAATACCCCAGTCAACTACGTCGCTGGAGATGATTTCCCGAAGCCGGGCCTTGATAGTGTCCCGTGAAGAGAGCGCCACGTCCAGTTCCATTTCTCCGATTATCGCCCTCAGGGTGGTCATGATCAGGTTTTGAATGGCGTACTCGAAATTTGATATCCCGTACACTGCCAGGACGGGGTCGATAACCTTGATGAAGGCAATGGCGTTGCAGACGATAACGGCATTGTCTTTTGTAATCGCCTCCTGTGAGCCTATTTCCAGGGGCATGTCCTTGGTGGAAATGCGATAGGCGACTGTGTCGATGTAGGGGATAATAAAGTTGAGGCCGGGTTTCAGCGTTACATGATACTTTCCGAGTCGCTGGACAACGTACTCGTATCCCTGGGGAACTATCCTGACCCCCATCATGATCGTCGCGGCTACCGCCAATGCCAGAATGATAAAGATTACCACGCTTGCCATACGTCCTCCTCAATGTATCATCAGCACGTAAATATCTTCAGCCCTTTTTCAGCACCAGCTTGTCGCCCGCGATATCCGTGATTACACCCCGATCGCCCACCTGGAGCCGCTCTTCAGAGATGAAGGTCCACTCGTCCGAGCCCAGGACCGCAATGGGAAACCGAACGACACCTCCCGGGAACGTTGAATCGTTTACCCTGACGACAATTCCCGATTTTCCGACTACCGCATCCTTGCTCTGACCAGATAAGGTCTTTGTCTGCTGGCGGAAGAATCGGAACCAGAAATAGGTAAAGGCGCCTGACAGAACGGCCCAGAGAGCAAGCTGCACGGGAAGTGATTCAATCCCCGAAATGAGGGAGATTAGCCCCACGACGATTGCCGCAAGTCCGAACCAGATGATAGTGAAAGAAGGGATAATCAGTTCCAGGGCGGTGATAGCTATCCCCGCCGCAATCCAGATCCAGGGCTTCACGTATGATCCTCCGCTCCGTTTTTGCTCCTGTTGAGGTGAAATGACTAGATCACCCTGTAGTGTGCCTCACCGTCGTAGCGGTGTCAATGGAATGTTTGAACACTGGAAATGCTTCGACACCCGGTATGGGAGAAGAAGGAACTGGACGTCGGCGAGGCGGGGGTCGTGTGTCTGGAACGGTGGTCTTTTTCACTGTTGTCGCTCAATTTCGATTGGACAGTCTCCGTATGGCAATATACCGTGTTGACCATCCTTGTCGGTTGCGGCAGAATACAAGAATCGATGCAAAATTTGTTGCGGGAGGGATATGACATGAGGGTTTCTTTCGTGCTTTTGGTATTGATCTTCAGTAGCGCCGAGTTGTCAAATGCAGATACATACAAATGGGTAGACAATCAAGGCGTTGTCAATTTTACCGACAATCTGGATGCCGTGCCGAAAAAATACCGTTCGAAAGTCAAAGTCACACCATCAGGGGATGCTTCCGCAAGCGCGCCGAATCAGGAAAAATCCGGTAAAAACATGGAGCCTGACAAACAATCGGAAGCAACGGCATCAACTCCGGGGCGCCCGGAGGGACCGAAACTCTACGGTGGGCATGATGAAAAGTGGTGGAAATCAAGCTATGCTTCGATTCGCGGGGAGTTGAAGAGCCTTCAGGACAACCTTCCCGCCAAGAAGGATGACCTTGAAAAGCTTCGGCGCAAACTGGTGATTTACACCTACACGCGAAACCGTATGGCCTACCAGGACAAACTTGCCGAAATTCAACGTGATGAAGACAGGATCAAGGTGTTGAACGATCAGTTGACAAATCTGGATACGCAGGCCGCCACCGCCGGTGTGCCGTTCGACTGGCGGCAATAGTACTGTGTTTGCCTTGTTCGTCCCTGTCAGTTCAGGCGGCAGTCTCAATTTTCTTCGTTGACAGGGAAATGAAAAAAATGTATAAAAACTTTCCTCTCCGGTATGGATACCCTGTTATATACAGAGGTTTTCACCCAAATATTTTTCGGCGGCGTAGCCAAGTGGTAAGGCAGAGGTCTGCAAAACCTTTATTCAGCGGTTCAAATCCGCTCGCCGCCTCCAATAAAACAAAGGGTTAGCCGACCACGGTTAGCCCTTTTGTTCTTTCCATGACGCCCTTTTTTCCTGTAAACCCAGGATGCCCCCCCTCTTTCATGCCCATCGAGCTTGCTCGGAAAGGGGAAAGAGGTCTGCCTGGAGTAAGACAGCAGGAATTACCGCTCTATTCTCTCTCGCCACTATCAGAGACCTGATGAGGCGGGGACAATTCACCACTACCGGTCATGAAAACCAAACCTTTCGCCATTATCGACGTTGAAACCACCGGATGCAATCCTCTGCTGGATCGAATCATCGAGGTAGCGGTAATCCGTACCGACGGAAAGGGAGAATTCTCCACACTCGTCAGCCCCGGGCGTTTCCTGCCCCCCTTTATCACCAGACTTACCGGCATTTCAGACCACGAACTGGAAGACGCCCCACGGTTCCAGGAGATTGCCCCTGAACTGGCCGAACTCCTGGAAGGGGCGGTGTTCGTGGCCCATAACGCCCGCTTTGATTACGCCTTTGTCCGTAACGAGTTCAATCGCCTGGGAGTTTCTTTTTCCGCCCCTACGCTCTGTACGGTCCGTCTTTCCCGCAAACTCTTCCCGAGACACCGCAAGCACAGCCTGGAGAGCATCATCGAGCGACACGACATCGCCGTGGAGCAGCGGCACCGCGCCTTGGACGATGCCCGGGCAGTAGATGCATTTCTTTCCCTGGCCCGCGAGGAGAAAGGAGCTGCATGTTTTGATGCAGCAGTGTCGAAGCTCCTGAAAATCCCCTTCCTTCCGGCGGGTGTTCCGGACGAGATGGCACGGGACCTTCCCGATGCTCCGGGGGTGTACCTTTTTTATGGTGCTAAGAATGAGGTCTTGTATGTCGGGAAAGGCGTCAACATCCGGGAGCGGGTCATTTCCCACTTTGCCGGTGACCACGGAAGTTCGAAGGAGATGGATCTCTGCCGCCTCGTGACCTCCATCGAGGCTCGGGTCACCGCGGGAGAACTTTCCGCGCTGCTGCTTGAGTCGCAACTCGTCAAGGAACTTGCCCCGGTGTACAACAAAAAACTCCGTACGCGAAAGAAGATGGTTCTGGAAACCCCGTAAACGACAAGGGAGGGTTTTGAGACGATTCGTTTCTTGGTCGCGGCTGGAACGGAGTCGATCGATGACGTCGTAATCGTCTGAGGCCTCCACGAATCCTTTCCAGCGGCTTGCCTATCAGGACCCTGACTCCCGTCTGTCAGTCCCGGGCGGGTATAAATCCCTTGCGTTGAAAGGGCAATTGCATTACTCTGAAGCCGAATTCGAGGTCTGGCGGACCCGCTTTCCGGAGGATGAAATGATACATGAACCCGGCACATCGAAATTTCAGATCGACCTGCGACGCCATCTGCGGGAGCAGAAAATATGCGACAATCTGATCCACCTCATCTGTGAAATTGCCGAAGCAGGCAAATATGTCATAAACGCCGTTCGGACCGGTGACCTGGGGGTTGCGGGCACATCGAATCTCTACGGCGAGGAGCAACTCGCGCTCGACGTGCTTTCAGACAGGATCATCAGGAAACGTCTCGTTCATTCCGGTGTAGTCAGTTCCATTCTTTCGGAGGAAATGGATGAGGTCCTCAGAGTGAAACCGGCGGAGGACGGGCTCTACTCCGTTGCTTACGACCCTCTCGATGGTTCGTCCCTCGTGGATGTTAACCTGGCGGTCGGAACAATCGTTTCCATCTATTCCGGGTCCGAGCTCCTCCAAAAGGGACGCAATCAGGTGGCCGCACTGTATATTCTCTACGGACCGAGGGTTTCCCTTGTCTATTCCGTCGGAAAAGGTGTGCATGAGTTCACCATGAACCATCTCATGGAATATACCCTCACCCGTGAAAATGTCACCATGCAACCGGCCGGAAACATCTATGCGCCGGGCGGGCTGCGGAACAAGTATAGCGAAGGAGTGGAAAGGTTTGTCCGCTACCTGGAGGCCAAAGGAGCGAAGCTCCGCTACTCCGGCGGTTTTGTGCCGGACATCAACCAGATCCTCATGAAAGGGAAAGGGCTGTTCATGTACCCTGCGCTGAATGGCGCGCCGGACGGCAAGCTTCGGCTTCTCTTCGAACTGAATCCCATGGCATACCTGATGGAGCAGGCAGGCGGGGCGGCAAGCAACGGCAGGATGCCGATACTCGATATTTGTCCGGAAGGACTTGACCAGCGTGCGCCTGTTTTTATCGGGTGCCGCGAGGACGTTGAAAAGGCTTTGGAGTTCATTACAGAAAGGTGACAACCCCCGGGTGTGCCGAATTCCGTCGGGGTGAAGAGAAAGCGGGTATACTATGTCGGCTGAGGAAAGACCACGGAGACTGTGCAGCGAGATTCAACTTTTTGATCTGTGCACGAAAGAAAAATGCGGCTTGAAAGACGGGCGCTTCTGCACCGATGAAAGCATGCTTGCCAGGTTCGAGGCCATTAACCAGGAGGAAGACTTCCCGCCGGAGCAGTATCTTGATGATGAGGTCGGGGAAGGTGAGGACGAAGACGAGGCGTATCCCGGTTTCGGTCGGGATTTCGACGACGATGAAGATGACTATGACGAGGAATCCTGACTCGGGAAGCTTCGTTTTTCTGCGATACGATACAAAGGCCGCTCCACCGGGAGCGGCCTTTGTTGTATGACTGATCTTCTACAGTTGAAATCTAAATAGTCTTTAGCCTCAAGTAGTTACAAGGCGCAATTTGGGTCTTGGCACCAGGAATCAGTTCTTTGACAACCCATTATCTCGTTACTTTTCGAGCGCTCTG
>Ga0228536_1001158_pt1 | contig 29337 bp, 17 predicted proteins | sample SJ1Smetagenome_FD_168611 | JGI IMG/M metagenome (GOLD analysis project Ga0228536, IMG submission 168611) | Enriched culture of PCE-dechlorinating microbial communities from Ithaca, New York, USA - SJ1.S | ecosystem: Engineered > Modeled > Simulated communities (microbial... > Unclassified...
CTTCGATGATGACCATGGGATACCTCCTTAAATCAACTTTTTTGCCTGCAATTGCGAATTCAATAACCTGATTATAGCCTAAAACAGGATAGAGTCACTTTGTTTTTTTTTCGATTCCCGTTTGTCTTTTCTGCTGCAGCCGACAAAAAAGCAATGTTGATGGATGTGATTTTTACGGGATGGTTAAAATCAAAATCAAGATGCCCTGTTGGAGCAAAATTGCTGTGATATTTATAAATATATATACAGCAATGTTTTATGTTGTCACCAGGGGGGGTAACAGGTCTGCCTGATGGAGTTAAAGTTTTTCCTGTAAACTAAAATTCATAGAAAAACAGGTAATTCGCTTGACAGGTCAGACGATAATAAATATATTAACATTAACGTTAATGATATCAAAATCGTTCGTGAGTGAAAATGATGCTGCCACAGACAGGATCGCAAATGGCTTCTCTGCGGAAGATTTGGGTTAAGATGCAGCGGTTTTTGCAGCATCGACCAAGCTGCTGTATTCGGCATGTCTATGGTGCTTTATCAGCTTTATTGAACTCAGGCAGTAATATCCTAATGCGATACAAGATGCTAAGAAATGCCTTGTATGTTCTGTGGCCGGGGGACAATTCCTGAACATATTGCATCTTCGCGATTTCGGTTTATGTCCAGGCGACCAGGCTGGATGTCAATACAATATCGGAATTGTGTGTTTCCTGGCCAGTGTGATTGAATCAGGAGGCAAGCGAAGGTCTTTCGAGTTGGTGCAATGCATGTAATCCTTTTTGGCGGAGTGAGTTAGAAAGTTTACTTTAAACAGGAGAATTAAAATGAACAAGCGAACACGATTAGCAGGTTTGGCATTGGCATGGGTGATGATGGCGGGGGTGGTATTGGCGGATCCCAATGAGCTTCTTACCGGGGTGTCGGTTTATAATTGTTCAGGTTACTATGGGACATACGTCCCCATGGGGTGTATCAATGGGAATGGCCTTAATATCAATGGTCCGGATACGCACACCAACACATTGAATGATAATGCTTCGTGGTATGATGGATTATCAGGTCCCATGTGGATCACTTTCGATCTGGGCGGAGAAGGCACGCTGCAGCAATTGAAAATCTGGAACGCCAATTTTGCCGTCGGCAGCCCTGTTTATATGTGGAGATATGCACAGGTGCTGGTGTCTTTGACCGATCCGGAATTTTCCGATCCGAATTACTTCCAGAATCTGGGGCAAATCGAGATTCCGATGGCTCCCATGACGACGACCGATTCTTTTGGAAAGGCATTTAGCATCAGCCACACCGGAACAATTCGTTATGTCAAGCTGGTTCTTAAAGAAAAGTGGGTTGGAGGCAATACCGACGGAGGCCTGGCGGAAGTTCAATTCCGCGGGGATATCAAGCGCGATGCGCCCGTGCTGGCGCCGGAAATCTCAACCGCTGCGCTTCTCAATTATTCAGGACATTATGCCAGCTATCAGCCTTCATTTTGCTTGAACGGAGCCGGCCTTAATATCAATGGCGTTCAGGATACACATTCCTGCACACCGGCTGACGGTACCGCATGGTTTGAGAACGCAACGTCTTCATGGATTACCGTCGATCTGGGCGGGGTGGGCACACTGAGTCAGCTTAAGATATGGAATCTCAATCTTTACCCGGGAATACCGTTCTATTATCAATGGCGATATGCGCGTGTTCTGGTGTCTTTGACAAATCCGGTTTTTGATAATCCTGCGCAGTATCAAGATCTTGGAATCATCGAGATTCCGCTGGCTCCCATGACAAGTACGGACCCCTTTGGTACGGTGTTTCCCATCACGCATACAGGCGATATCCGTTATGTAAAACTCATTTCTCTGGAGTCCTGGGGCGGCTCGGGTGCACCCGCGGGTCGGGGTCTGTCGGAAATCAAGTTTTACGGAACCGTCGAACCGATTCCGGTGCCGCTGACCCTGGTTGGCTACTGGCCGCTGGACGGCAATGCCGAGGATGCCAGCGGTAACGGCAATCACGGCACGACCGTCGGCGGGATTACCTGGGTGGATGGTCAGCATGGCCAGTGTGCCCAGTTCAACGGCACGGATACGGGTATCGATATTGCCAACCCGGAAAATTTCGACTTTACCGACGAAATATCCCTGTCGTTCTGGGTCAATCAGGAAGCGGCCCAGTCATCGTATGCCATGGTGCTCAACAAGATGTCCTGTTCTTTTGCCTCGCTGGAGGGCTGGATGATCTTTACGGGCCAGGACGGCTGGACGTCGAACGGCATGAATAACTGGTTTAAATCCACCATTGATAGCTATGGAGTTCGAACCACTCCGACCTGTGTTGATGGGTGGCATCATGTCGCTGTAACGGTCAAGGGGACTGTCCTGAAGGTGTATTTCGACGGCTTCCTGCACGAGGGGTGGGGGTATGATCTGCCCGGCCCCATGAAGGGTGCGGCGGGGTATCCGCTGGCCTTTGGCCATAAATCCAATCCGGCCGGTGATCTGGGATCCTTCTGGAGGGGCAAGCTCGACGAGGTTCGTTTCTACCACGGCACGCTGAGCCTTGACGATGTCAAGGCCCTCTATCAGCAGGGCGGCGGCATCCTCTGTGCGACCGAGCCGATTGCCGAAGACATCAATAAAGACTGCCGGGTGGATTTAAGTGATTTTGCCATGATCGCGGCCCATTGGCTGGAATGCTATTCCTATAACAATTACGGCTGCGAATAAGCGAAAGCAGGGTATGCACACACTATATGCGGCGGCAGAGCTTGATGACTGCCGCCGCATCTTTAAGATCCAGTTCATGTCTATATACCAGGCATGAGAAGGCGATTTTGGTATGAACAGGGAAAAAACACGGAACATAAACGGATTTACGCTGATTGAGCTTCTGGTGGTCATTGCGGTGATTGCACTGCTGCTGGCGATTGTAGTGCCGGTACTGAGAAAGGTGAAGGCTCAGGCCAGGAAAGCGGTCTGTTCCTCTCAGCTTCATCAGTGGGGTGTAGCGCTGATTGCCTATGGCGGGGATCATAACAGCCGGCTGCCTAAAACTCCCGGCACTAATATCGGGCAGTTATGGCCGAGCATGGTGGTGGTGGACAGCGAAAATGCTTATATTAAGCCCTATTATGCCCCGGGGGATTTCAGCCTCTATTCCATCGGCAGTTATGTGGCAGGGTATGACAAAGACACCACAACTCCTTCCCACAGCGTCTATTTCTGTCCGGAGGCCTCGGGAGTCTATCGCGAGATGCTGATTCAGGCCTATGTTCCCAAGGGATATTTTCACGCGACATACAACTATTTCGGACAGGTCAAAAGCTGGGCACACCTGACGCCCACGCCCAAGACTGTGGTTCGTGATCTGGCTGATAACCTGAATAGTACCGGCAGAAAACTGATGATGGCGGATCACTTTATTAAAGTATCCTACTCGGCGACCGCCCCTATGGTGCCGGGTGCGTGGGCTTATAATCACGGACTCAAAGGGCCTTCCTATCTGGCGGACCTGGGCAGCCGGGTTCAGTACGATACGGCGCTGCTGGAACCGCCGGCGATTGCGGGAACCAATAATCTGTTTACGGATGGCTCCGTGGATTGGAAAGACAGGGGGGATTTCAACCTCGATCAAATACGCGGTCTGAGTGATGATAACGGCAGAATCGGCTGGATATCGAGCGGAAACAAGTGGTTGATGACCACCTACTAAAACACGGTATTATTTTGTACTGGCTGATGGACTGGGGTTGAGTACGGCTGTTGCGTATTGCCGATTTGTGTGGTAAATTATTACGACGATTCTATTTTTCGTCAGTTGGGTCAGAGCATCTGGTGGTTTGGAGAGATTCATGAATTCATGTGCTAAACTGTGTATCGTTCTTTGCCTGTCGGTTTATGCATGGGGCGAAGAAAACAGGGGCCTCGGTCCGGATCAGCAGACGCTGTCCGGGCAGGCTGAAGTCCAAATCGGCGACTCGGATTTTGCCCTGGACCTGATTCAGGATACGGGTGGAATTCATGAAATTGTCACACTGGATAATCATCGCACTATCACCAGTGTTCCATGGATGCTGCAGATTGATGGAAAAACCGTGACGCCGGAACAAGATTCCATCCACATCCTTGACCGCGATAAAAAGAAACAGGTATCCCCCATTATTGTCAAAGGGACAAATGCCCTGTTTGACTGGACGCTCAAATACAGTATTGAAGTGTCCTCGTGCCTAACCAAGACGCTGACGCTGAAAGCTCACAGGCCGATCCATATTGATTCCGTATCCTTGTGGAATGCCGCCTCCGAAGTGGAACCGGTGGTGGCGAGCACATCCTTGCTGGATATTTGTGCTTTCTATCGGGGCCAGGATGCCGGATGTTTCGTGTCTTTGGACTTTCCCTATTCAAAAATAAAAACGAAAGATGGCGTCTGGAGCGTCACCTATCCTCCCAGGGAGGACCTGGCTGTCGGCAGGGAATATGTCTGCCATGCTCTGACCATCGGACGTACACAGCTTGTCAAAAATGTCCGATATGGATTTGATGACGGCGAAGTCGAGGCGATGGATCATTATGTTCAAACGCGAGTCAAACCTCGCTTTAGTCGCCCGATGACCGCCACGGCAGGCATTAATAATCGCTATACCCAGGTCGCGGATGGCGAAGTATTTTATACAATGAAGGACAATCCTACGCTTAGCTGGCATACGGATTGGCTGGAAAAAGACATCAAGCTGATGTCGGAGATCGGGGTTGAGCATTATCAGGTTTGGCCTGGTCCATTTGATGCGACGCTGGAAGATCCGGACCCGGCGTATGTAAAAAAGTTTGTAAAGTATGCAAACCGTCTGGGCGTACGCGTAGGCGACTATTCCGCCACGGAACAGTTGTTCTGCGACCATTACAACTTTTATAACAATCACCACGCCCAATTCGGGATTACTCCCGAGGAGTGCCATTTCGGCAACAAGAAATTTGTGGACCTTTATATTGCCCGGACAACCGAATACTGCAAAAAGTACGGTTTTGAAATCCACTGTCTGGACTTTCTGAAAATCTGGAAGCGGGCCGAAGGAACGGCGGACGAAGCGCTGGTTTACGCACAGGTCAGGGGTTTAACCCAGGTGCTTGAGGCCATCAACAGCGTTTCAGAGAATATGATGACCTGGTCGAATTCCGGGGTATGGGCTGAATTGCTGCCGAAAATCGCCTGGTACAATCACAATTTATACCTGACGGACCCCTACATGGATAAGCCGTGGCACGGCCTGAACATGACTCGCCTTCTGGATGATGTCCGACGTGAGCAGATGGTTATGCTTCATTATTCTCGATTTATCCCATACAGATATCTCTCGAATGTTCAGTATTTTTTCTGCCAGAATTCCATCGTGCCTGACACGGCCAATTATCAATTCGGAGCGTTGTCAACGCTTGCAGTAGTTCCAAATCTGGGATTTGGCGAACTTCGATTTTGGCTGGAAACGCTGCCGGATTCCAGGCAGCAGAGCATTATTGACTTTTACAGGAAATGGCTGGGGTTAATCAAAGACAACTATGACCTCTGGACGACGACGTATAACGCCGGCGACAAACCCGGCATCGGCGGCGCAGAGATATACTCCCATGCTCATGATGACCACGGCTATATCTTTCTGGTAAATCCAAATTACTGGAGCAGAAAGGTGGCTGTACCGCTCAACGAGCAGCTTGGCTTCAAGGGCAATCAGCCGTGTGAAATCAGGCAGCTTTATCCCGATGAGAAATGGTGCCTGACAAATATCGGACCTGTGGTCAATCTGGGTCAGCAGCTTCAATTCACTGTGCCGGCCCGGCAGGTTATGGTATTGCATGTTCAGCCGGCATCTCAAATGCTGCGTTCTCCCAAAGTGTATGGGATTCCTGCGGTTATTGAATCGACAAAGAAGGGATATAGGCTTAAAACAACCGGGCCGCAGGGGTCGACGCAGCGATTTGTCGTCCATTTTCCTCAGGAAATTAACGTTGAAAACGTTGTTGCCGAAGTATGTCCGGATATTCCAAAGCAACGGCAGCGTTCCTGGAAGCCGACACCGTTCAAGGTTGTATCCAGAGGGCAGCAGTCCATTTTATACGAAATCACATTTCGTCGTCAAATCGCCCCCAAAGAATTAACGGCATGGAAAGTCCTGGCAGGGGATCTAAAAACCGGTGTAGATGCGGGCTGGCCTGCTGGTTTGACGGCAGGTGATTCCTATGACTTCCCTCTATTCAATGAAGCCGCTGGGATTCGTTATCCGATGTGGCCCGGGGCGGCCGATTTGCAGGGATTGGGCACACTCGCCAATTTCTGCGGCGGCTATATTGAAAATTCATTCTCAGAGGATCAGGAAACCTATATTGATATCACCACTTCCTCGGACAGCACGATAGCAGACTTGCAGGAACAAATACAGTATAATGCGGATGTTCCTGCCGGTCGCCCGTTGCCGAATATTGCACGCGAGGGTACAAGAACCTGGTGGCTGCAGAATGAGTTTGATATGCCGTTTATGTATGGATATGGTTGCGAACCTCCTTTTCAGGAACACATGTTCATAGCGCTGCCATTTATCAATAATGCCAGAATAAAGACCATTCAGGCATGGATTAATGGCAGACCCGCCTCTGTACAGGAGTACAAATATCCCCGCAACCGGAGCCTCGGCTGCTATTATATTGATCTTGTTGGATCGTCAGCAACAGCGGGAAACAACCGGGTTGTTCTGTATTTTGAGTCAATGGAATCGAAATAGCAGCTTCGCCTGTGAACCGTGAAGGTGCCCGGGAACCGAAGGAATGACAGAAATAAAAAGTATGGATAATCGTATTATGAATATAACAGCAAGACAGAAATATTCAGTCAGGAAAGGCTTCTTGGGTATGGCAGCGAAAGGGATTTGGGGTATTGTTCTGGTTGTGATGATTGCATCTATGGCGTATGCCCAGGAACAGACCGCATCGCCGGTTTACCTCAGTGATATACAGGGGGCCATTATTTTGAGTTCTCAGGATTGGGGTGAACTGGGTATCGATTGTTGTGCTCACGTGCCGGGTCAGCAGGGCCTGCCTATGCAAATCAAGGACCGGCTATATGAAAAAGGCCTTGGCAGTCATGCCAATGGCAGAATCGTCATTGACCTGGGGGGAGCGTACAGCACATTTGAGGCCGAAGTGGGTGTTCAGTGGCAGGGGGGCGGTCCGGGTACTGTTTCGTTTAAAGTGCTGGCCGATGACAAGGAAATTTTTAATAGCGGCCGGATGACTGAGACCACCCCGGCAAAGCCGATCAATGTGTCCGTTGCAGGGGTACAGGAATTGACATTGATTGCTGCCACAGAGGGCTCCATCACCAATTGTGCCGCCAACTGGGCACAGGCCCGTCTGACTCGCTCGGCAACTCCTGTTGCAGATGCCGTATTCGAAACCGTGGATATCGCTCCGTTTGGCCGCATGGCGACATGGGATCCGGCTCGTATGGATGGCTGCAGAAACAACCGCTTTCAGGATTTTACGGTCGAAGACCTTTATATGGAAACCGATGTGGTTGCCGACAAAGATGGATTCTACCAGGTGCCGAAGTCAAACGGCATCGGCTGCATCGGGCTGCAGTGGCTGGAACAGCGACGCATTAAAAGCGTTGGAATCCAGTTTGCGGACGAGTCCAGGATGCCGTCAGGCGAGGGTGTCCGGGTTCAGTACTGGGTCATGACCCGGCAGGGCGGCTCTCCCGGCGGCTCGATCTGGCAGGGCCGGTGGGAAAACCTCGACGGGACTTTGCTCAAAGATAAGCAGACATGGACCTACTTGATTCAATGGAAAGACCGAACGGCCAGGCAGCAGGGGACGCTCAAGATTCGGTGGATATTCCCTGCCTCAGCAAATCAGATATCCATCCGCAGGCTTTCGGCAATTCCGGATTCGAAGTGGAAGATCGTCGATCTGGTCCTGCAGCTTGAAAAAGCCGGCCCGGGACAGCATGGCTCCATTGAAATATACAACGGCGAAATTATGGATCCGCAGGGTAAGTCTTCTATTTCCGCGGACTGGGATGTCAATCAGCCGCTTCGTTTGAAAGTGCGGTATTGTACAACTACGCACTGGATGACAGATCGTACCGTGTTGCGTTTTCGGCTCCCCAACGGCTCCTTCGGGGTTGCAGTTGACGACATAATCAATCATGGCTGTGTGTATGCCAAAGATTTCGGTCTGTATGCGGCACAAGATCCGGCCAGGACGCTCGACCAATACAAAGCCTCCATTACCGACAAGAAAACGATTCTGGACAGAGTTCACACGATGCCGGACCAGACGTTCAAACAGGCCCAGGAGCGGATCCATCGTGCGGCGGCAGACCTCGGTCCGACATTGCTTTCACTGGCGTGTGATAACAGCAAGTTTCTGGCTGCCCGGGATGGCGCAGTGTATTTCAATCATGATCCGAAGATTTATAATGCGGCTGCCGCCACCCAAACATACCAGAAATATGTTTGCCGGATGCAGCCGAAGATTGGGTCGGGAACCAGTAACGAAATCACTCGACAGTTGCAGGGCGGCTGGTTGCCAATTGTGATTACTACCGTCAAAGATAACGGGGTGGTCTATCGCCAGCGAACCTTTGTTGCTCCTTATGACTATGACTCAGCAGGTGCGGGAACTCACCTGTTTGCCAATCGCAAACCGCTGTGTGTGGCTCAGTTTACTGTTGACAATCCTCAAGACAAAGATGCGAACATCTCTCTTGCCATTCAGATGCTTTCCGATTGGGAGAAGAATGAGTTCGCGGATATGAAACTGACTTCAAGCGGGGCTCTTGTCACGAAACTCGATAAACCTCTTGCCTCGTTGCTGGTATCCGGTGCCGCTTCCCTGAAATACGAAATCAAAGACGGCGTCTGGGTGCTCACCGGCAGCCTTCCTGCGAATGGAAAGGCCAAATGTGTTGTCTATATGCCGGGCTGGGAAGCCACGGCCGATGAGATTGCAGCGATTAGCGGCGACGAAAAACTCGTCGCCGATACGGAAGCGTATTGGAAACAGATAATGGCCCCGGCCATGAAGATCGAGATTCCGGATCCGCTTCTCCAGAATCTGATACTGGCCTCCCAGGTTCACTGTATGCTGGCCGCCCGCAACGAAGACTACACCAACGTTGCCGCCTGGATTGCATCGTCGGATTACGGGCCGCTGGAAAGCGAGGCGCAGTCCGTGATCCGAGGCATGCAGTTTACGGGCAATTACGACTTTGCGCTAAAAGCACATAACTATTTCATCAAACGCTACAATAAAGAGGGCTTTGTCACCCCAACCTACACGGTTATGGGGACCGGCTGGCATCTGTGGTGTCTTGGGGAATATTATGAGCTGACTCAGGATAAAGAATGGCTTAAAGCCAATGCCGACGAAATTGCCCGGGTTTGCAAGTGGCTGATGAATGCCTGTCAAAAAACCAGGAAAATTGACGCTTTCGGCAATAAAGTCCCCGAATGGGGTCTTTTGCCTCCGGGTACAATGGCAGACTGGGAAGTGTACAATTTCTATTACTGCATGAACGGCTACTACTATGCCGGCCTGAATGCGGCCGGACATGCACTTGGGGATATTGGCTATCCGGGAGCCGGGGATATGATTGCCGCTGCCGCAGAACTTCGCGAGAATATTCTGCGGGCATTTCATTGGACCCAGTCGCAGGCCCCGGTCTATCCGCTGCAGGATGGAACATGGGTTCCTGCGTATCCCACGCACGTCTATTGCCCTGGCCCGATTGATAACTTCTATAAAGGCGAGGATTTCGGGCGAAGCTGGGCTTATGATGTGGAAATCGGCAGCCACCATCTGATCCCGCAGGGGGTGATGAGTCCCGACAGCAAGGATGCCCATTGGATCATGAATCACATGGAAGATGTCCAGTTCCTGGGCAGTGGATGGGGCTATGATGGATATACCTCAGATAAAAATCACAAAGACTGGTATAATCTGGGCGGTTTTGCCAAGGTGCAGCCTTATTATGCCCGTACCACCGAAGTCTATGGTCTTCAGGATGATGTCAAGGCGTTCATTCGGTCCTACTTTAATGCCGTCATATCGCTGCTGAACCGGGAGAATTTGTCCCTGTGGGAGCATTTTCACAATGGCGCCTACAACAAGACTCACGAAACAGGATATTTTCTGTATCAGTCACGGATGATGCTGGTGATGGAAAAGGGAGAGCAGCTCTGGCTGGCGCCGTTTGTCACCAGCAACTGGCTCAAAGACGGGATGCAGATCGCCGTAAGTCAGGCCCCGACCCGATGGGGGCAGGTGGGCTTCCGGATTACCTCTCATGTCAACGAGGATTATATCGAAGCCGAAATTACCCCGCCGGCCCGTCAAACGCCGGATGAAATCGTCCTTCGTTTGCGTCATCCGGAAGGAAAGCCGATTCATTCCGTCGAAGTGGATGGGAAGACATTTACCCGCTTTGAAAGGGATAAGGATATAATCAGGCTGAATCCTTCCCAATCACGGATTTCCATCCGTGCGACATATAAATAAACCGAGGCGCAGAATCTGGATTAAGGTAAGAAAGAACTGGGAGTTGATATAATGCAGCGATTGTTAACAGTCGGATTACTTATTTTTACATTCGTGTCTGCATGCACACTGTCGGCGGAATTAGGGCCGTGTGTCGATGTTGCATTTACTGCGGATGCCGATGGTTCATCGCAACGCTATGTACTTCGTTTGTCTGTCGATTTTAATCCAGCCAAACCGCATGATCTGTTAATTGCCCTCCACGGTCACGGCTCGGATCGGTGGCAGTTCGCCTCCAGTACCCAGTGGACTGAGTGTGTTGCAGTGCGTGATTTTGCGGCCGCCAGGAATATGATTCTGGTTTGTCCGGATTATCGGGCCGCGACGTCATGGATGGGGCCGCTGGCGGAAAAAGATGTAGTGCAAATGATCGAAGAACTGCGAGAAAGCTACCTCCTCAACAGAGTTTTCATGTGTGGTGGCTCGATGGGAGGTTCTTCGGCATTGACCTTTACAGTGCTTCATCCGAGGATGATTGACGGGGTTGTGGCATTGAACCCGCTGGCTAATCACCTGGAATACGAAAACTTTCAGGATGCCATCAGTGCCTCATACGGCGGCAGCAAGCAGCAGATCCCCGGGGAGTACAAAAAGCGCAGCGCCGAATACTGGCCGGAACGGTTCCATGTTCCTGTCGGTATCAGCACCGGCGGGCAGGATACCATTGTCCCGCCTGCCAGCGCTATGCGGCTGGCCAATGTCCTGAGCAAAATCGGCAAAAAAGTGAAATTCATTCATCGCGAATCCACCGGACACAGTACCAGCTATGCCGATACGATGGAATTGCTGACGTTTATGGCCGATGCCATCGTCCACACGAATGTTGCAGTCACTCAGCTTTATGCCCCGCCCGGCGCTGGCCTGGTTTGTAAATACCCGGGCATTCCCAGTCCACCCAGCAGCGGCAGCCCCGACCTTCAGTACACGATTGGCACGACGCTGTATGACCGGGGTGTATCGATCGGTGCCAACGGGGCATTTCGGATCATGCTGGGCGAACCCGCCGCGACATTCAGAGCCGATATCGGGCTCTATTCCGGCGTCTGCAATAACGGCGATGTGACAATCAAGCTGTGCAGCAGCGACAATCCACAGAACGTGCTCTGGCAAAGTGCCGTGATGTTGACAGGCCAGCAGGCCGTGCCGGTCACGGTCGGCTTATCGGGGATGGAGGCGGTGGATATCATCATCGACAAGTATGATGCGGATAATTTCTGCGATTGCGTTATCTTTGCCAATGCGCGAATTGTTCTCCAGAGCGGAACAACGGTGTACCTGGATGAGGCACAGGGGGATGCGACATGTTTTTTGGAAACCGATCTGGATGGAAATTGTCAGATCGATCTGAATGATTTATTTAGAATGGCACAGGATTGGCTGGTGTGCGGTTACGAGTTCTCGTCGTTGTGCGAGGCGCAATAATCGTTGACCACGGATTATTAAGGAGAAGTATGGATTTTTCACTTTCGGTAGCGGATACGGTTATTATTATCGGGTCTGTGCTGGTTGTGGTGTTAGTGGGATTGCTGGCCACCCGCAGGCAGGACAAGACGGCACGCGGCTACTTCCTGGCCTCGGGTAAGCTGCGATGGTGGATCATCGGTGCCGCATTCGTTTCGACCAGCGTATCGAGCGAGCAGATTGTGGGTACGGTGGGGGCGGCCTACAAAAACGGCATGGGAATTGCCAACTGGGAGTGGTGGGCCTTGCCCTGCTATACTCTGCTGATTGTATTCTTTATCCCGATTTATCTTCGCAACCGCATTGCGACCGTTCCTGAACTTCTGACCCGCCGATACGGCCAGCTTTGCGGCGATATTTACAGTTGGACCATGCTGCTGGCCTATGTTTTTATTTTTATGGTTCCCATCCTTTATGGCGGGAGCCTGGCTTTCTCGGAACTGACCGGATGGAATTTTTATATTGTCCTGTGGGCCACGATTCTCCTGATTGCCCTATATACCGTCAAGGGAGGTCTGATCTCCGTGATGTACACCGATGCGGTTCAGTGCGTCATGCTGCTGGGCGGCGGGTTGCTGCTGTATTTCCTGGCCCTGAACCACATTCCCGGCGGCTGGAAGGCCATGGAAGCCGCCAGCCCTGAACGATTTCACCTGTATCATCCGGCAGATGACAAAATCGCCCCATTTGCCGGCTTGGTGGCCGGGACGCTGGGGCTTTTTGTGTTTTATCAGGCCACCAACCAGGTAATGATTCAGCGCGTGCTTGCCGCCCGGTCGATGTGGGATGGTATCATGGGGGTAATCTTCGCAGGATTTATCAACCTGTTCAGGCCGCTGGTCACGTGTTTCCTCGGGCTGATTGTTTATCATTATATCCATATTATGAAAATGGGAGAACCGCTGGCCAATCCTGACTCCACCTTTTCCTTTGCCCTGAAAACATTTGCCGGCACATGGGGACTCAAGGGCATCATTCTGGCCGGCTTTCTGGCGGCCATTATGTCGGCCACCAGCGCTTTGGCCAATTCGACGGCGACGATTTTCTCGCTGGATATCTACAAGCGGCTCAAAAAAGATGCAACGGACCAGCAGATGGTCTGGATGGGACGCATGGTCTCTTTTCTTGCATTGGCTATCGCCGGGATACTTGCTCCCCATGTGGCCCGATTCGGCGGCATTTTCATGTATTTTCAGAAGGGAATTACCTATGTTTCGACGCCGATTATCTCTGTCATCATTGTGGGTATTCTCTGGAAGAGTGCCAATTATGCCAGTGCAGTGTTCGGTCTGATTGGCGGGCTTATCATTCAGCTTGCCCTGGTCTTTGCGGACTACCAGGCCGGATGGGGATTTCACTGGTTTTATCTGGCGTTTGCCGCCGAAGTGCTGACGATTCTTGGAATGATTATCGTTGCCTTAAGCACCTCCCATGTTCAGACTGTGCAAAGCGAGTCGTTGATATGGAGGGCGTCCTATATTACGGATGTCAATGACGGCGTAAAGCGACCCTGGTACGGCAGGGCGGCTTTATGGTTCGGGATATACGCGGTCATCTGGTTTTATTTGTATTGGCGTTTCTGGTAATCTGCCGGGTTATCGCAAACGACTCTATTGACTATGTTCGGAAAATAATATACGGATTCTATTCTAAATAGCAGAGTTTTATGTGGGAGTATTCAGTGTATAACCGAGTATCAGGTAAATGGCTTGTTATTGCAGCATGGTTTATTTCGCTTGTCCAGTCTCTGGCGGCTATTCCTGTGCTGGAACCTGCGGCGATTAAACCGGACACGATGCGTGATTTTTATCTTAAAAATTTACCGGCGCTCAAAGACTATCAACCCTGGCGAATCTCCCGGTATCCTTACACACCTCCCCGTCTTGCACCGGGAGAGGGGCTGGTCCTTGTCGATTTAAAAGGCGGCGGCTATATTACGCATATATGGTGGACCGGCAGGTGGCAGCGTGAATGGGTGCAGTTCTATTTCGATGGCGAAACAATCCCCAGCATAGAAGGTTTTTGTGCCGAATTATTTGCTAATGAGACTGTCGCCGAACCCATCAATCGTTTGCCTGTCCCGCTTGATACCCTTCCGACGGATGGTCGGAATTGCTATATTCCCATGCCGTTCCATACCTCCGTGAAAGTGGTTCTGATCAATCGAGCGGAGACATCCATTGAAGACACCTATTTTATTTTTGACGGCATATTTCGGTTGTCGGAAAAGATTCCGGATTGCACTCTGAAGTATTCGGCCCAGAAAAAGCAGTATTTCTATTCCGGAACAGGCCAGGAAGAGGCGACGGATCCGCTTGGCAATGAAAAGTCTGACATTCATTTTATTGGTCAGCCCCAGACGATGGCAAACCAAATTGAATTGGAGCCGGGTCAGGAACAGGAACTGCTCACGGTTCATGGAACGGCAATGGTGGAGCGTCTTACGCTTGAAACCGATAACGCCGACAATATTCAAATGCGGATCAAATATGAAGGCGCTGACGCATGGGCTATTGATTGTCCAGTCAGCAAATTCTTCGGACAGTTGAACTCCCTGGTTTTGGAGAGCAAAGACAATCACTTTAGCTGCCACCTGCCGATGCCGTTCCGCAAATCATGGACGATTGCGGTTAAAAACACGGGTGACTCTGCTGAGAAGACAAGCATTGAAGCGGTTTATAAAAAGTTGAAATCATTCCCCAAAAATTACACCTATCTTCACGCAGCATATAACGAGGGCGTTGGCCAAGAAGGCCAGGCCTATCCATTGATGCATGCGGCAGGCAAAGGTCATTTCGTGGGGATGCTGCTGTACCATACGACTTCGCCGGTAAAGCCGACCGACCATGCTGGAGCGGATATGATCTATGGCGATGCCCAGACCGATTCCCCATTTACCCTGCGGGCAATCGGCGGGGAGGATTACTTTTGTGCGGCCTTTTTCGGCGATCAGTATGCTACTCCTTATGTAGGGGCAACCTCGTCCTATATGGATGGCGGGATGCGTTACCGATTTCATTGGGAAAGTCCCGTACCATTCACCCGCTCGCTGAATGTGGATTTCAGCATCTTTCCAGGGAACGGCTATCAAAGTGTTGCATTCTGGTATCAGGACAGCCCCGTCCCCACCCCACCTGTTTTTCAGATTCCCTGGCTGTGCATTGGTCCTTTCAGTGCTTATTCGCCGCAGGGAGACATGCTTGGCATGGTATTCGAGCCGGAAAGCAGGGTTATTGGCGACAAAACGTATAAAGTTGAGCTTTCAACTCCGGCTCGCACTATTCTGAATCGAACTGCACAATGGAAAACGAGATTTTCGCGAGGCGGATTTGTGGATTTCAATGCCGAAAACACGCAGCCTTTTGGATATCCGCCGGGGGTTATGTGCTGGGCAATTGATACGATATCGTATGCAATGACATCCATCCAATCTTCGCAGGCACAGGATGTCACGCTGATTATCGGGCATGATGATCCGATAGAACTCTTCCTGAATGGCAAGTCCATTGCCAAATTGCCCTGCCTTCCGGCGTTCAGAACTCAGGAAGTCCGAACACAACTTGTCCCGGGAGCAAATCGGCTTCTCGTGAAAAGTGCCAACCGGGTACATCCGGCAACCTTCATTTGGGACGGATTTTCGCTTGTAATCAAGGATAAACACGGTAAATATTTGCCGGATGATTGTTTTACATTGAACAAATTGAATGATCCGAATTGATATCTTTTCGGCTGCTTTGTATCTTTTTTGTATGATGTCAATTAAAAGATGAACGCAAAACAAGTCAAACATCTTGCAGAGGTTCTGGAACACTGCGGTAAGAAAACCGTGCAGCAGAGATTCCCCGACGGCACCATTCTGTTAATCCTGCCGTATGGCGGACGGATTATCGGATTCGGTTCTGGCGGCAGTGAACAGAACGTCTTTTGGACCCATCCAGCCCTCAGCTCTCATGCGAGTGCCGAGCCATTCTATGCTCAAAATCAATGGCACAACAGCGGCGGGGATCGAACCTGGCTGGCCCCTGAAATCGATATCTTCTTTCCGCAATACCCGGATAGGAAGGTATATACCCAGCCGGTGCAGCTCGACCCCGGCAATTTTTCCATCACGCAAACAGAAACCAGCCTGTCATTTTCCAACACGTGTGCCGTAAAATTATCCAGAAGTCAGCAGGTCGTTCATGCGGCAATAACCAAAACCTTGACTGCTGCTCAGAATCCGGCACCGTTGCAGGGGGTGGACTATGCCGGCTATACAACAAGCACAATACTTGAGATTTTGGATCCTGATAAAGACAAATATGGTCCTGTTGGCCTGTGGCATTTAATGCAGTTGCCATGCGGAGGGCAGATGCTGATACCCACGTATCGCAAAGCCAGTCCTCTTGTGGTATTTGGCGAAATTCCGGAGAGTGATTTGTCTGTATCGGACAATCTGTGCTGTTATACAGTGTCGCATGAGGGTTTATGCAAGTTTTCGCTGGCTGCTGCCGAAATTACCGGCCGGGCCGGATACGTTTTCGACGACCAGGGGCAGCAAACGCTGGTTGTGCGGAATTTCTTTGTCAATCCCTCGGGCCTGTATATCGATGTGCCTTTCAATGATACTCAGCGCACAGGCTTTGCTTTCCAGGTGTGCAAAATCAACAATGAACAGTGGGGCAGCTTCTGTGAAATGGAATATCACGCCCCGGCGGTTGGAGCAGGAACGGGCCAGTCGCAGTGCACGGACGTCTGTCAGACCTGGGCTTTTCGCGGCAGCCCTGGCCAGATTCAAACAATAATCAATATGCTGCTGACGCCATCAATGAGACTATAAAAGGAGAGTTCGATGTCATCTAAAACAGCCTTATCCGTGTGTTCGCATCCGGACGATGCGGAATTCGTTTGTACCGGAACCATGGCGCTGCTCAAAAAAACAGGCTGGGATATTCAAATCGCCTCCATGACCGCCGGTGATTGCGGCTCGGCGACATTGTCCCCGGATGAAATCAGCACTATCCGGCGAAAAGAAGGGGCTGATGCCGCCGCAGTGCTGGAAGGGCAGTACCATTGTCTTGAATGCAGGGATGCCTTTATCATGTACGACAAGCCCACCTTGATGAAAGTCATTGAGCTGCTCAGACGGGTCAGACCTGCAGTTGTTTTTGCCCCCAGCCCCCAGGACTATTTTGCCGACCACGAAATCACATCTCAACTGGTTCGCACGGCCTGCTTTTGCTGCGGCATCCCGAATATCGTTACGCCCGGTGTCGGGCCTTATAAATCCGTACCCCATCTGTATTATGCCGACCCGACGGGCCTGGTGGATATCTTTGGCACAGAAATCATCCCGTCAATCTATGTGGATATCAGTAGCGTCATCCAGACCAAAGAGAAGATGCTTTTCTGCCACAGGAGTCAGCGGGACTGGCTGCTGGCCCATCACGGCATGGATCAATATATCGAATCCATGAAAGCCTATGCCGCCCAGCGGGGTGCTCAATGCGGTGTCCGCTATGCCGAAGGTCTTCGCCAGCATCTGGGGCAGGGCTATCCGCAGGACAATATCCTCAAGACAGAACTGGCCGGATTCATCAAAGACCGCCCCGCCTGCAGCCGCTGAAAGCTGACTGCTTCCGGCTGGCAGCGATTCCCGATAAACGACAAGACAAAATCTGTCCTGAATCGAAAAACAAGACTATTTCAAGAAAAGACTTTACTTGAAGGAGTTTATTAGTTATAATCCATTAACGTTAATGTTTCAATAATAGCAGTTTCCATGATGGACCTGCGCAGCCATAACAATCCATTCGGGTCAGGGTGGAATAGCCAAAATTCAGAATGGACAAGAACATAATCCAAAGATACTTCTACGTATCTAAGTTGAAAGGACAGCGAGCATGAAAACGAACAAATTGGCCATCAACGGCGGCCCCAAAGCGGTAGATAAACTGGGACCGTTTCCGACAAAAATAGGAAAAGATGAGCTTCTGGAAGTACTGGACCTCTGGCAGTACTCCGGCGAGACGATGGCGAAAATCAGGACGCTGATTGAGCAGGACAAAGGAATCAAAGGCCCCCATTTGTTCCGCTATTACAATCCACGTCCCAGCAAGGTTGCCGCCGCGGAACATGCGATGAAAGGCCTGATTGGCACGACCTATTGCATGGCAGCCAATTCCTGTACTTCTACCCTGATCGCGGCGTACCGGGCACTGGGGATCGGCATGGGCGATGAAGTCATTGTCCCGGCCTATACCTTCTTTGCCACCTCGGCCACCGTTGCCGCATCCAATGCCATACCGATTATTGTGGATATTGATGATACACTGTGTATGGCCCCTGAAGCGATCGAAAAAGCCATTACCAAACGAACCAAAGCCATTGTCCCGGTTCACATGCGCGGTGCTGCGGCCCAGATGGATGCGATTATGGATATCGCCACTAAGCATGGTATTCCGGTTGTCGAAGACGCTGCTCAGGCCGGCGGCGGTTCGTTCAAAGGTCGAATGCTCGGCAGCATCGGCACCATCGGCTGCTTCAGTTTTGACTATTACAAAGTGATTGTATCCGGTGAAGGCGGATTTCTGACTACCGATGACAAGCGCCTTTACACCCGTGCCCTGAACTGGCATGACTGTGCGGCCTGCTGGCGGCCCGACCGTTTCGGGCCGGAACGGGAGAATGAAGACCTGTTCTGCGGAGAAAACTACCGCATGAGCGAATTGGAGGGAGCGGTGGCCCTGGCTCAGATCCGCAAGGCCAAAACCATCGTCTCCAGACATCATGCCGCCAAGAAAAAAATCAAAGACGCCATCGAACGGTTTGAAGGCCTGACCTTCCGGCGTCTGCCGGATGAACAGGGCGACACGGGCATTTGCCTGACGATGTTCATGCCGGATGCCCAGACCGCCCGGAATGTGCTGCCTGCCTTACAGGCCGAAGGTGTCCCGGCCGGCGGCATTTATGATTCCAAAATCCGCGATTGGCACATCTATAATTACTGGGACCATATCCTGCAGTATAAATCCGTATCGACGGATCGGCTGCCCTGGAGCGGTGTTCCTCGCAATGAACTGCCCAAATACACCAAAGACATGTGTCCCAATTCGCTGTCCTTATTGGCACGTGCAATCCTGATTGATATTGATTACAATCTGGGCGATGAAGACTGCGGCAAAATTGCAGCGGCGATCAATAAAGTGTTGAATGTCTATCTAACCGAAACCAAGGTATTTGTAAAATAACGGAGACCCCTTATGGCTCGTATCAGCGTATGTGCGGAATGCTTTTTTACCGGCTTGCCGTTTGAAGACAGAGTTGCCAAAATTGCCGATATCGGTTACCGGTATATCGAATTCTGGCATCCCGAAGGCACGTTTAACGGCAAAACAATCGATTTTTTACAGCCCAAAAATGCCGCTAAAATGACAACCGTGGCCGCAGAAAAAAAGATTGCCTACAATGACTTTGCCTTTGGTGCCTGGGATGGTTCGATTGGCGGCAATGTCACCAATCAATCCGAGCATGATCGCTATGCCCGACAGATTCAGAAAATGCTCGATTTTGCCAAAAGCATCCACTGTTCCAAAGGCATCATTCTATCCGGCCTGGCCCAGGACAATCTCACCGACCAGCAGATGAATCAGCACATCCGGGCGGCGTTTGCACAAGCCGTTCAGATGGCCCAGAAAGCCGGCGTGACCCTGCTGATTGAACCGCTCAATACCCTCGTGGACCACCCGGGATATTTTTTCAATAAAACCGACGAAGCGGTCAAACTCATTCGCGAGTTTAAAAGCCCTCATCTCAAACTCCTGTATGATGTGTATCACATGCAGATTATGCAGGGAAATATTCTTGCTTTCATCGACAAGAACATTGATATTATAGGCCACTTTCATTCTGCTGGCGTCCCTGGCAGGGCGGAACTGTTTGAAACGGAAGTCAACTATCCCCGAATCATCAAAGCCCTTGATGAACTGGGATATCAAGGATGCTTCGGCCTGGAATATTTCCCCAGGCTGGACCCTCAGGAATCATTAACAAGAACGCTGGACTATCTGAGCTAAGGAGACACGCAATGGCGGGAGTATTTAAGTTTACATTCGGCCCCTGGAATATCCACGAAGGTGCAGACCCTTTCGGGCCGATGGTGAGAAAAACCGTGGAGTTTGGCAAAAAGCTCAAACTGTATAAAACGATGGGCTTTGACGGCGTTCAGTTTCATGATGACGATGCAGTTCCCAAAATGAACGACTTGTCCCCTCAGCAAATCATCGAAGAAGCCAAATCCGTCAAAAAAAGTCTCGAAGATGAAGGATTGGTTGCGGAATTCGTCGCCCCCAGACTCTGGGAAGACCCCCGAACCATCGACGGCGGCTATACCAACAATGACCCCAAGTGCAGACAGTACGCCATCGACAGGTCCAAACGGGCCATCGATATCGCTGACGCACTCGGGACCAATCTGATTGTTCTGTGGCTTGCCCGCGAAGGCACCTACATCCGGGAAGCCAAAGACAGCAAAGTCGCCGTGGACCGTCTTGCCGAGGCCATCAGCACCATGCTGCAATACAATCCCAGGATTAAAATCGCCATCGAAGCCAAGCCCAATGAGCCGATGGATCATACTTACCTGCCGACCATCGGCCATGCGATTGGCCTGGGGCTGCTGACCTGTGATGCCTCCCGGGTGGGTTGTGTCATCGAATCGGCCCATGCCATCCTGGCAGGTCTGGATCCCTCCGATGAGATGGGTTATGCCCTGGCTCACCGGAAATTGTGGTCGGTCCACCTGAATGACCAGAACGGTCTGAAGTTCGACCAGGACAAATCCTTTGGTTCCGTGGACCTCCGCAGGGCGTTTAACCAGGTCCGCATCCTTGACAGGCACGATTACGGCCGGCAGGGCCAGTGGGTCGGCCTCGATGTCAAAGCCATGCGAAGCCAGAAAGACGCCGTCGCCGCTAAGCATCTGAGCAACAGCAGAACTATCTTCCTGAAACTGCTGGAGTTGTCCCGCAGTCTCGATGACGCCCAGGTCAATGCCCTGATTGCAGAGCGGGATTACGAGGAACTGGACCTGCTCATCATGAAGCATCTGTTGGGCTGCTGAGCCGGGAGAGACTGCTGATGAAAACCATCAAAGCCGCAATTATCGGGACTGGCTATATCGGCCCTGCACACATCGAGGCCCTGCGACGGCTCGGCACAGTCGAAGTCGCTGCCGTGGCCGAAGCCAATCAGGCCCTGGCAGACCAAAAGGCCGCTCAGTTGCATATCCCGAAGGCATTCGGCGATTACCGGGACATGCTGCAAGATCCTGCCATTGAGGTCGTCCACAATTGCACCCCCAATGTCATGCATCTGCAGGTCAATCGGGATATCCTCAACGCCGGCAAGCATTGTGTCAGCGAAAAGCCGCTGGGCATGAATAGTACCGAATCCGCCGAGCTTCTGGCCCTGGCCAAATCCAAAGGCCTCGTGCATGCCGTAAATTTCAATTACCGTTACTATCCCCTGATTCAGCAGGCCCGCAGGATGGTCCAAAACGGCGAGCTGGGCAGAGTCTTCGCGGTGCAGGGCTGCTATATGCAGGACTGGCTGCTGTATGATACCGACTGGAGCTGGAGACTGGACCCCAAAATGTCCGGGCCAAGCCGGGTGATTTCGGATGTCGGGTCGCACTGGTTTGACCTGATTCAGTTTGTCACAGGAAAGCGAATCGTCAGGGTCTTTGCGGATCTGCTGACCCTGCATGACTACCGCAAAAAGCCCAAAGTGGCCGTCGAAACCTTTGCCGGCAAGGAACTCCGGCCCGACCAGTATGAGACCGTCAAAATCGAGTCCGAAGACTATGGCCATGTCCTGCTGCAGTTTGAAGACGGCACCCGCGGCATGGCCTGCATCACCCAGGTCTCGGCAGGCAGAAAAAACCACATCGTCATCGAACTCAACGGCACCCAGAAAAGCCTCTGGTGGGACCACGAAAAACCCAATGAGATGATGATTGGCAACCGCAACAAGCCCAACGAACGGATGCTCAAAGACGCCGTCTTAATGGATAAAGACATCCGGGATTACGCCCATTACCCCGCAGGGCATAACGAAGGCTATCCCAGCGCCGTCAAGAATTTCTGCCGGAATGTTTATCGGTACATCTCGGGCCAATCCAACGAGGTGGATTTTGCCACCTTCCAGGACGGCCACATCGCCGACCTCATCGTCGAGGCGGTGCTCCGGAGTCACAAAACCGGAACATGGATATCGGTTGACTACGCATGGCTTCAGACGCTATAATTTCAGCGAATCTCGTTGACGGAGCACAATGATGAACAAAGCTGAACAGCACAAAGCCATGGTGGCAGGCCACATCTGCCTGGATATCACCCCCGTCTTCAATCCCGATATGAAAGGCAGTTTCAGCACCATCCTTTCGCCGGGAAAACTGGTCAATGTCGGCAAAGCCGTCCTCAGCACCGGCGGGGCGGTTGCCAACACCGGCCTTGCGCTGGCCAGACTCGGCGTCGATGTCCTGCTCAACGGCAAAGTCGGGGATGATGAAATCGGTGATGTGATCAAAAAGCTCGTCGGGCCGCAGCGGGCACCTTCTCTCCGCACCGTGGCAGGGCAGGCCAGTTCCTATAGTGTGGTTCTGGCGCTGCCCGGAATCGACCGGGTGTTTCTGCACAATCCCGGCACCAACGATACCTTCACCGCTGCGGATGTGGATTATGACGCCCTGAAAGACTGTTCGCTGTTTCATTTCGGTTATCCGACCCTGATGAAGCAATTCTACGCCGACCAGGGCGACGAACTGGCCGGCATGTTCCGGCAGGCTAAGCAGGCCGGTGTTGTAACCAGCCTCGATGTGACCTTGCCGGACCCCGGCAGCCCCTCGGGGCAGGTCAACTGGCTGCCGATATTCCGGAAGGTGCTGCCCTATGTGGATATCTTTCTGCCCAGTGTTGAAGAAATCGCCTTTATGCTGGACCGTCGATTGTTTGAAGCCAGAAAGGCTCAGGCCGGCGATGCCGACCCGGTGCTTGCTTATACCGCCGACGATTGCTCCCGGATGTCCGATCAACTGATGGATATGGGTGTCGCTGTGGCTGCGATTAAAAACGGCATCCGCGGCTACTATCTCCGTACCGCAGGGCCGGAGCGTCTGGGTGCCATGAGGCAATGTGTTGATTTTGATGTCAAGTCCTGGGCAGGGCGGCAGTTGTGGTCCGGGTCCTACCGGGCCGACCAGTTCGGTTCTGCCACAGGGGCCGGCGATGCGACCATTGCCGGATTCCTGACGGCATTCCTGAAAGGCCTGGACCCGGTCACGAGCCTCAAGGTAGCCAATACCGTCGGCTGGCAGAATGTCCGAAGTGTCGATGCCATCAGCGGCATCGAGGACTGGCAAACTACGCTTCAGATGGTCAAAGATGCGACCCGACCGATGAATCCGCTGGCTATTCAGGATGCCGGCTGGAGCTATCGACCGGCCCAGCAGGTGTATTATGGACCCTTTGATTGTCAACAGCGGCAGGGATGACAGCACGATGAACGAACATCTATTCGCAGGATTTGGATTTGGCCCCATTCAGAGCGGCCTGTTTGCCGCCGAAGCCTTCAAGAGCGGACGCTTCAAACGCATCGTGATTGCCGAAGTGGACCCGATGCTGGTGGGGGCTCTCCGTAGCAATCATGGTCGGTATGTCGTGAACGTGGCCTCGTTTGACGGCATCAGGACCGAACAGATTGACGGCATCGAGTGTTTCAATCCCGCCGTCGAGCAGGACCGCCGGGAACTGGTCAATGCCCTGTCGCAGGCCACTGAAATCGTCACGGCGCTGCCGTCGGTCGATTTTTATGACCGGGGCAGCACGTCGGTCGCCTCGCTCATCCGTCAGGGTCTCCGGCACAGCACCGCCCATGCAACTCTCATTTACGCTGCCGAAAACAACAATCACGCCGCCGGGATTCTCGAAGACAAGGTCTGCTTCCGGCCCGCCCATCCCGTCCAGTATCTCAACACCGTCATCGGCAAGATGAGCCAGGTCGTCACCGATAAAAACGAAATCGCCGAAAAGCATCTGACTCCGATTGTTCCGGGGATTGACCGCGCCTTTCTGGTCGAGGAATTCAACCGGATTTACGTCACCCAGTGCACCATTCCCGGCTTTACCCCGGGCATTCCCGTCTTTATCGAAAAGACCGATGTGCTGCCCTTTGAAGAGGCCAAGCTCTACGGCCACAACGCCATCCATGCCCTGCTGGCCTATCTGGCCGCACAGAGAGGCTATACGAAAATGGCCGAGCTGGAGCACGATGCCGAGGTGATGCAGATTGCCCGCGATGCGTTTATCCACGAATCCGGCCGGGCCCTGATTAAAAAATACGCCCATCTCAACGAGGACCTCTTTACACCCGCCGGCTACCGGGCCTTTGCCGAAGACCTGCTCAGACGCATGACCAATCCGTGGCTGGCCGACACCGTGGAAAGGGCCGCCCGAGACCCGCGCCGCAAGCTGGCGGAAAACGACCGGCTGTTCGGTACCCTGCGGCTGTGTCTGGAACAGGGGGTCGAACCGTCCAACATGGCCATAGGCGCCGCGGCGGGGATTGCCTATTTCATCCGTCAGGCCGGTCTTGCGGCGGATACGTCATACGAGCAGGCCTTACGTGTGCTCTGGACGACCGACAAAATCCCATTCCAGACCGAGCTGACCCGGCTGCTCCGCAAAGCCCGTTCATAAGGAATGCGTTGGACAGTAAATTACACCATCACAAATCTCATACCAGAAGCGGCAATCGTTTTGTATATTTAAGACAGAAGTATATCCGAAAGCATTCGAAATGATTAAGCATTGATAGAGCATTGACAAAATGTTGATAAAACATTGATAATCTCTTGACTCTGTAAAGCGAGGCATTAAAATCAATTTATACTCGAAAGGGATTGATATATGAATAAATTCGCAAGATACAGCATTATTATGGTAGTGATTCTCCTGTTATCGGTGGTTATGGCAGGCTGCGTGTCCTCCCGGGATGCCGTCAGTTATGTCAATCCCAACATCGGCGGCGTAGGGCATATCCTCCAGCCGACCCGTCCCACCGTCCAGTTGCCCAACCAGATGATCCGGATGTACCCCGACCGCAAGGACTATCTGGACGACCAGATTCGCTCTTTCCCGCTGACGCTCGACTCGCACCGGCAGGGCCTGCTGTTCAGTATGATGCCCTTCACCGGACAGCCCGGACAGAACCGTGCCCCCATCTCCGCCTGGAACCCCGGCAATGAGATAGCGACGCCGTACTACTATTCCGTCTGGCTGGAAGATTACGATGTCACCCTCGAGTTTACCCCCGGCGCCAAGACAGGCTGTTTCCGGACGACCTTCCCGCACAATGCCCCCAAACACGTCCTGCTGCGGATTATGCAGTCGGGCGAGTGGACCCGGCTCGATGCTCAGACCGTCACCGGCGTCGAACAGTTTCACGGCATGAAGGCCTTTGTCTATGGTCAGTTCAGCCAGCCATTCGAATTTACAGCAGCAGAACAAAACCGCAATCGCAAGGGCGGCCTGGTCAGTTGGACCCAGGACAAACCCGCCGTCATCGAATTCAGATATGCGATTTCTTTCATCAGCGACCAGCAGGCCAAAGCTAATTTCCAGTCCGAGATTGCAGGCCGGTCGTTTGAGTCAATGAAAGCGGACGCTCGTCGGGCTTGGTCCAAAGTGCTCAATCAAATCGAAGTGCAGGGCGGCACCGAATCCCAGCGCCGCACCTTCTACACGGCCCTGTATCGCTGTTATGAACGCATGATGAACATCACCGAAGACGGACGGTATTACAGCAATTACGACAAAAAGATTCACACCGCCGACCGCCCGTTCTATGTCGATGACTGGGTCTGGGACACCTACCTGGCCCATCATCCCCTGCGGACGATTCTCAATCCCGACCAGCAAGCCGATATGATTCAGTCCTATGTCCGGATGTACCAACAGAGCGGCTGGCTGCCGACGTTCCCGCTGCTGTGGGGCGACAATCCCTGTATGAACGGCTTCCACTCGACGATTATGATTCTGGATGCCTATCGCAAAGGTATTCGCAATTTCGACACCGCAACCGCCTTTGCCGCGATGAAGAAAAATGCCATGGAAGCGACCATGCTGCCCTGGAAAAACGGCCCGGCCTGTGCTCTGGACCGCTTCTATGTCGAAAAAGGCTATTACCCGGCGCTGGCCCCCGGACAGCCCGAAACCGAACCGGCCGTCCACGGCTTTGAAAAACGCCAGTCTGTGGCTATCACTCTGGGCCACAGCTACGATGACTGGGCCTTGAGCCAGTATGCCGCCGAACTGGGCCACGCCGACGATGCCGCCTATTTCGCCGCCCGGGCGAACAATTACAAGAATCTCTACTGGAAGGAAAAGGGCTTTTTCATGCCCAAAGACGACCAGGGCAACTGGATCGATATCGACCCCAAATTCGACGGCGGCATGGGCGGCCGGGAGTATTACGATGAAAACAACGGCTGGACGTACCTCTGGCAGGTCCAGCACGACATCCCCGGCCTGATGGACCTGATGGGCGGCAAACAAGCCTTTGAGCAGCGGCTCGACCAGCTTTTTCGCGAAGACCTCGGCCGCAGCAAATACGAACTGTGGGCGCGATTCCCCGATTTCACGGGCATCGTCGGCCAGTTCTCCATGGGCAACGAACCGAGCTTCCATATCCCGTACCTCTACAATTTCACGGATTCGCCCTGGAAGACTCAGAAGAAAATCCGGATGCTGCTCAACGCCTGGTTCCCCGATACGATGTTCGGCATCCCCGGCGATGAAGACGGCGGCGGCATGTCGGCCTTTGTGGTCTTTTCCTGCATGGGCTTCTACCCGGTCACGCCGGGCCTGCCAACCTATACCATCGGCAGCCCCGTCTTCGAGAAAGTGACCATCCATCTGCCCAATGGCAAACAGTTTATCGTCTCGGCCCCCGGCTGCTCCGAGACCAATATGTATATCCAGAAGGCCTTCCTCAATGGCAAGCCGCTGACCGAGCCGTGGATTACCCACGACGACATCGTCAACGGCGGCGAGTTGAAACTGATTATGGGTCCCTGGCCCAATAAAACCTGGGGCGTCAAGACAAACAGGTAAGCCCTTCCCGCAAACACATCGCAGGGGCAGTCCCAGTGCCCGCCCCTTGCTTTATTTCGTGTAGGGGCTGGCCCCCGTGCCTGCCCTATTAACGTAGCCGAAGCATCTTGCTTCGGTCTTGCGTTCTTAGCGCAACTTCTACCTGTCTCCTCTGAAGCTGGAAGCTTCAGCTGCGTTTTTTCCGATCGCGTCACCCCGTGCCTGTTGCACTCCAGCCTGACTTTATTGTGAAAACGGAACGACTTTTGGTAATGATTGCCCTGATTTAGGGGGGGGGAGAGGTTGGCATCTTTGGGCTTCCTGACCATCAATGCATTATTGTCATAGAAATTCCATAGAATGCCAATCTCTTATGACTATCTATATATTATTATAATAATAATCCAATCTTTCCATAGATGGTCAATAAAACTCCCACCCCTTCCCTGGCCATCTTATGAAACTAACAAAGGGGGTTCAATTGCCAAGGGATTATTCCATGACCATACGAAAGCGCCTTGAAAACCTATTTTTCTTACCTCGATGTTGAGCTTCGATTTTGCCCGATATAAGGTTTTGAGTGAAATCCCCTCTGTCTCTGCAGCCTCAAAAAGCTCTCTGGCCATTTTGGGGGGCTGGTTTTCGAGCTGGGTTCTCAGCCAGTCGGCGGCGATATCGACGGCGCTTTTGCTGTCGTCCTCGTCGGGCTTGTGCTTGCCTGCCAGGACGCTGTCGGCCCCGAAGGCCACCGGCTCGGTCTCGAAGGCTACAGCCCCATCGACAATCCGGTACCGCAGGCCGGTGGTGTCGGCGTAGTTGCACTTGACCGGCAGCAGCAGCCGGCTGGCGTTGCCGATGGCGTCCTCATCCCGCACGACCAGCCAGACGGCACGGGCCACCGCGGTGAAGGCAGACGCGCCGCTGATGCGGTGGACGCTGGCCAGGTCGGGCTTCTTATTCAGGTGCAGGATGCCCACCATCGCCACGCCGCGCCGCTCGGCCAGTTCGCTCAGCGGCCCCAGCGTGCGGCGGACGGCGGCGTTGTCGTTGGGGTCGCAATGGCCCAGGAAGCCCGCCAGCGAGTCGAAGAACATCAGCCGGCAGTTGGGATGGGCTTCGAGGAAATCGTCCAGCAGGCTCAGCCGTGTGCTGATATCGAACGGTGCGGGCGTGCCGTCGGCCAGCGTCAGGCCGTCCAGTACGAACACCCGCGACAGGTCCGCCCCGCAGGCCTCCAGCCGCGGACGCAGGGCATATGAGACGCTCTCCTCATCGGACAAAATGGCGACTTCCATCGGTGCACAGGGATTGCCGCGGTCGGGCCATGAATAGCCCTGCGAGGCCACCGCCGCCATGTAGCACATCAGGAAGCTCTTGCCGTGGCCCTGGATGCCGGCAATCAGCGACAGCATCCCCAGCGGGAACCGCCCCGGCCACAGCCAGTCGATGGGCATGCTGGTGTACTCCGACACCGGCCGCATCGACAGGATTTCGCCGGGCCCAATCAGGCTGCGATAGCGTGCGGTAATGTCGCGGAACTGCGTTTCCATATCCAGTAGCGCCCCCGGCAGCGACCCGAGCGCCGCGGAGTTGGCCAGCGTGGTGCCGAACTCGGCCATCTGCCGCAGCAGGTACTTGTCGCGGACGATGCGGGCATAGTAGGCGGCATTGGCGGCCGTGGGTACGGCCTCGGCCAGCTTGACTAAGTAATCGACGCCGCCGATGGCCTTGAGGGCCTTGTGCTGCTTGAGGCCGTCGGCGATGAGCACCAGGTCCCAGGCTTTATTATGCTGTGCCAGGTCCGTCAGGACACGGTACAGCGTCTGATGCTCGGGGCGGGTGAATGCCTCCGCAGCCGGCAGGATGTCGCGGACGGCCTGGGTGACCGAGCGGTCCAGCAAAATCGAACCGAGTACGCCGCCTTCGGCCGCGATGTCCTGCAGATGGGGTGAGGTGATGACTGTGTGTTGCAGCATGTGTTGAAGCTCCTTTCGTATCCAATTCTTCTTATTCAACCCAAACCATGATGGGCTCTCATTGTAAATCCTATAGCTATATGAGAATAGGTCCGCTTGGGCGGGATTGGCGGGGTTTATGCGGAAAAAGGCGGGATTGCGTGCTAAAAAATGGGTTTGGATGGGCTGTTTCGGGTTGATATTACCCAT
>Ga0228536_1001159_pt1 | contig 29330 bp, 37 predicted proteins | sample SJ1Smetagenome_FD_168611 | JGI IMG/M metagenome (GOLD analysis project Ga0228536, IMG submission 168611) | Enriched culture of PCE-dechlorinating microbial communities from Ithaca, New York, USA - SJ1.S | ecosystem: Engineered > Modeled > Simulated communities (microbial... > Unclassified...
TCCCACCATTATGACATCAGGATCGGCGCGCAGAAATGCACGGAGCGCCATTGGGAAATCGAGCCCTATTTTCCTGTTGACCTGGACTTGGCGGATTCCCGGCTGCGTTATCTCAACGGGATCCTCAATGGTCAATATCCGAACGCCGGGCTTATTGATCCTGTGTATGGCAGCATGCAGTGTTGTTGTCTTTCCCGAACCGGTAGGTCCAACGCACAGAATCAAACCATACGGTTTATTGATGATATTTAGGAATTCTTTTTGAATCTGGGAAGGCATATTCAGGCTGTCAAGATCGACGAGTTCATTCCGTGCCAGTAATCTCAAGGAAACGTCCTCGAGACCGCCAACCGTTGGCATTGTTGCAACTCGTAACTCTATGATATTGCCGTCAGCGAGCTTTATCCTGATTTTTCCATCCTGGGGAAGTCTCCGTTCCGTGATGTCTAGATCAGACATGATCTTAATACGAGACACAATTGCCGATCTCATATTATAAGGAGCCGATTTATACGGAAAGCATTCGCCATCGACCCTGAAACGGATGTTAACGCTTCGTTTGTGCGGATCAGGCTCAATATGGATATCCGTCGAGCGCATTCGATGAGCATCGTTAATCATTGCATTCACGATGCGGCGCACGACACTGTCCGATTCGGATACATCCTTCTCGTCATCGGTTCTTTCAACCTCAATGCGGATCTCTTCAGCCTCTTCGATGATCTGATCAAATTGTCCACCATCGGTATCAGGAAAATAGTGCCTGATGAATTTCAGAATTTCATTTTTGTTAGATTTCAAAAAAAGGACATCGGTTTTCTTTAATAGCCGCTTGATCTCGTCCCGCTTGATGATATTTGAGGGGTCGTCAACAATGACGGCTACACGGCCATTCTTGACTTCAAGCGGGCACCATATTTCTCGCAGAAGATAATCCCTGTTGAGATCCTTCAATAGCTCTCTGGGAACGCTGATGTCCGGATCATACACAATGTCTTCATTTTGATTTCTTACGCATTCGGGCAGATCGTTGACTGTAATTCGACGGCCGTTTACCTTGCTTGTCAGCGATATTATGATTTCTCGCAATTGTGCAACATTTTGAGGATAATCATAGTCGAGCAGCTTTATTAAAGCATCCTCATCAATATCCGCTATTCCTCCCCATCCTCTAAATTCTTCGACGAACGTATTGATCAACAGTGAAATGTCTTCCTTCCTCTCTCGTAGTGGAAGAAGATGAATCCAGGCTTTATTCAGGTTATAGTAGAGCTCTTTTTTGAACAAATTATTATCGAGCAATGCCCTAATGCCTTTTGTTGTAGTAAATAACATACGAACGTTATAGAGAAGGGACGTACTGTTTGAGTCCCTTTCTTGAATATACGTGAGCAACATTTCTTGGACACGAGGCGACAGCTCTTCCAGATTTCGGATCATTAGAGTGCCCTTGTGTGCCTCTTTCATCTTTTGCAGGTTGTTGATTACATCCTGCCAGTTATCTCCAGAAGTTGCAGCCTGGAGAGACATCTCGAGCTCATCGGCATTTATGGTTACGAAAGGATGGTCGCAACGAGGGCTGGCTTTATGGATAGCCTCGGCAAAAAGCATCTTGCCTGTACCAATTTCACCGGAGATGAGAATGGGATTGTGATTGGCCGCGTGTAGCTCTGCCTCTTTCATCAATCGAATAATCTTCTCAGACAAAGTTTTAATTCGATCGAAGGAACTCGCCTTCTCAATAGAAGGCAGATTCTCTGCCTTGTTTATATTCAGAATTTCAAGAAATCTTCGACGTTCAAGGGCCCGATAGATCGTGTTGATGAGATCATCAGAGCTGACCGGTTTCACAAGATATGCATAGGCGCCCTTTCGGATGCAGTCCGAAGCGATACCAGCTTCATTCAGTGCAGACACCATTATGCATTCAGTTGTAGGAGTTGACTTCTTGATTATTTCGAGAAGATTGATGCCATTGATGTGAGGCATCGTGATATCAAGCAGCGCGACATCAAAGATGTCACCTTTTTCCAGGGCAGCTACGGTTTTCCGGGGATCGTCGTCAAGACGGATATTCTTCAGGCCTGCCCTGAGGAGGTATCGCTTTACGCTATCAAGATAATCTATCTCGTCATCGACAATTAGTACTCTGTTTGGCATCTGGATATCCTTATTTCTATAACCGGTATTTCATTCAGGAGATCATTGAAAGCGCTTGTTAGCACTGTTAATTCTTTGCAATGGGTACGGACAATCATGTCTTTGCGTTCAGATAAGACAGCTCATTGGAGATGTCACGAAATGCCACGATCTGGCACATGGATTTGTGCGAGATGATCCTTCTATGATGCCTTTAAATAAGCAATTAGCGTGCCTACTCAAATACTTAGAGTATGCAGGACGGCAAATAATGTTTCGGCAGAGGGATATTGGCGCAGTGATAAAGAAATCGCCTGCATGTGTGCAGATATCCAAGCGCAACGCGCAAAGTAGCATGAAGGGGGGGACGAGAAAGTAATCAGACGCATGGCAATAGTCATGATTAAATGACTATTGCGTTCTTTAGGTTATTTTAATGAGGCGTACTTCTGGAAGTAGAAGGGATATGCTCCTGCACCGATTGTAAAATCAAAGGAGTTAACAGAAAAGCCCACATGCATCGTTCGTGTCATGTTCTGGACAGCACGATAAGCGATGTAATACGATTAGGTAATAGGTAGAGCAGGTCTGGAATATGAAATCTACCACAGGGGAATTTTCACATGGACACATGAGCAATCTAGTAAAAAAAAGTGTGTCATTGCAGCTGTACTTCTGCAACGCTATTGATACATGAACACGATCACTGTTGCTGAAACCGATGCCTGTCTATCTATTTCAAACAGGTAAAGTGTTAATTACTAAATTCAATAAAGGATCCGCTTTTAGAAATGTCAGCAATAATTCTCTCATCGTTAAAGATGTTATCGAGTTTAAGGCGATTTATGAAACCTTGATAGGATGGTGGCAAGGGTTGCACGGCAAACAAATATTTTTCGTCCTGCTTTACAAACAATTTTGCTATTTGGTTCGCTAAGTATAGGGCTGTTAAGTACTTCTGATCTTCATTCTTAGAGAGATGAAAAGATTTATGCGTAAACAATGGATAATGATGAATTTCGATTACATTCAAAAGCTGCTCCGAAATTCCACTATCTTCTAAAACAGCTCTGCTAATAACTGCGTGATTGACGCCGTACAGTTCGTCTTCCCGAAGTATGCTCAGCTTTTCACCGTACGGTATGATAACTTTGGGATCAAAAGTGCGGCCCTGAACCAATCGCGGTAAAATGAACTTTCCAACATCGTGCATCAAGCCGAGTGTATACAGTTTTCCTCTGTGAAGTCCCTCGAAGGCATCGGAAAGATAAACAGCACAGAGTGCGGCTTTGATTGAGTGATCCCAAATGACCTTAAGCTCAGGATTTAAAGATGCCTCAGCAGAGAACTTCTTGGAAAGTACATTGTGAAAGAGTATAGACTTTATATTCACGAAACCTAAGATTGCCAGGGCATGATTTATCGAATCTACAGATTTTCCCGATCCAAAATAAGCGGAATTGGCTGAGCGTAATATTTTGTTAGACAATATAGGATCCGTTGAGACTATTTTAGCTATCTGTGACAGATCCACTTGCGGGTCATCGAGCATATTAGATATTTTGTAAACAGAGGAGAATTCTCTCATGTCACCGATGCAGTTTTTTGTTGCAATATAAAGTTCTTGGCTAATATCTGAACGTTTGATAGGCAATGTTTCATTCAAAAAATCAAATTGAGTGTGCGAAAATATTGACTTCAGACCGCTTTGAATGGACTCACGATTCGATTCGATAATATTGCGTTGTTCTTTATTGAGAGATGAAACGGCAAGGCCTTGCTGAGGCGTAGATTGCCTCCTGACTTTAGCTTGGTTCTTCTTCATGTTTGAGTGCAGCTCTTGCTTCTTAATCAGCATGAAAATAATTAGCCCGATGAAAAATATGAAGAAAACGATAATTGCTGCTTTCATGATGTGCCCCTTATTCTGATAATAGTGACATAAAAAGAAAATAATTATTACTATGTTAGAATGTCAGCATCTCAAAGAAAGCGTAATGGTTCAATTATGACGAATAGCGGTAATTTAGTATAATTATCCTGGCTTTACCAATATACATACACATATGATGCCAAATTCCTTTTTATATTTTCTTTTTTTGATTAAATTTGCAATTGATATATATATAACGATATCTGACACATAAGCACACTTTGGCTGGACAAGGAATAGAGTAATCCCAATCATTTCTGTGGCCTAGTCTATGTCGTTGGAAATATGAATGCCTAATATGAGCAGGTATTAGAGAATGCAACCAACTATAGTAAGAGAAGATAAAGATTGTGTAAAGCGGCATACAAATTGCTAACTTATCACTTAAGAAACTCAGGAAAGATAATAAAGGATGCTAGGAACGGATCAATCTAACGCTAGGAAAGCCAATTCTAGAATTGCATATAATAATATAGGCAACACATGAACGTAAATATGATAAAAGAAATAATTGGCAAATATCCCTCCGAGGCGTTGGACGAAGAGGGGTTGGTTTTATGGGAAAGTAATGTGAAAATAGGCAATGGGCAGGTGGATATTGCTCTGAAAGATAGCAAGGGGTGCTTGCTTTTGCTTGATGTTCAAAGAGGGCCTCTGGATTCTGGTAAAATTGAGCAGCATATAGATCGCTGCAACGGGTTCTTAAAAAGTAATCCCTATTTTCATATTCGAATCATGTACGTTGCCAATTATATCAGCACGCTTCAGAAAGATTTCTTCCACCGTTGCGGTTATGAATTCAGGGAACTTTCTCAGAAGAAATTAGTCGAGATCGTTGAGAAACATGAACTGCTTCATGAAGATCGTCCGCTGTCGAATATTGGTGAGCAAAGCATTAGAGCTCATGACAGAAAGAAAGACTCCATCAGAATTCTGATTTTGGAAGATGATCCGACTAGCGGAACATTGTTGACGAACTTCCTCACACCTCATGGCAATTGTGATCTGGTCACGGACGGAAAACGTGCAGTCGAATTCTTTCAGACGGCTATCCGTGCCCATGCTAGATATAATCTCGTCTTGGTTGACATTATGGTGCCGGGAACCCTCGGCCATGATGTCGTGCGACTGATCCGCGAAGTAGAAAGAAAAGAAGGCATTCCCTTCGAAAATAAAGCAAAAGTGATCGTCACGAGTGCTCTGAGTGATCCAGAAAATATCATTGAAGCGTTCAAGGCTAACTGTGATTCCTATTTAATCAAGCCCATCCGAAAAACCAAGCTGGTTAATGAAATTAAATCACTCGGCATTCCGATCGACTCTGAAAGTACCATCCGGTAGATTACCTTTCTAATTGTCAAAGCCTTGTACGCATTTTGTTGTGATGAACCAGTTGCATGAGTAGCGGTTACATAAATTTCTCTTTAATGAGAGATCACATTTTTTCTCTTATCATAGGATAAATGGTAAAGTTATTCATATAGGATCAAGAATGGCAGAAATAATACAATACCCGGGTGCATCTGAACAGAGTTGGAATATGGTGAGAGAGGCAATAAGAATAAACATACAACAACATGGTGTGCCGGATGATGTAGTCGAGCAAGTACTCGCTGAATTGAAAAAAGTCTATTCAGAGCAGATCAACAAAACAATATCTGTAAAATTTGACATTGTCGATGTTGAGGGGCTTACTGAGATACAAAGGAAGAAGCTGACAGAGGCTTTCACGCAAAGTACGAATATTATGGAAGAACAGATTAACCAATATTCGATAACACTGCTGGCTCTTATCGCTGGATTATATGTAAGAGCAATAATGGCTGAAAGAGGATTAAAAAATAGTCTGAATATGGATGCGTGAAAGAAATATAAAATAAATAATAGACGTTAATACAGAGCCATGAAAAATGATTCAGACATTAAGGCATAAAGCAGTTGTGTTTAACGTGATGTCCTTTGTCGATTAGGTGTGTACAGGCTATCTTGATTTTATTAACAAACATCATCATCAGTTGCTTCGGAAGCGCAAGAGGACCAGGTTCAATGAAATCTCTTGCCTTCCCGTAATTTCTGTGAAGAAAATCTCATATTACCCTCGTTGTGCCCAAAATCCATGGATGGAGTCTGCGAATCCGGGCGCCGAAGTATGCTAGCTATATCAATCGTATCTATCATTCTTGTGACGACTGCCATTTTCTATTCCCTCTGCCGGATTTCGTCGAGGACTTACGGCCATATCAACTCCAAGTCCATCGTATTCGTCCATCAGGACGATAGAAAGCACTTCGGGGATCTCTTCCTGAATGGGGATATCGAAGGGATTCACCGGATCTTGCAGGTTCTACAACAGAGAGAATTGCTCGAGATCATCGAGATGGGCGAAGAGATCTACCTCGTCAACCATAATCCGGCTTCCATCGAGAATATCGGGTCAGTTCCGAGAGGGCTGTTTGTGTCGGATTATCATCCGGTAGAAGACTTGCGAACTCTCAGAGCATCTGATAACAGCTTCAGGCATGTCTCCTTGGAAGAGGGACGTATGACTGTTCGTAAACCGCTCAAGGCATTCAAAGCCGAGGAAATCACAAACGATCTTTTCATGTCTGACTTTGACATCCTTGAAATTCTCAAGCATCTCAGTCCACAAGCTCACTTCTTTTCTACTTCAAAGGCGTAATAAGATCTCCCTTATTTTCACACAACATTCGGTGCTAAACAGATTGTTGATAAGTATGTTTGAAAGCCTGTTTGCAATCATTCAAATGAACTGATTATACTGCATTTCTAGCTATTTGCCCGTCCGCATGGCAACTACAAAATATAAATGATTCTGGTCAGCTAGAACAAATTAGTTGCATGCTTTTCATTTTATCCACACTTAACGGGAAATTATAAACATGCCGTGCGAATTGTGCACCACGCAAGAAAGGAAAAAACCCATCCCGGCTGATATGATAGAGAAGCCTCATTTTCTTCCTGCTAAATTAAAGGACCGCATGCTTAACCTATTCATGGTGGTTTTCAGATTCAAATCATGATAATCGATCGAAACCACTATGAACTGTGATTAATAATTATTCATGAACCTTACAGTTCCATGTGAGGTGCCATGGATGGACGAGGAATACCCGGCATTTCGTAAGAGTCGGGGTTTCTCTTTCTCGCAAGAAGTATGAGGTGAAACAATCCCCCAGGCACTTGACCCAAGAGAAACCGTGACCTTGGAGAGTTACTAATGTCGGAGGTTATCCAGGCGGAAGCCCTTATCAATCTCCTCGACAGAAAGGGGATCGTATCGAAACACTAACTGCTGGAAGAAATCGTAGCTGTTCGGGCATTGTCACATAAGAGGAACTGACACGGTTAATTGTGATCATTGAGATGTCAAAGGAGGATAAAGTGGACGAGAATACTCATGACCTCGGCAAGAATCTGATGGAAGAAGCAGTTGAACAGCGAAATGCGAGGAATAACAAGAACGACAAATTATTGTTACGCTACATTATTGGCATCCTTGTTTTGACAATACTGTTGGCCGTATACGTCGGCTATCAGCAGTATTCTTTGTCGCAGCAGCTCAATGAACTGACCAAGGGCATTAGCAGGCTTGAGCAAAGGATAGGTGGTCTAGAAAAGCAACAAGCAGAGTTTCAGGCTAGATCCTCCAACACCCCTGCCGCGCATGATATCGAGTCCCTATCATCCAGAGTTAGTGCGCTGGAAAAAAGAATGACTTCGTCTCAGGCTCAGAAGAAAGCACCCACTAAATCCTCAAAGAAGTCTAAAACTGTCAAGAAACGCTAGTAGCTGAAAAGCATATATATTGATTGCGTGAAAATGAGGAAAGAACCAACAGGGTATATTCATTGTCAGTGCAGTAGGGCCCAGTAACCAGTGATCGTTGTTTTACCTCAGATGTTCCAGAATATTTTTCAATTCGTCCAAGTCAAACGGTTTGGAGAGACAGAAATCCGCTCCCGCCCTCTTGAGATCTGTCAGAGATGACAGGTACCCGCTCATGCCGATGATGTAGACAGCATGAAAATGGGATTTGATGATCCTGCAGAGTTCAGCACCGTCAATGCCGGGGATTTCAGAATCCGTGATGACAAGATCATAGCGGGTGTTCTGAAGCTGCCTGATTGCCTCTCTGCCATCATTTGTTTCAACCGCCCCATAGCCAAGCAGCCTTACGTAAGAAGAGAGAACTTGTGCAATATTCGGATTTCCGTCGATCACGAGCACTCTCATGGCGGACCTTGATGTACTATAGTCGGCGCTCAATGCTGTATTTTTCATATAATCGAATCCAGGGTGCTTGATTCAGAACAGGCTGAGGGCATAATTTACGCCGCTGTAGAAGCGTTTTGAATTGATCTCCCCCTGCAGGCATTTCAGTTTGGCTGTTTCGATCGAGCTTATTAACTGAATCATGTCAGGTTTATTGTGCGGCAATCCTTTCTGGTTATCGAGGCAGGAGAGTATTGCTTCAATTTCATGACCTAAGTCGTCCTTAAAATCAGTGCCGGCGGCCTTCCTGATGGAATGAACGTCCTTATCTGGAATTTCGGGAATCTTCATGGCCTGGTCCTTTCAATTTATTCTGTCACTGAAAACTTGAGTTTTCGATCCTGGTAACGTCTTCCATGTCGGCCCCTTTGCAAAGGTAACAGTAGTTGACGAGCCACAACCCCTTGCCCATTGTCGCATCCTTCTGAAGCCAGATATTGCCGCAGTATTGACACCGGATGACGGCGCTGCATGAAAGCTGCGCGTAACAATTCTGACAAACGTAGACGATGATCTTTCGATTGCTGACACTGAGCTCTAGCGACATGGAGCCGTTGTTGCCCTCGGAATCACCATTGCAGAATCTGCAGACAAAACCGCCCATCGTACTTACCTGTCCTTTGCATTGGCCTCCATTTCCACTAAATTCGCTAAATCCTGCAATTGTCCCTCATGCCGCTTTTGTTAAGAGCCGGAAAGCCTCGACTTCCTTTCGTGGATCCTTGTAATACCTGTTTTGCCGGACCCACGTGAGCATGCACGACGAGCAGAGAAGATAGCCGTTGTTCGTGATGCACCAGTCAATTCCCTTCCATTCCATGTGCTTCCCGCAATCGTCGCACAGGCACGGACCCTGATGAGCTTTTCTTGTGTTCAGCGAATTTTTCATGGTTAATCCCTCATTTGTATGTCCGTCTTAACCTCTTAAAGGGCACCGAATATGCCAGATGCATGTCAATTCATATGAGCAATTAAATCAGATAGATAGACATATCCATTGATAGGAGGATGTACTGAGGGACTGTGCCACTATGGAAGACTGATTTGAATCGATGGGAACATCAAAGGGTTAGCCGATATGGCTATTATGGGACGGTAAATAGTGGAGTGGGTTATGTACCGATGGGTAGAATCCAGTCGAGGCTACTAATGTCTTCCTGAAAGAGTTGAAATTACATTGGACCCTTGAGTACTAGGATTACAATCGTTAATCCTCAAAAACAGAAGGCAGAGCCAATCGATCATGCCTTTCGCTTTTTTTGAAGGTAACGTCTAGAATGGGAACCAGACAGGTAAGGCGATGCAGACGTTGCCTATGGGCGAGCAAACGTACACAGATGCAATGTCTGTCTTTTAGGAAATACAGGGAAAAGGTTTAAATAAAATACGATCTTTCTTGTGCTATTGGTGTGCAGTTTGCGTGGCAGTCTGCGGGTATTGTTAATCCGCACCATATTTAATTTGTGACGGTAATCTTCCATATAGATATTTAAAATATGAAATGCAAAGAGTCGCGGGTGAAAATATTCATTTTCATATTCTTTACAACGGTCAGCAAGATGCCATATATTCAAAAAAAGCATCTTCTTTTAAAAAAAGGAAGTAGATATATATTGTCAGCATGCAGATACTATTTGAATATGGTATCTGCATGCTGACACATCCGGAATATTTAATTCACCATCCCCAATATCGCCCCGCCCACCTTCTGCAGCCTGAACCTGCTCTCCGCCGATAACAACTCATACTGCGCAGCCTTGGTATGCGTGTTAACCACTGAGAACATCGTGAACCCATATTCCTGTGCAAGGGCCCACTCCACCGCTTCCTTCTCCTCCTTGCGAAGCTCGAACTGCCGATTGAAGTTTTCAATAGTCGCCTCTGGGTTCTCAACCTTGCTCTCCAGCGAGATCTGAAACTGCTCCCTCTGTCGACCAAATCCCTGCTTCAGTTCGTTCAAGACTCCTGGGAGGTTTGAAAGGAGCTTGTTGGAAACATGCCTGTAGGAGGCAGAAACCGCTGTCTTGGAGATCATCCCGTTGGTGCAGACCAGTCTCAGGGTAAACGTCGAAATCGACAGAGCTGCCAGTCCCACTTCGGAGTTGCTCACAGAAATGCCAGGTGTCATCCTGTCGCCATTGATTCGGAAGGTTTCCTGCTCATCCGGGACGCTGACCAGCATGAACTCGTCATCCAGCGAGTATTGAACTCGGGTGTTGGGTTTGTATCCGTGCTCGAGCAACCTATCGAGAACCTCCTTGTTGTCCGTGGGAATGTATCTCGGGGTGAAGATTGCCCTGACTTCGTTGCCGTCGAACCGGAAAAACAGCTTTTCGTTCTTTTCGTGCCTGATCCAGTAGTTGAGGTTGTTTTTCTGGATCTCGGAAGGACACTTCCGCAAATAGTGGATCGGGATTCCCAGTCGGTAACAAATCCCCTGCTGCGCGATAGATCGCAAATTGTAGCTTGTACCCGAGATGCAAAACTGTTCTAGGTCCGTAAAGGAGACGTCATCGACAGGAATCAGCCTGTCCTCGTGGAACCTAGCCATGCTAGTTACTCGGTCATAGACCTTCTCAAGGGTCGTCATGTTTGACATGTTTCAATCTCCTCCTTTTCCGACCTAACCTTAGGTCGCTTCCGTTTCTTCTCAGCCTTCTGGACAGCAACCGGAGCAGGTTCCTTATCGCCCTGATGATCACCTGCAGGGTTAGGATTGTTTTCCGCTGTCTGGTCATTATGGATTTCTTCCTTGGTCTCCTGCGTATAATTTCCTGGTTTCCCCAGGTCGAAGAGGGCGATGATCACAGGCATGGAGATGGTGGGGTAGAGATCCTGGATCTCCTGTTCGACCAGTTCCTTGGTGCTCCCAAGAGGGGATTTCTCGCTCCTCTGGGCGGTCAGAAGGACAATGCCAATCTCGATTTTCTTCTTGTCGAACCCCACCTGGAGACGAAGCAGGGCATCTTGGATGTATTCGTAACTCGAAAAGCTGCCGTCGATGGCAACTCCATTGTGAAGACCCTTGTACTGGTAGCGGCGCCCATCCAGAATGCTCAGGGGTTCCTGCCTCCAATCCATTTCCGAGAGAGCCTGACGAAGCAACTCACCCCGGTATAAAGTTCCCTGCAGGACATCGTCGAGGTAGCGCAGGGTGGAGAGGATGACGTTTCCCATTTTCTTCTTCCTCACGATCCGGTCTGAATCGCGAAAGTACAATAATTCAAATGACATAGGTATTCTCCTTTCTGTGGATATGCCTGTTCCGTAATGGAGTAAGGGGAAGGTCATAATTGATCCTTCCCCATTCGAGATAGGGTTTAAGGGAGATCTCTTGCTGTGGACGGTTTTAGAAGGTTCTGGAGGGACTTATGAGTCGCCTTTGACCCCCATCGCTTCATCCAGAAAGATGGATTTCCTTGACGGTTGAGAAAGGTAGGTATGACTCCAGCTGAGGAAGAGCAGCTTCATCGCTCGACTCATGGCCACGAAGCAGATCCTGCGCTCCTCCTCGATATCCCCCTTCTTGGAGGGGAGTATCCCTTCGACCAGTCCGACCACGAATACGACCGGAAACTCCAGCCCCTTCGCTTTATGTATGGTCATCAGGGACACCCCCTCCTCGTCGTTGGTGCTCTCGTCCTGAAAGGTCTCCGTGTATTCAATAAATGCCTTGATTCCGGAGAACCGGGTTGCCGCGAGCTGTAACTGATTGAGGTTCTGAATCTTGGAGTCATCGGGCGTCGGAATATCCTCATCCGTGACGTAGCGGTCGTAGTCGAGACTATTTCTCAGGAGATTGATGACCTCCGCTGGGTGCAGAGTATGGGCAAGCTGAGTCAGGGGGTCCAGGAACGAGACGAGCTCCCTGACATTCTTCCGGATAAAAGGGGTATCCGGTCTGAACGATTTGAGAGCCTCATAGAGATGGACCCCCTTGCTTGCAGCCTCCTCCTCGAGTTGGGTGATGACCTTCCTGCCGATGTATCTCGTGGGAACATTGACTATTGACAGCAATGCTTCATCGCCAGCATCGGAATTTGGATCTGAGATGACTCTGAGATAGTCCAGGAGCTTCTTGATCTCGGGGCGGTTATAGAAACCCAGACCATTCTCGATGCGGTAGGGGATCTTGTGCTGGGAGAAGCATTCCTCAAGCACCCTGCTCTGGAAGTTTGCACGATAGAGTACAGCGATGTCCTTGTACTCGAATCCCCGGTTCCAGATGAGCTCCTGGATCTCGTTGACCAGGTTGAGCGCCTCCCCCTCTTCGGACGAGCCCTCAAGGACTATGACCTCTTCCCCATCGGGATTCTTGGTCGTCAGAGTCTTTTCGATCTTTCGGGTGTTGTGCTCAATGAGGTTCTGACAGACCCTGAGTATCTGCGGAGTGCTTCTGTAATTGCGGTTGAGGATAAAGATCCTCGACCCCGGAAACATCTGCTCGAAGTTGATGATGTTGCGAACTGATGCCGATATGAAGCCGTAGATGCTCTGCCAGTCGTCACCACAGACCCAGAAACTGGAGCCGTTGTTGGACCCTTCAATCAGGGTCTTCAATATCTCCAGCTGCAGGGGGTTTGTGTCCTGGTACTCATCGACCAGCAGATGAACGTAACGCTCAACATACTTCTCCCTAATCGAAGGGTTTTCGCTGAGCAGACGATATGCCCTGACCAGGAGGTCGTCGAAGTCGTAAAGATACTTCTTCTCCTTCTCCGACTCGTAGAGTTCGTAGACATCTGCAACCTTGAGCATGGATTTGTCTCCGTCATAAAGGGTCCTGAACTCCTCGACCGAAATCAGGTTGTTCTTGGCAAGGGATATCTCCTGCATGACCATGCCGATGGAGAGATTCTTGGCCTTCAAGTCCCTCATGACATTCCTGATGAAAACAAGCTGGTCTCTTCCGGAGAGGATCTCGAAGATCCTCCCTTCGGTTCGAAGTAAATAGTGGCAGAAGCTGTGGATGGTGCTCAGGGTGACTCTGGATGCTTGATTGCCTAATACGGGGATTAGTCGTTGCCTCATCTCCTCTGCCGCGTTTCTTGTAAATGTGAGTCCCAAAATTTGCTCTGGAGCTACTCCGTGTTCAATGACGAGCTTCCCGATTCTCTCCATCATGGTCCTTGTTTTGCCTGACCCTGGTACAGCCACAACAGCACAGATCCCCTCAATGAAGCTCGCCGCCCTCTCCTGTTCCTCGTTTAAGCGCATTGCTGATACTCACCTCGCTTTCTCGCTCCAGAACGGTTATGGCCATGCCGATCCGGAAGGTTTCAGAGACTAGCTGGTCCAGGTAAGGACTCGTCTTGTCCTTGACCAGGTATTGCCTCATCAGCTTCTGCTTTTCCCTCAGGAGGCTTTTGAGGAATCGAATGACCGCATCCTCCGTGTGGTTTTGAAGAAGGGTCGTGATGTCAAGGATCCTTCTCGTTCTGCCGCCGTAGTCGATGACCAGGAACTCCTGCGCATCGTTTATGATCTTTTCCGTCATGGTGTTCACCTCTCGAACCATTCGTCGCAGTGTTTCTTGTATGAGCAATTTTTGCATCGCCAATTTTGGGAATCAGAATTTGGAATAAACACTCCATTAGAAATGCCTCGCCAGACCTCGGCGATCTTCTTTTCCGCTCGTTTGAAGTCATTCTCGGTCCTCGATGTGTAGAACTGCTCAAACTTGGGAGTTTTCGTTTTTATGAGACAGTCGAACCGAAGCAGGATTTCCCGGTCTGCATGACCGTTTGCCCTGGCTGCCATATGGTAAAGGGTCAGCTGGAAGTTTCTATCTACTTCATCTCGCCCGTACGATCGCCCCGCTGTTTTCCAGTCAACCACGATGATGGTGCCCGATTCGTCCTCCTCGACTAGGTCGAAGGCGCCAATCAGCTTCACGGGCAATCCCTCAATCGTGAAAGAGAACGGCTCTTCTATGGAAACCACTTTGAACTGCCCGTGGGGGCACTTGTGATAGTAGATTGTCAAAAGCTCCTTTCCCTCCATGAGCAGAGTTTTGAAGTCCTTCCCTTCGGCGTACTGGATGTTCTCATAACCCTCTGCTGCTGCCTTCCAGTAACGCTCGAAGTGCTCGTGCAGCTCCTTGGCGGTCATGGTTTTCCCGTCCATCTTTCGCTTGTGAAAGTCGGCAAGGGCAAGGTGGATGCAGCTTCCAAACTCCAGTGCATCGGCTCGGAACTCGGGTGGCAGCCTGTCTACCCTTCCCAGCTTGTAGAGCAGCCCGCAGTCGATGTAGTCCCCGATGCTGGATGCCGACAGATGAGGCTCTTTTCTCAAGTCGTTTAATTCCATTTCAACCTCCTGATCCAAAATACGCAGGATCCTGCGCTTTTCGAAAAGATGGGACAGGACACACCAATCCCCATGCATCCTGTCCCGGATGTGGAGTAAAGGGAGATAGAGAATTATGAACGGGATTGATTATGCAGATTGCTGGAGTTGCCGAATGAGAGCAGAAGCATCCTTCTGAGACAGGTGCTCGACCTTGACGCCGAAGGTATCAACGGCCATCTTCTCGAGCTCCTCGACAGAGATCCCCCTTCTGCGAGAGAGATTGGCGATGGCGTTTGCCTGGGCAGAGGAGATCTTGGGAGTGGTCTCCTGCTTGGACTTGCCTCGTCCGTTGCCATTGCCATCAGCTTTCTTCGTCTCAGATGCCCTGTTGCCGTTGCCCGAGGATGGAGGGGCAGTTTGGCTCTGAGGGGGATTAGCCGAAGTTGCCTGTGCAGCCGGCTCCTGCTTCTGGGGGATAGCCTTGGTCTCCTTCTTCTCCACTTTGGCAATCTTTTTGGGTCTTGCCTGGGGAAGCTTTCCTGTATCCCGATTCTCGTTGATGTCGATGATCTCCCCGAAGTCCGAGATCTCCTCCAGAGCAGTCATTCCCACGTTGGTCATGGAGCGAAGAGCTCTGGCGATTGCCCTGGTGCTGGCCATGCGAAGAAGGTGCTTGGCGACTCTGGGATGGCAGTTTTGGGGGTTGGCATCCCCCACGTCGGTGAAGACCTCACCCGACTTGGAAAGAACCGTAGCCTTACAGATGGCCATGTGACCGTTTTCCGCTGTGGGAAGCTGCAGGGGCTCCACGTCGATCTTGAGGATTCCCTTCTGGTGCCCGAGGTCAAGGAGACCCGCGTAGAGCACGAAGTCCTTGTTCTCGATCGTCGTGATGAATCGCTCGTCGAGCTTGGGCTTTCTCCTCTCCAGGAACTGCGCCTTCTCCTGCTCCCCGTTGGGAACGCAGCTCATGACCGCCAGGATGTGCTTGCACTTGAAGCTCTGGTCGTTCTTGATCCCCCGGGCGAAGTCTCCGCAGGTGCAGGAGCACTGATTCTCATCGACGAAGAAGACCTTGTAACAGATCTTTTGCTCGTCGGACTCCACGTAGAACCAAGTCTCATCCACCTGGATGACCCTGAGGTTTTGTGCCTTCTCACTTCTTTTTTGAAGCTCCACCGTTGTCATTCTTGTCACCTCCCATGAAAATGTCCTTGATAAGCAGTGCAATGCCGATCACTATCTGAGCGATCTTGATGATGATCCTGATGGTCTTCTCCTGCATGGACTTCCCCTCCTTTCTCAGAAGGGGGTGTCGTCTTTGTTCTCTCCCTCCTTGAAACCCCTGCCATCGGTCTTGATGAACTCCAGCGTGTTGGCGATGAGCTGGTAGGTGCTCTTGGATACCCCCTCGTCGGTTTCCCAGATGTGCCTGTCGAGGGTTCCGATGACGGCGATCTTTGCCCCTTTGTGCAGGCACCTTGCCGCGATGTCGGCGAGCTTCTGGAAGCAGACGACCCGGATCCAGCAGGTCTTCTTCTTGGAAGAGTGAAAGGCGATGTTGAACGATGTCACCGGATTCCCTTCGCTGGAGTAAAACACTTCGGGATCCTGACCTAAATTGCCTGTGAGGACGCACTGGTTGAGCATGGTGATTCTTCTCCTTTCTGAGCGAATTTTGGGCAATCCAAGAATATCCTTGAATTTTCAATGATTTATATATATAGAAGTGTTCGTTATCCTGGAACTGGGGGGAGGAAGGGATGGCAAAGGAAGATCTCGTCTTTATTCTCAAGAGACTGCTGCAGACTGACACCTACCTGGAATTTTTACTCCAACTCGATGAAGCTGATTTGAGGACCCTGATTGCTTGTATCAGGGAGAGGATTGATCGGGGGAAATGAGGATAGCCAATATAGGTTCTGCGTTGTCGAGAGGAAGCAGGAATGCTTTTTGACATCGGCATATGATGATTGGAATAAAAGGGGGCTGGACATGAACAAAGGCATCTTCCGAGTTCTGGTTGGTCTAATCATTATCTCAACCTATGGCTGTGCGACGATGCAAGACAAATGGGAAAAGGCAGCCAAGGAGGATACGATTCAAGCCTATACGCTGTTTCTGAAAAATGAAAAACCCGATGCGGAGTACAAGAATAAGGCCGAAACAAGGATACGGGAGCTTAGAGAGGCGCAGAGGGCGAAGGATGAGGCGGCCGCCTTCGAACGTGCACGAAATTCAAAAAGGCCAGAATATGACCTCCAGAAATTTCTTTCCGCTTATCCTTCAGGAAAACATGCGCCCGAAGCCAGGAAACTTCTTGAGCAAAGCGCCTACAACCGGGCCATGAAAGATAATACGGCATATGCTTATTCCACCTTCCTGTCCCGTTACCCCAACAGTGAGCAGGCACCAGACGCAACCGCACGCCTTCGCAAGATTCGCTTCAACAATGCCCGCAAGTCCGAGTCTCTGAGTGAATATGAAAATTTCATTAAACAATACCCGGAGGGTGAAGACACCAGGGAATTGAAGAATGATCTGCCGAGAATACAGAAATTGGAACAAGACAGAGAATTGGAGCAACGCAAGTTTGAACAGGCGAAAAAGTTGGGAGAGATCGCGCTGCGGATGGCTCCTGTCATTGTGTCTCCTACCAAGAGGATGCCGGATGGAACAACCGTGCAGACCCTCGGAGGTTCAAAGCTGAGTCCGCCTCTCGACCAGAAATTACGAATGGCTGAATTCCGTAAATTATTAGAGTCTGGTATTGACCCAAATCTTGTTCGCATCAGCGGGTTCAGGCCTCATTACGTGTACAAAGGCGGGGCCATGTCTTTTGGTTATCCCGGTAAGGTAGTTCCCGCAAAACAGGATGGGATTACCTTGCTGGAATATTTTAAGATTATCGATCTCAAGGAAGGTGCTGATTTAGTGAAAAAGTACGGCGGCAAGTAGAGAAATGACTATTCCTTTTGAAGGAACATCATTCGGCAAGAGGAGTATCATGGTTATGCAGATATCGGTCTTTTTGAGGAGATGTCTACTATGCTTCTTCCCGTTTTCTGCACTTATATCAGCGATCGCAGTGACAGGCTGCACGACAGTGCATAAAGACTTCAAACCTTTTACTCCAACGCATGAAAATCAAATAGCAACACAGACAAAAGTGGCTGTCATACTGCCCAATGAGCTGTGCTCGCTTTACTACATACCGAGGGACTTTCAGGAATTTTCATTGGGTCCTGTCGTCTGCGATAACGCCAGAATTGCTGCCAGAAGAGCATTTGCCGACCCTGTGTTCTTCAAAAGTGAAAGGGATGCTCAGCCGGCGCAGGCTGATTATCTCGGTATAGTGCGCTCACGAGATGTTTGGCTCCATTCGATAAGGAAAATTCCGGCCCGTGTTGTGACAGGTGCTTTATTGTCATGGGAAGTACACTCCCGCGATGGTAAACGACTGTATGGCGCCACGGTTTACGGCGAGGGCGAGGATCAGCGAACCTTTGGTCTCTCCGATGTCCGTTATGAAACCAGCATGCAGGAATGTATGGATGATCTCGCAGCGAAATTATGCCAGCAGATGTCCGGCATGACACAACGGGCGGCCAAGAACGTGGCGGCAACCGATCGGATCCGAGAGGCGATCGAGGGCTACCAGATTGGAATCACCACCTATGCCCAATATCAAGACACAAAGGATGCAGACTGGCATGTATTTGCAGTGCAGGAACGGGCAAAACACGATAATGTTGACTATAGCTATTTACTGGACCCAGAATCAAACAAGCATGTTTCGTCCATTGGCTCCTGGGAAACGAAGTGGGTCAGATATCTGCCGGTCATCGATTCTCTTCGTCCATCGGTGTACTTGCCTGAAAGCAAAATAGACCACAGTAAGATCAACACGGTCTATATTAGGGAACTTATCGGCTCCGTTTATGATGATCACCCGCTATGCGAACTTGTTTTCGCAGGCTCTAATTATGACAGATTGCTCCTGACGCAGCGCTCTTGCCATTGGGACTATCTTTCTACTGGTAAATACGTGTCTGTGGATACCTATCAAAATAGACCAGTCGACAAGGTCATCCAGCAATGGTTGAAATTGCGCCCGGGCATGTCAAGAGAAGAGGTCGGAGAGCTTATTGGTCCACCGCAAAAAGCGACTTTTAACAGCGCGACGAACACGTGGGTTTCTGAATACGGTTACGGTCGGATACGATTCTACCGTGAAGGACTGTCAAACTGGCGGTTATATTGACGGCGGCAATCCTCTTCATGCTGATTAGGATTAATTCGTACATTAGCTCACGAATTAGAAGATCAGGATTGCAAAAAGGAAGTATGATATGAATAAGTACGACCTTATCACTCTACTCGCATCCAAAGAAAACCTGACCGAAGTAAACGCCACCAGGATCGTGAATCTCATCTTCGATGGATTCAAGGATGCACTGGTAAAAGGTGACAGGATCGAGATCAGGTGGTTCGGCAGCTTCGTGGTGCGGGAATATAGGTCCTATGCCGGAAGGAATCCAAAGACAGGGAAAGTGGTTGAGGTGAAGTCCAAGAGGTTGCCGTTCTTCAAGGTGGGGAAGGAGTTGAGAGAAAGTATAAATACATGATTTACTTGATTGCGAATGGTAGGTAATAAAATGTCAGTTGAGACTGAGAAAGCCACTCAGGAAGGCAAATCAGCAGAGCTCGCCGCTCGATGCCACGAAATTCAAACTGGACTCACTCTGGTCGAAGTACCGGAGTTTGATACTTTAACAGCAACGGGAATGGCTGTACGCCTTGCTTTGCATATTCGTGGTTTACCAGCTATTAACTTTGATGTATTAAGGCTCGTTGCCTCTCACTATCTAGGTATTCCCCCTGTTGTTGTTAAGCGTATAGTAGAAATCCTTGGCGAGGTAGAGTTCGTAAAAATTGCTAAAGAAGGGAAACGCATAAAAACGATTCTGCCAACTGTGCCATATTACCAGGATCTGTATAATACTCTTGGAGATTATGCAGTTACCCAAGGTCTTAATGAGTCTGAGCAGTTGAGCATAGAAATATTGAAGCGATTAGCCAAGTCGCCAGAAAAGCTGGAATCATTAAAAAGTCAGCTTGGAGCTGATAAAAAACTAATCAATAGAGCAATCGAAATCGGACAGGAAGGTGCATATCTGCGACAATATCGGTATCGTGGACGTGATGTCTTACTAAGTCCTGTGTATTTCTCAGAGAATGCGGATATATTTGCTGATATTGTAGCGGCAAAGGGGTCTAAACAAGTTCAAAAGGTATTAAACGCTGTTAAATCTGCCCAAGGGATACCTCTTGAAATAATTCGAAAAAAAAAGAAGATATCCAATGTAGATTTTTCCGATGAAGAAATTAGCCTGTTAATACGCTTAGCGCAGGATGGGGTTGTCAAACCACCTTGCATTGAAACTACCTACGCAGGAGAGAATTATTTTATATTTACTCCTACACCTGCGGGTGCTGCATTGGCACCTACAAAAAGGGACATTTACGAAAAAGCTATGGCGATAGTCGCGGCAGTGAGGCAGGGCCAATTTCTGCCTAAGAGGTATGCGATTCGCTCTCCTGGAGCAGTCCTGTATACATTGAAATCAAACTTGAGACTGGGTAAAGCGACTACTGAGGCTACTCAACAATATCGAAAACTTGTCCATCTAAGAGTCGCTCAACTAATAGATGTTGGCGGTGGATATAGCGAATTACGAATCATTGACACGCCAGAAAATTTAGAAGCCCTGAAAATAGCTTATTCTCTTGTAGAATCTGGTTCCGCAGAGGGAGTTGAAGTAGATCAAGATGCTCGTGAAGCACTTCAGCGAGATCAGGCGTATGTAGAATCGTTAATCGCGTCCGCTAAACTGCAGAAAAGAAAGAAAGTTCAATTATCAGATCAACAACAGCTCGAGTTAGAAAATTTATTTCTATAGTAAATTATGATTAAAGACAGAGAACAAAAAGCGAAAATACTCCGCTACTGTGCTGCGAAGGAATGGTTTCCTCAACTTGAGGTTGGACTGCAGCCTATAGGGGCATTAAAGAAAATTAGCCCACTAGTCACTGATTTAGATGTAGTGGCCTCAATACAAGATGATTTTGAGGGTGTAAAAAATATTGTTTTTGATTGCAAGACAAAAAGCAAAGAATCGCCTGTTAATCGCGCATTGTGGCTTAGAGGTGTACTGGATAGATTTAAAGCAGGTCAGGGCTTCTGTATTCTCAGAAGAGGTTCATTTATCGAGCTAGATCACAGATTGTCGGCAAATAAATTTGGAATAATATTACTTTCAGAAGATGAGTTCGATCTGTTCGCAGACGTCACGTCACGCAATTACAAGAAGGCAAAAGGACATATATGCTCAATCGATGCATGGGATATGTATTTAGATATAGGGGTTAAATACACTAAATTGCAACCAGTAATACTATTCAACAGATCGGGTTATTGGATGATAGAGGATGCGGCTGAGGCATGCAGGAAAACACTAAGTGCATTGATTTCGGCTCGTCCTGAACTGGATCCTTCTAAGGTGGTACACTCTGCACTGATATTAGACCTTGCGGCTCTATTTTCTCGGTCATTGGCAATAATTCTGTACAATATATTTAAAGCTTACTTACATCCAGGAAAAGAATCAGATTTATCCGATGCCTTGCGCATGATGTTGTATGGGGGACGCGATGCATACGATTACAGAAATACATTGTACAAGAAGTATCTACAAAGTCAGCGAGGCGACCAATTTGCAGCTGTGGATCTAAGTATGCCTGAGTGGGACAGATTTATTCAACTGATTAGGCAATTGTTGGACTCACCGACTGATGCACCTCGCATTCCACTGATTTTAAGAGAACTTAGTTTCGCATATATGGTCAATTCATCCGATTATGAGTACGCACGCCAGCTATGCTCTAAGTCACCACAAGCTGCTCGATTTGCTGTTCTCGTAGTAGACTATCTATGCAGGGCGGGTAAACTACCCCCCGAATTTCAGAAGATAATCGAGGGGACGCTCTTGAGTATCCAACCCTCATAACTAATATATTATATTATCTACTATTTTCTCTTCATCTCTCCCCTACCTGCTCATCCTTCTGCCTCCAGACCATCTCGCACTCGCAGAGAAACCGTTCACTCAGCATGACCTCCATCATCTCCCTGGCACCTTCCCAGTCTAATCCCCGCTCCGTGCAAAAACGATTGAACCTCCTGAATAGAACTGGTTCTGGTCGATCATACATCGTACGGTGAACACATTGCCTTGGATCATTCTCGAAACCTTCCTTTTGAAAGAGCTGCTGTGTGCTCCTGAGGTATATGCGAAGTTCCAGGATGAAGGATTCGAGTCGGACAGGATCCAGCAAGTAGGTCATGGTCGCCTCGCGGGATTTAATTTTTCTGTGGGGGATGGTGAGCATGGGGTATCTCCTTTTATGTTTGTTCCATTTCGACAGTGGTGCTATATACTTGAACATAATCTATCAAATGAGGTGCCTCATGAGTGCAGGACAAAAGTCGGATAGAACAGACACTGCATACGCAGCGAAGGCACATGAATTATCACTGAAGAACAGGAACTGGCTGCGACACGGCAAAGGAACGACTGCAGGTAAGATCGACGAGATGCTCCTGGATGGGGCGACTATTGAACAGATGGCCAAGAGGGCAAAGACCACCAAGGCGGCAGTATCCGTTCATCTTACCCATTTGAGGAAGGAGCACAAGCTGGCTATTGTGAAGAAGGATGGCGTCTACAGGTATGACGTGAAACAAGCAAAATAGACAAATAAGGCATCATAGACAGTTGGTCCGCTTTGCGAAATATCCGTTGAAGAAGATAAGGCGGTACGAGGGATGATGTATGGAAACAACAGAGAAGGGAGAAACACTGTCAAGCAAAGAAAACAGGCAGGAGAATGAAAACAAGAAGATAAACTGGTCACTTATCATATCCAGCTTGGCTTTAGGGTTCTCAGCGCTCGCTGTTTTGATATCCTTTCTAACCTTCTATTTTCAGTATTGGCGTTTTCATGAGGATTTGAAGGTTACAATTCTTACTGCTACACCGGAATACGATGGTACGGCTTGTACATCTGATATCGTATTCACAAACAATGGGAATCAGCAGAGTTCGATAGTAGCCATAAACCTCCTGTGGCACGATCCAGATTCTAAAATACTTACAGGTCCTTTTTCTATTCAGTGCGAGCACCTTACTCCATTCAACGTGAATAGCAAGGATGTTGTATCAAAACAGATTAGGATAGGGACGGAGGTAAATATCACCACAGCCATTGAATATTATAGGAAAGCCGGGGATAGGAAGATCGTCTATCACTTGTTTTTCGGTGTTGTCGACTCAAAAGGTCAATATCATGCAGCGACTATCCCGGTCTTTACAAAGATTATCGGAGAAAATGGGTGGAAGTTGCCTGGAGGAGAACCGAGAGTCCTACATCTGCTGCCCTCGCCAGAAGTATCTCCTTGGACACACGGTTTTCCGAGAAAAAAGGCGGTTAAATAAAAAAGGGACCCCGGTTGATTCGGAGTCCCTTCCTGATGGACGAACGTAGTACTGATAAGAAAACTACTTCACAGCATCCTTCAGCCCCTTGCCCGCCGTGAACTTGGGCACCTTCTTTGCCTTGATCTTGATTGCCTTTCCTGTCTGGGGGTTGCGTCCCGTTCTGGCTGCCCGATTGGCTACCTTGAAGGTTCCGAACCCGACGATGGTCACATCAGCTCCCTTCTTCAGCGACTTGGTGATGGCTGCGAAAACGGCATCGACAGCAGCCGCGGCCTCCTTCTTCGTGCTGGTAACCTTCTCGACTTCCTTGATCAGATCTGCCTTGTTCATGCGCTCCTCCTTTATGGGTTAATCCATTTCATGGATATGGAATTGCCTATTAAAGGATATTACAAAAGATATCAAGGAAATATCATGCAGGCGGACAGGTTCAGAGGAAGAAAGAAATTTCGGTGGATGTACCTGTGTTGCCTCCTGAAGTATTTGATATTTGAGATTAATGAGGAAAAGCAGATTACAATCCGCAACCGCTTGCTATGTTCCTGACGCAAAATACAGGCTTCTAATCATTTTCCTGATTTAGGCATTCCCTCGGGGTGACGATTCCGAAGATCCACAAATGTAAATGCAATGGGTAGTTCGCTAAACAATTATGTATCCTCGGAGAAATATTATTCTTGAAATAAGAATCTTTTTCGTTTACTAATTCTATCAATCCAACAAAACAGGCAATAGAAATACATAACTTCAGCCCTAAACGGCAGGTAGCTATGAGTTGAAAACCCCGTGACTCGTAAGAGAACGGGGTATTTTATACACTAAACGGTTATACTCCATTGGGCGGGAGGGAATATGGAACAGGTATCCAAGCCTTTATTTGATCAAGCATTCTGGAAGCAGGCTAAAAGAGCAGCTATTATTTTCGCTGTCTCATTTTTCGTATCAGCATGTGCCGCATCAAGAGCTAACGATCGCATCGGAACATTTTCTAAAGCTACTTCTGTGGCTATCACAAATTCAGAAAGAGCTCTTGACCTCGTCCAGCACAATATCTATCGTGCCGAAATATCGTCAATAGTAGTTGATTACGATCAACCGAATTTTAATTTTTTGGATAGAATGAATAAAGAGAAATACAAATTATTTGATGACCAAGACATCGCTGTGAGAATTGAAGTCTTAAATGGTATGAATGTTTATGCCGAAAATCTCACTGCGATAATAGGTGATAAGCAATTTAAAGAGTTGGATTCGCAATCCACTGCGCTAGGGAACAATTTGATTGAGCTAAGGAACAGCGAATCCTTAACTAAATTTCGCGGCACAGAAGTGCATGGTAAGCCCATTGATCTGAAAGTCATTACTATTCCTGGATACGTTTCTAATGTAGCAGCCATTCCAATTACGGAGTTTAGCAAGCTATCTGCTGGGATCTCGGAGGAACAAATCAATTTCTTTACTGCAGGTATCGATGCCATTGGTCATTTCCTAATCGAGCAGAAGAGGCAAAGAAATATCAAAGACATTATAAGAGATATGAATGTTCCGGTGAAGGCGGTATGCGCTCTTCTAATTGCGGATATTGGGCGGCCACCTGATAAGGATGGGAAAAATGGACATGGACTTCGCAGTATATCGTGGAGATCATATGACAGAATGCTTAGAACTCAGGATTCTTTCATTCAAAAGAATATTTCGGCTTTTGATCCCCGAAGTAAAGCAACAGAAATCTCAATACTTCCGGCTTTATTTCTTGAACAGAAGACTACAGATGATATCTTGAAATCCACTCAGGACTCCTTGACGAAGCTAGCGGAAGCCCACGAACTTCTATTCACCGCGTTCGAGGAAAATAGTCGCAGTCTAGACCAACTAATGAGCCAGATTATCAATGAGGGAAAACGAGTCAAAAACTATTACGATACTCTTGGAAAGAAACGGTAAACTGTAATGAGGAAAGGCGGTTCCTATGCAGAAAACAGATGATGACAAAAAAAATATTCAAGCAGAACTCAAGGAAGCATATTGCCAACTGTATAAGCATTTAACGACTTCGTATTGGTATGCATCAACAATTCAAGATAAGGATCGCATCCGCGGTCTTGCGGACTCTATTTATGAAATATTAAACGAAATGGATATTGACGAAATTAAAGCTAGAACTCATGAATATCAAGAAATGAAGCAGAATATAGCTGGTCTTAATAAAAAATTAGACGATTTAAAAAAAGAGGTGGACAAAATCATACACGTAATTACTGTGTCTCAAAATGTGTGTCAGGGCATCAGTCGAGTTATCGAAACTGCAGGAAAAGTCCTTATATAGAACAGAACGGATGACCGGAGCATCTTATGCCATGCGGAGAAGCATTCGATAGCAACGTTTACGTAAAGGCAGTGGCAAATTCTAACTCCCAACGAATACGAAGACTGGCTAAACAGCAATCCTCTACATTTGTTCCATTGTTCCATCCTAATACTTACAACTGCCTAAATCGCCAGCATGTATTTCGTTCTACTGGCTTAATGTGACTTCTAACAAAAACATTACTGATATGAATTCATATCGATAATGGATGAAGGCAGGACCATCATGAATAAATTTCAAAGTAAAAATGTTATTGACAAGAAGAACTATATTTGTTATATATTTCCTGAATGAATATTCATTCAGGAGGAAATGTTCTTGAAAAATGTCGAAAAGCGCGACGCTATTCTACAAGCGGCCATGGAACTCATAGCAGAACACGGCTTTCACGAAGCACCGATGTCCATGATCGCCGATAAGGCTGGTGTGGGGACGGGTACTATTTACTCTTATTTCGAAAACAAGGATGGGCTCATTCAACATCTATTTTCTGAGTTACGCGAAAGGATCATGGCACACCTCCATGAAGGATATAGTGCAGAGAGATCCTTACATGAAAGATACATTCATCTCAAAACAAAGCTCATAAAGTATTGTATTGAAAATCCTATGCATTTTCGATTTATGGAGCAGTATATGAATTCACCATACGGAGTGACCGTGCGAAGAGAGAAGTTATTTAGAGAATCTATTGACGAATCAGATATCTTTCAAACACTCTTTGATCAAGGTGTTGCGCAAAAGATACTAAAAGATTTCCCTTTACCCGTGTATTTCGCACTTTCATTCGGTCCTATGCTCTCACTTACGCGAGACCATGTCCTTGGGTTCATAACGCTGGACGAAAAAATGATTGATGATTTCGTTGAAGCTTGTTGGGAAGGTATTAAAGCCCCAGATAAACATTAACTTAACGGTGGTTATTTTTTCAATATTTATGGAATGAATATTCATTCAGATATATTATGGAATTATACAACATAATTCTGATTCTTGCAGTGCTATGCAAAAGAGGAAAATGGAATAAGATAGCGCATGGTGTCAGATGACCATTTTTTTGATTTCCCCGTGGAATGAATGTTCATTCGAGAGTCAATCATGTGGGATTTTCGATCATCATGCCTTTTCCCCCACAGCAAAAGGGACAAAAATGATTAATCGATTATCTGAAGCTTCGAATTCACTGTCCCAGGCAAAATTCAGTTTTAATACGGACACGGAAATGAGGCGCTGGGAAACTCCCTCAAATAGAATAATGAGGTTTACAAAAAATGGAAGACGACCGCTTGCGCATGGAGATAAAAGAAAGGAGGTAAGAGAATGATGATGCAGTCCCATGAGATTTTCAAGCAAATGTTCGATTGCAACAAGAACGTCTACATGACTTTCCTCGGTAACATGAATGCTTACCAGGAGCAGATGGAGAAGATGATGAATCTTTACATCGACCAGGCGGTCGGCATGCCTGAAGAAACAAAAAAAGCGGCCAGGGAGTGGGCTTCAATGTACAAGAAAGGCTTCGAGGACTTCCAGAAGTTCATGGATAATCACTACAGGAAGATTGGGATGTTCTTTCAGACGAAGACACAGGTGCCCTAGAATCATACAATTCATTCATCGAAAGTCCAGCATACGTCTGGATGAAAGGAGAGGATGCGATGAAAAGGATATACAATTCCATCTTTGTTTCCATACTCGTGTTCGCACTCGTCCTGTTGGTTACCCCTGCTGCTAAAGCTGGGGAAGCGGGACCATTCTACGTAGGCGTATTCGGAGGCTATGTCATGCCGGATGACCTGGAGAACGGTCGTGATATCAGTCTCGATGACAGTTGGGCGCTTGGGGTCAAGGCTGGCTATATCGTCCCCACCTTCAAGTGGTTGGCCATTGAGCTGGAATATGCCTACCTGGCAGAGCAGGATCTGGACGAGCCCGGGGCCAATGGAGATTTCAAGGCGATGAATGTGATGCTCAACCTGATTCTCCGATATCCTGAAGGGAGGATCCACCCTTACGTAGGTGGCGGCATCGGCTGGTCGTGGGGCGAGCTCCAAGCGACGGGACCTGCAATCTCAGTCGATGAATCTGACAATGCTCTCGCATGGCAGTTGATGGCCGGTGTGAACTTCGAAATCACACCGAACTGGTCGGCTGATCTATCGTATCGCTACATGCGGGCTGAATATGAGTTTAATTCGGGCGGTGACGACAGCATCTCCCAAAACCATATGTTTCTGCTTGGGGTCAATTATCACTTCTAAAAATGAGAGTTCATGACAATACGGCCGGGAAAGAAGTCAAGCCATTGGATAAGCGAAAAGCGATTGTACAAGCATCTGTCGAACTTAGCGCGGAGCATGGCTATCACGATGCGCCGATGGCGATGATCGTCGATAGTGCGGGGGTTGGGACTGGCTCGATTTACTGCTAATCCATGAGCAAAGACGAGCTCATCCAGGAGTTGTTCCTTGAGTTAAGAGCGGCGCTCGTGGGCGTGATGTTGGAAGGGTGTTCTGCCGACAAATCAATCAGGGAAAGACTGATGCACCCGGGTGAGGTTCTTGGGTGCATCGGATTAAAGAGATGCTATGGACAAGTTCTGCAATTTGGGGACTACCCTGCAGTTTATCAAAGTCTTTCCCATATCCATGCATATTCCCTTGGCTTCTGGCCCGTTGACTTCGCTAGCATGAGACTATGTCCAGGGTATGAAGACCGCAATGATCAGAGCTGATAGCGAAAATGAATGAATTTTCCTCCCCATCGAATGTGCCAGGCGAGGATTGGTGAAGCGGCATGAGGAAATCTGTCATCGTAGTCGGTGATGGTATGGAGTTGGAGTTGGTCGATTATCAACGCTTAGTTGAAAACAAGGGTTCTGTGACGATCAGAAAAACATACACTACCCAAGCAGGTCTACGTGTCCTAGTTGACATAATAATACCACAAGAACAAGAGGCAACCAACAATGGGCGTATTGATAATATTGAATGATGACGATTAATTGTCTTGTTTATGGAAGAGATTACGGATTTTCAAGTAATTTCGCGTAATGATTCATTCACTGAAATGTTAGTTTTCACAACTTTTTTTAAACGCTCGCTGAGAATGAATGTTCATTCGCTTTATTATAGGCCATACAGCGTGATGCTGTTATTTGCGATGATCTATAAGGTATCAAACGGACAAAAAGTAATAGGCTGTTATATGACCAATTTTTTAATATTTATTCGGAATGAATGTTCATTCTCAGGTTGAGAGTATGGGATTTTCAATCATCATGCTGTTGTTTGCGGTCGTCTACGTCATTCTTTTGCTCATACATTGTTACAGCAGCAGAAGGGACAACAATGGCTAATCGATTGTGTAAAAGAAGTCTCGAATTCACTGTCCCAGGCGCAATTCAGTTCAAAAACAGTCCCGAAAATGAGGCGCCGGGAGGAACTTTGAAGGGGAATGACAAGTCTTACCAGAAATGGAAAACGGCCGCCCGAATATGGGCTTATTACTCGATTGAATTGAGACAGTATCCTCTTAATAGCTCCTGTGAAGTCGAGGCTCGCATCTATTATAGCGGCAAGAGACCCACTTTTTCAGAATGCATCGAATCAATAGGCGACTGCCTTCAAGGGATACTTTGGTCTGACCTGAAGCAGATCGCATCTTGGGGAGGTACGAAATTGATTAAGGACCACGTCAATCCGCGAATTGAATTGGTGATTCGATGGTGACAAGGAATTACTGC
>Ga0228536_1001160_pt1 | contig 29326 bp, 28 predicted proteins | sample SJ1Smetagenome_FD_168611 | JGI IMG/M metagenome (GOLD analysis project Ga0228536, IMG submission 168611) | Enriched culture of PCE-dechlorinating microbial communities from Ithaca, New York, USA - SJ1.S | ecosystem: Engineered > Modeled > Simulated communities (microbial... > Unclassified...
AGTATCCAGTGAAGAGATTAAAGAGGTCCAAAGAAAATTGAACGATCGACCTCGCCAAGTTCTGAATTACGATAAACCCAACGAAGTCTTTAATAAACTTGTTGCACTAAAAGTTTGATACCACAATTGAAATCAAATGAAAGTGTTTTGGAGGAATTTAAACATGACAAGAAGAACCATTCTTGCGGTTGCATTGTTTACAGCAATCTTGATGGGAGCGTGCGGTTTTAACATTAACCTCGGCAAGATGCAGGGTTCTGGCAAGGTTGTCAGCCAGGAACGTGAAGTCAGTAAATTTGAGCGGGTTTCACTGCAAGGCTTTGGCCACCTGGTGATCACCCAGGGAAGCAAAGAAAGCCTGACCATTAAAGCAGAGGATAACATCATTAATAATATTACCAGCGATGTGGAAGATGGCGTCCTAATCCTGGGTATCAAGCGCCCTGAAGACCTGATCAATGTCATTCCGACTCGCCCGGTTGAGTTTAAGTTGACCGTGAAAGACTTGAAATCGATTGACCTTGAAGGTGCGGGCAGCATTGAGATGGATGGGTTGGAAACTGACAGCCTGGCCATCACGCTGAACGGCGCCGGTAACATGAGCTTTGATGATGTGAGGATAAAATCGCTGACCGCAACTTTGAACGGCGCGGGCAACATCTCGGTTTCAGGCAAGACAGAAAAGCAAACCGTGGTTTTGAATGCAGCCGGGGCTTACGAAGCGGGCGATTTGAAAAGCCAGGATGCCTCGGTAACCTTAAACGGTGTGGGCGGTGCAAAGGTGTGGGCTGAGAGCAATTTGAACCTGGTCATTGTTGGGGCCGGCAGTGTGGAATATTATGGCGACCCCAAGGTGCAGCAGAGCATTTCGGGCGCGGGGAACTTTCGTTCACTGGGAAAGAAATAACCGTTTTTAGCGCTCTTCTCCGTAGCGAATGCGCAGGTATGACTCGTAACGCTGGGGAGCGATTCTTCCTTCCAGGGTAGCAGCACGCACCGCACAGCCAGGTTCATCGCGGTGCGTGCAGTCGTTAAACTGGCAGTGCGCCACCAGAGATCGAATTTCAGGAAAATAGCCGTCCAGTTCTTCCGGTTCAATATCCCACAGCATTAATGACCGCAAGCCGGGCAGGTCTGCCACGTAACCTCCTCCATCTAAAGCGTGCAGTTCGCGCACCACGGTGGAATGGCGGCCCTTGCTGGTGGCCTGGCTGACCTGCTTGACCCCCAACCCCAGGCCGGGCTGCAGGGCGTTGAGCAGGCTGGTTTTTCCAACCCCCGATGGCCCGGCAAAACCAGAAAGCTTGCCGTGCAAAAGTTCGCGCAAGTCTTCTATGCCAATATTTTGGGCTGCTGAAGTGAATAGAACCGGGTATCCCAGAGGGGGGTAAAACTCAAATAGTGTGTAGGCTTGTTGGTCTGGCAGAAGATCAACCTTATTGGCAACGATGAGAACCGGGATGGATTGTTTTTCGCAGATGACCAGGAAGCGGTCGAGCATGCGCAGATGCGGTGCAGGATTGGCACAGGCAAACACCAGCACCATTTGATCGGGATTGGCCAGCAACACCTGCTGGTATTCTCCGCGCAGGCCGGGGGCAAGTCGTTCGAGGGCGCGAATGCGCGGGAGAACGGTTTCAATGGAACCGCTGCCGTTATCTTGCAGGTTGATTTCAACCCGGTCGCCAACGGCCACAATATCCCCTTCAGCGCGGTTCTTTTTTAGACGGCCGCGCAACTGGCAGGTGACCGCCCCCCGGCTGGTCTGAATGGTGTAGAAACCAGCCTGGAGGCGGATCACCAACCCTTCAAGAGTTGATGTTGAATCAGGGCTCGGGGGTCTCGGTGGCATTCGGGTCGAACGTGGGCGTGAGCGACGGGATTGGAGTCTCGGTGGGTTCAAGGGTGGGAGTTACCGTGACGTTCAGCTTCGATTCCCACGGGTATAGCATGATGGGACGTCCATCGAAATACACTTCCATGATGCGTCTAAAAATGGGGGCGCCAGTCTCAGAGCCTTCACCACCATTTTCAGCTATGACCACGGCAGCAATGTCGGGCTTGCCTTCCAGCCTGGCATCGGTGTAACCGGCAAACCAGGCATGCGCATTCCCAAACGGGTTTTGCGCTGTGCCGGTTTTACCGTAGATGGGAATATTTTCGCTGACTCCCAGGAAAGGACGATAGGCGGTGCCGCGCCGGTTGTTGACCACGCTGAACATGGCCTCGCGGATGATTTGCATATTTTCGGCCGAGATGGGCAGTGTGCCGATGACTTCGGGCTCAAAAGCCATCACCTGCTGGCCGTCGGTTGAGACCACCTCTTCAACAACCTGGGGGCGATAGAGGGTGCCGCCGTTGCCCAGTGCTGCAATGAAATTGGCAACCTGCAAGGGGGTGACCAGCATGGTACCCTGGCCAATGGCCAACTGCACAGCGTCGCCTTCATTGGAAGGATCGGGAACTGCGCCAATATCTTCGGGTACCTGGCCAATGCCTGTGGCTTTGCCCAGCCCAAAAGCGCGCGCCATATTGGCGATGTCATTGGGACGGTTCTGCCGGTAAAGATCGAGCCCAATATGATAGAACCAGGGATTACAGGAACGCATTAAACCTTCCGGCAGGGTCAATTCACCGCTGGGCGCCACTTCTTTTGTATAAGTCCAGTCATAAAAGACCTGGTCGGGTAGTTCGCGGAATTCATGCTGGCAGTTGTACATGGAATCTTTGGTGTAGATGCCGCTTTCCAGCGCGGCTGCCATGGTAATGATTTTGAAAACAGATCCCAGCGGGTAACCGCCCTGCGTGGCGCGGTTTACCAGGGGTTTGTCTTCTGACCCGAAAATGCTGGGCAGTTGATAACTGCTGTTATAGTTGGCGGGTTCAAACAGGTTGGGGTCAAAACCCGGAGAAGAAGCCATGGCCAGCACGCGCCCGGTGTCGCGCTCCAGCACCACAATGGCGCCCTTAAAACCGCTGATGGCTTTTTGCATCTGAATCTGAAAATCTTTGTCCAGGGTGGTGACGATGGAGGCAGCAGGCTCTGATTCAGTTTGCGCCAGGCGTGTGACCACCTGACCATTTGGGTCAATGACATACAGGCTGGCGCCGTGTTTGCCTGAGAGGTAATCTTCGCCCCATTTTTCCAACCCGGCGGCGCCCACCTGTTCGCTGCCGTTGTAACCTTTGCGTTTGTAGGCAGCCAGGTCTTCTGCAGAAATTGCCAGCACATAGCCGGTTACATGGGGGGCAATGCCGCCTTCAAAATAATAGCGGGCTTTGTAATTGTTCATTACCAGGCCAGACAGTTCGGAGAGCTGTTTGTAGCGTGCATCCACTTCCTGTTTGGTGGTGGTACCAATGGCAACATACCATAGAGGGGCGGCGTTGGAATACAATTGTTGAACGCGCTGAACAGTTAGCCCGGTTAAAACCGAAAGATACGTATCCACTTTTCCAAACTGGTTGTAGCCAATGTTGCCCGGAACCACACCCAGCGCCACCGCTTCAGTGTCGGCGGCCAGGGCGTTTTCATTTTTGTCGTAAATATTGCCGCGGGTTGGAATGATGAAATCGAGCGCCAGGCGATTGCCGCCCTTTAGCTCGGGCAATATCAGGCTGTCGTCCCACTGCACTTTCCATTGACCTTCTTCCAAAGCCAGGTTCATTTGCATATCGCGGCTGATGTCACCAAACAGGACGGTGTCGAAGGTGACTTGATAGGCAACCTGAGAGACGGTGGGGTTGGTGAGGGTGGAAAGCACCTCGAAGTTCAAGGCCTCCACGGTCAGTTGAATGGCAGCATCGCTATAAAGCTTGGTGAAGTCGTCCTGGCTTTTGGCGTCACGGCTGATCTGGGTGAGCAGGTTATACATGCCCACGTAATCTTCATTTTGCCATGCTTCCAAATACTGATGTACAGTCGCCTGTGCATCGGGCGGGCGCGTGATGGAGATTAGAGGCGTGGGAAGCGGAGTTGGTGTGGCTTCTTCACCAATTTGGATTGGATTTTCCCGACAGCCGGCTAATAAAAATACCAGCAACAATATCCAATTACGGATTTTCATGTAAATTTCTTCCTCCTGACACCTGGTGTAACACTAACCAATGGCTTTACCCTGTAAAACTGCCCGGTGAATGGGGCAGGTGTAGCCAAGATATTGCAGGCACGCCTGTGGAATATCTGCCGTCAGGCAGATATTTTGTTTTTTTAAGCTGCGGTTCAGATGACACAACGGCAATCCCATGACGCTGGCAAAACAACCCTTGAAACCGCTTACCGGGTGGAACAGCTCGTTTTGAATGGCATAAGCTCCAGCTTTATCCAATGGATCTCCGCTTTTTATGTAGACATCCATTTCATCATCCGTATAGTTGCGCATGCAAACGGTTGAAATACATAAATCGGTTTGCGGTGGTTCATTATTCGCGGGCAGCAGCGCCAGTGCGGTGATAACCTGGTGGCAGCGCCCCCGCAATTTGCTCAACATGTTTTTGGCCTGTTCAGGATTGGCCGGTTTGCCCAGCAAGGCATCTCCATCGCAAACAATTGTATCAGCAGCCAGTATTAATGGATCTGATTCAACACAGGCTGCCAGTGCGGCGCGAGCTTTGCTTTGAGCCAGGCGCAGGACGTAGGTTTGTGGCGATTCTCCGGGCAGGGGGGTTTCATCGATGTCGGCAGGTTGAATATCAAATTGCAAGCCTGTCCAGGCTAATAATTGTCGCCTGCGGGGTGAGACTGAAGCCAAAACAATAGACAGAGTCATCAGGCAATGATTCTAACACAACCTTTCTTTTCTTAACTTGTGTGTCTGGTTAGAGATTATATTTACACAATAGTAACGAAGAGGACACTGCACGAGATAACTTTCAACCAAAAACTAACCTCATCCTATTGACAAATCAATTATGGCATGTATAATGATTTTAAGAAATTTAATAAAAACAGTATGGCGGTGATGACCCGAGATGTCTTAATCTGGTCGCTTACCCGGTTGTTATGGGAAGGCGCTCGGCGAGCCAGTAGCGAAACCGGCCCACTCAAGCCGGTTTTTTAATTTAACAGATTGGAATTTTACTGGAAAGTTGTTTGGAAGAGTTCATTACAGATCAACTTTCATTTTTCACCGCGCTCAATTGAATAACTACTGTATAAGACCAACAGAGGAAGTATGCCATGATAAACAACTTTCAAAATTCACATCTCGTGCAGGCAAATGCATCTCCAATCGTAGGGGTTGACCTGGATAAACTGGGAAAAGAAGCAAGCCAGAGCGTTTTGATTGTTGAAGATGAACCGGAAACCGTGTTCCTGCTTAAGCAAATTTTGCTGCATGCCGGGTTCAATGTTTCCGGTTCTTATGATGGAAAAGACGCGCTGAAGAAAGCTGCTGAGATTCGACCGGACCTGTTGATTTTAGATTTGATGATGCCTGAAATGGACGGTTGGGAGTTCTATCAGCATCTGCGAAAATTTGCCGATACGCCGGTGATCATCGTCTCGGCTATTGCCGATAAAGAAAAAATTGTGCGGGCGTTAAAAATGGGTGCTGATGATTACATTACCAAACCGTTTTTCAACGCTGAGGTTGCCGAAAGAGCCAGGGCGGTTTTACGGCGCGCCCAGAAACGCGCTTTGCCCAAAGACAAGTTGTATTTCCCAGATGTTGACCTTTCCATCAATTTTGATATAGAGGAAGTTATCTACCGGCAAAAACGGGTTCAGTTAACCGGTAAAGAGTTTGCGGTACTGGCAGTTCTTGCAAAACGCGCTCCGGTTGTGGTGCCCTATCGAACCATCACACTCGAAATCTGGGGAGAAGACAATCCCAACATTCAAAAACGCATTAAATACCTGGTTTTCTCTTTGCGCCGAAAATTTGAAATGGCTGTGCCAGGCTCTGAACTCATCGCCACGGTGGGCCGCCTGGGCTACAAATTACAGACTGAATAAAGACGCGCATCAGCAAAGCAATTTTTTCGCTTGTGAGATTAGCGACGCTTTTAAGAAAGATTTCGTAATTAGCAGGTTTTAATACCTGAATTGTCTATAATATGTTATAAAATTATTAAAATAATCTGGACTATTCAACAAGTGTCATACAACCGCACACAAATAATTGACTATTGACAAGCTAACTAAATTTCTCTATAATCTTTTATATAAATAAAACTTGCGGCGTTGAACTGAATTTCTGAATTTGGTCGCTTCCCCCACATTCAGGGGGCGGAACTCAGGGAGCCTAATAGCGAAACCGGCACAGTCGCCGGTTTTTTTGTTTCCTACCGGCTGATCAATTCAATAGCGTATTCTTTTTCATTTGCTCTAGTGGAGGGATTTACCATGGGGTCTGGTACGGTGTTTAAATTTTTCAAGCTGTTTGTCGTATTTGTCATGGTGTTTGGTAATCTGATGCAGGCGCAGAACCTGGTGCGTGCTGAAGATGAACCAGGCGCCGAACCTGCGCCTGCTGAGAGCAGCCAGGCGTCGTCAGGTGATTCATCCGATTCCGGCGGCGGCGACGCGGCTCCTGTTGTGCAGCCCGCATCTGAAGAGGCGGGCGATGCGGGAACGCAAGACGAAGCCCCGGTTGAGACGTCAGAAGGAAATTCGGATGACGGTGAAGCACCTGCTGCAGAACCTCAAGTAGAAGCACCGCAAGAAGAAGCTGCCAACCCGGCATCTGAAGAGGTGGAAGCATCTCCTGCACCGGCTGAAGAAAGCGGCAGCCCCGAGCAAGAATCTGCTCCGACGCCTGAAACTGGTGATTCATCTGCCGGCCCGGTGGAAGTGGCAGCCGAAGATGTGGCTATTCTGGAAGAAACCGTTCAATCTTTGATTGAAAACGACCAGGTGCTGGTGAATGAGGAGGGCGAAACCATACCGCTGGGCAGCCAGGAAGCAGCCGATGTCATTACCAGCGACGATCCCTGGTATTACGACACGCGTGATCATAAAACGTATGGCTATTCAACATCGGGAAGTTGTCCGAATTTTGTAAATGTTTGTACCAAAACATCCACTCCTTTCTCAACCGCGGTAAGCAACGCGCCTTCTGGTGCGACAATTTATGTTGAGGGAAGTAGTAGTGGAAGTGGCCTCGATATGATGAAGATGTGATTGTTAACACCGCCAATTTGATCATTCAAGCGGTGATTCGGAGTGGAAACTCTGTAAAATACTCATCAGGGGATGTTTCAGTAAGAAGCATAACACTGAATTACGCCCTGTCAAATGCGATTCGCATTTTGGCTGATACGGTTAATGTGGGCAATGATTCGGTTAGCCTGCAACAAGCCATTGACCTGGTTAAAAGCGGTGGAACAGTCAATGTGGCGGCGGGCAACTATGCCGGTAATGTGGAAATTACGAAGAGTCTTACCATCCAGGGGAACACCGGTACATCCAATCCGGGTGCGGGCAGCAGCGCCCCGGTGGTTTCCAGCAGCACGGGTTCGGGTAATTATGGTTTTCGTGTAGATGCTTCCGGGGTTACCATCCGCGGTTTTAAATTCACTGGAAATTATTATGGTGTGCGTGTGGCGGCCAGTAATGCCCGCATTGAGCAAAGTACTTTTTGGGGAAATTATGCCGGCGTATATGTCGAGAATTCTGTTGAAAATACTATCGCAACTTACAATGCTTTTCTGGGCAACACCCGCGCGGCAATTATCAATGCTTATGCACCAACTGGTACCGGCGATAGCAGAAAACTGGTTGATGCCAGCAATAATTACTGGGGAACCAGCAATGGGCCAAAACGCACCACGAACAGCAATGGATATTATGACGGCGTTTATACCCACACGCGGGATCGCTGGGCAACTGATACACAAACTGGCAGCACTTATGGCGACTGGGTGGAAGGATATGTAAAATTCCAGAGCCCTGCAGCGCAGTACGACTCGATAATTGTTGATGCAGATGGGGATGGAATTGCAGATGATAGCGACAACTGCCCGTCCGTGTCCAATGCCGACCAGGCTGACAACGACGGCGACGGCGCGGGCAACGCCTGCGACGCCACCCCCAACGGCGACGACGACGGCGACGGCGTGGATAATTTGAGCGACAACTGCCCGTCCGTGTCCAATGCCGACCAGGCTGATAATGACGGCGACGGCGCGGGCAATGCCTGCGACGCCACCCCCAACGGTGACGATGATGGCGACGGCGTGGATAACTTGAGCGACAACTGCCCGTCTGTTTCCAATCCCGACCAGGCCGACAACGACGGCGACGGCGCGGGCAACGCCTGTGACGCCACCCCCAACGGCGACGACGACGGCGACGGCGTGGATAACTTGAGCGACAACTGCCCGTCCGTGTCCAATGCCGACCAGGCCGACAACGACGGCGACGGCGCGGGCAACGCCTGCGACGCCACCCCCAACGGTGACGATGATGGCGACGGCGTGGATAATTTGAGCGACAACTGCCCGTCTGTGTCCAATGCCGACCAGGCCGACAACGACGGCGACGGCGCGGGCAACGCCTGTGACGCCACCCCCAACGGCGACGACGACGGCGACGGCGTGGATAATTTGAACGACAACTGCCCGTCCGTGTCCAATGCCGACCAGGCTGATACGGATGAAGACGGCGCGGGCAATGCCTGCGACGCAACTCCCAACGGCGACGACGACGGCGACGGCGTGGATAATTTGAGCGACAACTGCCCGTCCGTGTCTAATGCCGACCAGGCTGACAACGACAACGACGGCGCGGGCAATGCTTGCGACGCCACCCCCAACGGCGATAACGACGGCGACGGCGTGGATAACTTGAGCGACAACTGCCTGACTGTTGCCAATCCCGACCAGAAAGATTCGGATAAAGACGGCGTTGGCAATGCCTGCGAACCTCCGGTATCCGTATCAAGCGGTACTGTAATTGGCGGCCTGGATGCAACCAGCTATTTTGTGCCGGTCACGGGCGCCAAACAATACCCCCTGGGCTGCGAATATACCTGCAGTACCTTCACCCTGCCAAACGGCGACCAGGTGCAGTTATGCAGCCTGTGCGGCAACCTGGTGACCTTTGGTCAGGTTGGCTCGGCTGAAATGCCCGGCGCGCTGGGCTCTGGCGTCAGTTTTGTTTCGGCGTTGAATGTGGAACTGCTGACCCTCGACGGCAGCCCGCTGGAGACCGCTCCCAAAGGCAGCAGCCTGACGGTGACCTTTGTTGTGCCTGCGGCCTTCCAGGGCAAGAGCCTGTCGGTGATGCACTGGGACGCCAGCCAGAACGGCGGTGTGGGCGGTTGGATAGAATCAACCTGCCAGGCCAGCGGCAGCACCTGCACCATGCTGGTGGGCAAAGCCCAGCATGGCGAGAAGGAAATAAATGGTTTGCTGACGGACGGTTTGTTCGTACTGGTGGCAAAATAACCCTGTGGAAGGGAAGGTTTTTCAAGGGACGGCGATATCGCCGTCCCTCTCATTTTTTAATCACTGGTAAAATGCAAGCGGTGAGCGTAAAATGACTATACAACAACTTAAGGAGTGTTCCCCATGCAATCATTGAAAGAACGAATTCTTCGTGACGGGAAAAACCTGGGCAACGGCATTTTAAAAGTGGACGGGTTTGTCAATCATCAAGTTGATCCCATGATCATGGACGATTGCGGCCGCGAACTGGCGCACCGGTTTGCCGCTTCGGGCGCCGAGCGTGTGTTGACGGCTGAAATTTCAGGCATTGCGCCGGCTTTGATGACCGCGTTGTATTTGAAATTGCCAGTGGTATATGCCCGCAAGACCAAGCCTGTAACCATGCCCGACACGGTCTATCTCACCATTGCACCTTCGCACACCAAAGGCCACCAGGTGGAGTTGATTGTGTCGCCGGAATACCTGCCGCGCGGCTCAAAGGTGTTGATTGTGGATGACTTCCTGGCTTCGGGCGCCACCATCAAAGGCCTGGTGCGTCTCACTGAGGCGGCCGGTTGTGAGCTGGTGGGTATTGGCGCCTTGATTGAAAAGACCTTTGAAGGCGGGCGTGAGTCGCTGCAATACCTGAATGTGCAAATCGAGTCATTGGTGAAAATCACTTCAATGGATGACGGCAAAATTGCCGTTTCCGATTAATCGTACCTGTGGAGATGGATAAATGGATGCAATTGCCGTTCTTGATTTTGGTTCACAATATACGCAACTGATCGCGCGCCGTGTGCGTGAACTGCACGTTTATTGCGAATTGTTTCCCTGGAATACCCCCGCTGAAACTGTGCTGGCGCTGCATCCCAAAGGGTTTATCCTATCCGGCGGCCCCAATTCTGTCTATGAAAGTGATGCGCCTTTTATCCCGGCTTATGTTCTTGATTCGGGTTTGCCGATCTTGGGAATTTGTTACGGCATGCAGGCATTGACCCATGCGCTGCACGGCATGGTGGCGCAATCGGGTGAACGTGAGTTTGGATTTGCCCAGGTGGAAGTGACTGCCTCGAATCCGCTGCTGGCAGAAGGGAGTCAAGCCGTGTGGATGTCGCACGGCGACCGCATTGAAAAGCCCCCGGCTGGTTTTGAAGTGCTGGCAAAAAGCAGCAACACCCCCATTGCCGCAATTGGTGACATTGCGCACCGTCGCTACGGTGTGCAGTTTCATCCTGAAGTGCGCCACACCCCCGGTGGAAAGGAAATTCTGAGGCGCTTTGCGGTTGAAATTTGCCAGGCGCAGCCCGACTGGACGCCGCAGTCGATCATTAACCAGGCGGTAGAAAAAATTAAAGGTCAGGTATGTGGCAAGCGAGTACTGTCCGCCGTCAGTGGCGGCGTCGATTCAAGCGTAGCCACAGCGTTGGTGCACCGTGCTGTGGGCAGTCAGCTTTCAGCGGTGTTTGTGGAAAATGGTTTGCTGCGCCTGGGCGAACGTGACCAGGTGGAGGCGGCTTTTGGGCGCTCACTGGGGCAAAATTTGATTGTGGCTGACGCGGCTGACACCTTCCTGTCAGCCCTGGCGGGGGTGACCGAACCGGAGACCAAGCGTCGCATCATTGGCGAGCAATTCATTCGCACCTTTGAGGCGGAAGCGCGCAAGCTGGGTGAAATTCCCTTCCTGGTGCAGGGTACCATCTATCCCGATGTGGTTGAGTCAAGTGGTCCAGACCGCTCGCAGGCGGCGCGCATTAAATCGCATCACAATGTGGGCGGATTGCCGCCTGATTTGAGATTTGAACTGGTGGAACCGCTTCGTTACCTGTTTAAGGATGAGGTGCGCGCGGTGGGCGAGGCGCTGGGATTACCGACCGAACTGGTGTGGCGGCAGCCTTTCCCGGGGCCAGGACTGGCGGTGCGCTGCCTGGGTGAAGTGACCCGCGAGCGGCTGGACTTGCTGCGCGTGGCTGATCATATTTTCACCAGTGAACTGGCCAAAGCCAATCTGATTTCGCGACGCTCGGGTGAAGAAAGTGAGAAAATTGCCCAGGCGTTTGCCGTGCTGCTGCCGGTGCGCTCGGTGGGTGTGATGGGCGACCAGCGCACCTACCAGGAGACGGTTGCTCTGCGCGCTGTGACCACCGGAGATTTTATGACCGCTGACTGGGCGCGCCTGCCGCACGATTTGTTGGCGCGCGTTTCGAACCGCATTGTCAATGAGACCAAGGGCATCAACCGCGTGGTGTACGATATCACCAGCAAACCGCCGGCGACCATTGAGTGGGAGTGAAGTAAATTGCTGTTTAAAACAGATTCTTCAGGGAATAACCTATGACAACAAAAGATATCCGCTGGATTCAACGGTTTGACCATTTTTGTAATGCTTTTTCCCAACTAAGCGCCGCTGTAGAACTATCTCAGCAGCGATCCCTTACATCCCTCGAACAACAGGGCGTCATCCAGGCGTTTGAATTTACACATGAACTGGCGTGGAACACATTAAAGGATTTTCTCGTGGATCGTGGGCATCAAAATCTGTACGGTTCCAAAGATGTTACCCGCCAGGCATTTAAGACAGGATTAATTGAGAACGGTGATGTATGGATGGAAATGATTGCCAGCCGAAACCTCACATCTCACACGTATGATGAGAGTACGGCGCAGAGAATTGTCTCTCTTATCATAAAAACCTATTTTGCTGAATTTGTTACATTTCAAACCAGGATGAATCAATTTAAACAGGAAGAAGCAAAATGAAGTTTGGTTTGAAGGATGAAACAATCCAAAAAATTTGCGATGTTTTCACCCGGTATTCCCAAGTGGAAAAAGCCATTCTGTACGGATCGAGGGCAAAAGGAAATTTTCATAACGGATCGGATATCGATTTAACGTTGTGTGGTGGGCCTGATTTGACCTTCGAAGTGCTGCAAAAAATGGTAATTGAACTGGATGATTTGCCTATTCCATACACCATCGATTTATCAATACGGCATGAAATAAATAATCCTGATTTGGTGGATCATATTCGGCGTGTAGGGGTGCCGTTCTATAATAAGCCATAGACAACCCACATATCTCCTGGCGCGAAACGCTTCACGGTTGGCGTCTTTATTGGTAAAATTCTCAGCCGTGATGCAAGCAATTTAGGATCGCCGGGCTTGGCCGTGTACTCAGTTGGGGGGAGTGAAAACATCCGTTTCACTTTTTAAGCAGGAACACGAATAATTTTGCCGGGCAGAGAACCTGGCTGTTTTGAAATGTGCTGCCAGGATGCGGGATCTTTCTTGCGCGGAGTGATGAGGACGTTATCCGCAGCGCGGTATGGCTGCGTGTTTCTTGAGTTTGTCTAAATCGGGATTGAGAAATGTTTGTCGGATTGGATTTTGGAACAAGCAATTCATCGGTAGGTATCTTTCAGGATAATCGGCTGCAGCTTTATAAGCTGGATTCTGCCAACGTAAATCCATACGTGATGCCGTCCTATACCTATATCACCAGAGATCAGCAAATCTATGTGGGCGTGGAAGCCGTGCAGAAATTCCTTGAACAGGAAACCGGCCGCCGCCCCCGCTGGGAGCGGCGCAACCTGGGAGTTCTGGAAATGACTGTGGCAAGTGATGTGTCTGATGCCATCACTTATTATGACGATATCACGGTGGAAATTGATGTGGCTGCCCAGGGACGGCTGCTGCAATCCATTAAAACCGGATTGCGTGATCCCAAATATGGGGGCACACAGGTTTTTGAACGCTACTATACCATCGAGGAATTGATTGCCATCTTGCTGCGCCAATTGCGCGAGAAAATCGAGCGGGAAATCAATCAACCAGTATGGCAAGTGGTGATCGGCCGTCCGGTGAAATATGCGGACGATGAAGAAACCGACGCCCGGGCGCAGCAAAAAATGTTGGAAGCGGCGCGGCTGGCAGGTTTTAAGGATGTGGTGTTTGAACTTGAGCCTGTTGGCGGCGCCTATCTTTATCATCAGCAAAGCAGGCAGCGCGAAAAAATCATGGTGTTTGATTTTGGCGGCGGCACCCTGGACATGACCGTGGTTGAGGTGGGCGGCAGCCAACCGCCGGTGACCATTGCCACGCACGGCGTCTTGCTGGGCGGTGATGACCTGACCGCAGCCTTGATGAGAAAGTTGTTTCATTTCTTTGGAGAAAATTCGCGCATGGCTGATGGACTGCCTTTCCCGGCGCACATCTTCAGCATGCTGTACAGCTGGCAGAACATGGTTGAACTGAGCCGCCCTCAGTTTGCGCCGATTTTCAAATCAGCCCGCGAGGGCAGCGACCCGGACGGCATTCAGCGCCTGGAGACCCTGATCAACCAGAAACTTGGGTTTCAACTGCTGCGCGATTTGGATCAGCTCAAAATCAGTCTCTCGAAAGATTATTACACCTGGCTGGATTTCAATCGGGGAGATTTGCAGCTTAAAGAATTGATTTTGCGCTCACGGTTTGAAGAGCTAATTCAACAGGACGTTGAACGGGTTGGCCGGGCGGTGGATGAATTGTTGAAAAAAAGCGGTTTGCACAACGGGCAAATTCAGGCTGTACTGCGCACCGGCGGTTCGTCTGAAATTCCCATTTTTATCAACTTGCTGGCAGAGCGCTTTGGCCTGGAGAAAATGAAAAATATCGATCCGCTAACCACGGTGGTGGGCGGGCTGGCTGTCAAGGGATATGAACTTTCGACGGCAGCTTAAAAAGAATGACTTTTAAAAGTTGAAATTAGGTGAAGATGGAAACAATGCTTAACTCAAACATTCAGGGCACCTATGCCAACCGGCGCACTTTTGCCATAATCTCGCATCCTGATGCGGGTAAAACCACGCTGACGGAAAAACTGCTGCTTTACGGCAATGCCATTGACCTGGCAGGCAACGTGCGTGCGCGCCGCAATCAACGTTCAACCACGTCAGACTGGATGGAAATGGAACGCACTCGCGGCATTTCCATTTCGTCAACCGTGCTGCAATTCCCCTACAAAGACCGGGTGATCAATTTGCTGGACACGCCCGGTCACCAGGATTTTTCTGAAGACACTTACCGCACCCTGGCAGCCGTCGACAGCGCCGTGATGGTGCTGGATGCTGCCAAAGGCATTGAGCCGCAAACCCGGCGGCTGTTTGAAGTGTGCCGCATGCGCGGTATCCCGGTGTTCACCTTTATCAACAAAATGGATCGACCGGCCCTGGAACCGCTGGCGCTGCTGGATGAGATTGAAGAAATTTTAGGTATGCAACCTGTTCCCATGAACTGGCCGTTGGGAAATGGCCCAACCTTTAAGGGAATCTATGACCGCGTGCGCGATGAGATCATTCTTTACAATCAAACAGAACGCAATGAGCGTGCCGCGCTTGAAACCGCTTTTTCACTTGCCCAGGCGCAGGAAAATGGACGCTTGAACGCCGCCCAATTGCAAAATTTGCAGGCCGACCTGGCGCTGCTGGATGGACTGGGTATTGAATTTGATCACCAGCGTATGCTGGCTGAAAAGCAAACCCCCGTGTTTTTTGGCAGCGCGTTGACAAACTTTGGCGTGCGCAATTTTTTGGATGCCTATATCGAACTGGCCCCGCCGCCGCAGCCCTTTGAGAGCGACCAGGGTGAAGTGGCGCCCGAAGATGAAGGTTTTTCTGGTTTTGTCTTCAAAATTCAGGCGAATATGAATCCCAAGCACCGTGACAGTGTGGCATTTTTGCGCATTTGTTCGGGACGCTTCGAGCGCGGCATGGATGTGACCCATGTACAAAGCGGCAAGGTGCTGCGTATGCTGCGCCCCTACAAATTATTCGCCAATGAACGGGAAATCATCGAAGATGCATTCCCGGGAGATGTGATTGGCCTGCCCAACACCGGCAATTTGAGCATTGGCGACACGCTGTGCGCCGGTAAGGCTTTCAAGTTCAAACCTATTCCACGTTTTCACCCCGAACATTTTGCGCTGCTGCGCAACCTCGATTTAAGCAAGCAAAAGCAGTTCCAAAAAGGATTGAGCCAGTTGGAAGCGGAAGGAGCGGTGCAGGTTTTCTACAATGTCGATGCATTCAAGCGCGAACCCATCCTGGCAGTGGTGGGCGAGTTGCAATTTGACGTGGTGCAAACCCGCCTGGAAAATGAATATAACGTGCAGACCCAGCTTGAAAGGCTGCCCATCGAATCGGCGCGCTGGGTGACGGGAAATGACGACAGTATTAAACAACTGGCCAAACGCAGTCACTACATCCTGGCGCTCGATTCAGACCAGCAGTATGTGCTGTTGTTTAAAGATAACTTCTATTTACCGATTGTGAGTAAGGAATATCCTGACCTGGTGTTTGCCACGTTGAATTAGGTGGTTTTCCGGCTGCTTCGCACCCACTGAACAACCAGAAAAACCAGGGTGAGCAATGTGACGCCGGCGCCCACCGCCAGGGCGGTGGTGTAGGGGGCGTCGGGATGATTGGCGACCACCTTGATGCTCAGATCGACCCTGGCCAGGGGGAAGGCAGACACGGCGTTGGTGACCTGCCACACTTTGAGATGCTGCCACAGGTCGTGTCCCATGATCAGCAGCAGCCCCAGTTCAGAAAGACGCACAACCAGCGGTTGTTTGTGCTGGTCGAGCCAGTGTTGAAATTCGCCCGCGCCCAGGATGAGCAAAACCAGGAAAGGCAGCAGCACCATGCGAATGCTGGCGCGCTCGCCGGAAAGCAGCGGGATGGGGATCAGCCGCACCACACGGTAGATGCGCCCCACTGACCACACCAGCATCACCATGCTGGGCAGCAGCAGCGCCGGGTAACCCCGGTCAGCCGCGCCGCGTTTGATCCAGCGGTAAACGCCAAAGTAAAGGAAGAAAAAAGCGCCCACCAATCCCAGGTACAGGTCAAATTCCCACCAGGCAAAGGGATTGATCATGGTGCGAATGTCAATCGCATCGGCCGGGTAAACAATGGTGACCATTGATTTGAGGATGTCCATCAGGGTTGGATAACCCCCCAGAAATTCATCATCAAACTGGCTGGCGAACAGCGCCGGCGGCAAAATGCGCACCATGCTGAGCAGCACGGTGCAAACGCCGGTTTTCAGCGCCTGGCGAAATTCGCGCCAGCCGGTAAGGCCGATCAGCCCCAGGAACATCAGTCCCCACACGTATTGATGAAAAGAACCTTGCAGCCAGATGAAGAACAGCAGCAGGCTGGTTTTAGCCACCCACGCCCAGCTTTCGTCGCCTTCCAGCAGTTGGAAGATCAGCACCAGGAACCAGGGGAACAATAGCGAACCGCCCCAGGTGACGTGCCCCACCGAGTAGTGCGCCAGCAAATGGCCGTTGAAATTGAATAGCAAAAACAGGGCGGTGAAGGCCACCAGTGAAAGGTTGAACTTGCGCCGGAACCACAACAGCCCGGCGGCGCCCAGCGTGTAAAGCAGCAGGGTATGCACCAGGAAGAATTGCCCCACTTCCATGAAGCGCAGCAGGATGACCTGCGGCGAGAGGATGGGGTCGACCATGCATAGAAAGCGGTCGGTGATGCCGCGCAGGGCGGAGGAATCGGGCATGTGCAGCGGCAGCACGCCTTTAGTGATGGCATCTTTGAGAAAAGCGGTGCGCGGGGCGTTGATTTCAGCCCAGTCGAGCCAGTCGAAGGGGATGCTGCCCCAGTTGAGGAACTTGCCCCACAGGAAAACCCCGGCGGCAAACAGCCCTGCCAGCCAAAGCCAGGGCAGCCAGGCAAAGTCTTTTTCTTTGCTGCGGTCGAACAACGCTTCTACCAGGCGGTTCAATCCGTCCAGCAGCTTTTGCACAGTGTTAATCATGCGCCTCCCTGCAGTGGTTTTAATTGATTCTACCAGAGTCTAAGCTTCAGATTGTGACGGTGGAAACCGCCACTCAGGTTTTCCTTCAAAAGCGGCAATTTTTTCACGCCATTCGTTGGGTATTGGAATGCTCTTGCGGGCATGATAATCATAGGCCACGTTCACTGTTTCGGCGCGGGCAAAAACCAGCCCCGTTTCGGGATTCTCGATTTGATATTCGAGGCGCATGCTTTTGTTGCCCATGTGCGCGGTGCGAATGCCCACCCGCACCGGGTCGCGGTACTCAATGGGCGCCAGGTAACTGATGTGCACATCGGCAATGATGCTGCGAATATCATGGAAAGAGACGCCGTCGAATAATTCCAGGTTGAGGATGTATCCCAGGCGCGCCTCTTCAAGATAGGCCAGGAAGCGGGTGTTATTGACATGCCACTGGGGGTCCAGGTCAGAATAGCGCACAGTGATGAGTTGATAAAAGCGAAATTCGCTCATAGGCTGATTATACATTGTCTGGCAATTGTCATGCCGAACAAGGCGCAAGATCATTGATTCAGAATGACCTCTGTCACTTGATGTTGAGAATATGTTAGAATAAACTCTATAATCAAGAGTATTTTTGTCGATAATAGCAAGAGAGGTATATTATGCAAATAACCCGACAGGCTGATTATGCGCTTCGCGCCATGCTTAATTTGTCACATCTAGAGGCAAATGAGCGCGCAGCAACCAGCCAGATTGCCGAAGAAGAGAACATTCCACCGTCCTTCCTTGCAAAGATTATTTCTCAACTGTCAATAGCTGGATTAATTCACACTTCGCGCGGCGCGCGCGGGGGCGTTTCACTGTCACGCGATGCAAAAGATATTTCGCTGCTGGATGTGGTGGAAGCCATTGATGGGCCGATCATGTTGAATGAGTGCACGTTGAGTGAACAGGCCTGTCTGTTTGGTGAAGATTGCCCGCTGCGAAAAGTGTGGTGCGAAACGCGCACAGAATTGATCGAAAAACTGGGCAACATTCATTTTGATCAGTTCGCCAATTATCGACGGCCTAAACACAACTGATATTCAATCTTTTTCAAGAAACTAATCCTTTCATTCAATCCATCTCAATCTTTGATGGTTGATTGATGCCGAATGAAAAATAAAATCCCTGTTGCCGGGGATTTTGTTTCTTGCGGTACAATTACGCGAGTGCTGTTTAGCCCCACACTGATTTGAAAGGTTTTGCATGGAATCCAACGAGAAATCCACCTGGGTGCAGGGCGGATTGTTTATTTTTATCCGCATTGTGCTCAGCACCAGTCAACGCATGGTTTACCCGTTCCTGGCAGTGTTTGCGCGGGGACTGGGAATCAGTGTGGCGCAACTTTCCTATGCACTTACCAGCCGCGGGTTGATCGGTTTTATCAGCCCATTTTTGGCACCCGTTTCTGATAAATATGGTCGCAAGGCAGGCATGTTGACCGGCCTGGGTGTATTTATTGTGGGCAATGCCATTGTGGTTATCAAGCCAAGCCTGGTCACTTTCATTCTGGCTACAAGCCTGGTGGTTTTGGGAATCGATATATACTTGCCTGCAATTTACTCTTTTGTTAGCGACAAAGTGGATTATGAAAGACGCGGGCGTGTGCTGGCATTGATTGAGATGGGATGGGCATTAAGCTTTATGCTGGGCATACCGGCAGCCGGATTGTTGATCGAAAGTTACGGCTGGTTGGCCCCATTTCCAGCCCTGACGTTGATGGGATTGTTGATGTTTGGGATTACCTTGAAATTGGTACCCGACCATGACAAACCGGCTTCTTCGGAACAGGGCAACATGTGGAGCGGCATTGTGCGCGTGCTGCGCCACCCGACGGCGCTGGCTATGCTGGGCAGCGGTTTCTTCCTGGCTTTTGCCAATGAAGTGGTTTCACTCTATTTTGGCGTGTGGCTGGAGAATTCCTTTCAACTACAGGTGGCAGCTCTGGGCGCAGCTTCGGCTGTGATTGGTTTTGCCGAATTGAGCGGAGAGACATTAACCGCAGGGCTGGTGGATCGAATCGGCAAAAAAACTGCCACGATTATTGGTCTGGTTTTAAACGGTATTTTTGCCCTGTTGCTTCCCTGGCTGGGTCAAACCCTACCCGGAGCGTATATCGGCTTGTTCCTGTTTTACCTTACTTTTGAATTTACCATTGTGTGCAGCCTGCCACTGGCAACCGAGATTATGCCTGAAGCGCGCGCAGCCCTGCTGGGTTTGGATGTGATGGTGTTCGCTTTTGGCCGCATGCTGGCAGCCGCCATAGCACCCACTTTATTCGACCAAGGATTTTTGGCCAATTGTGTAGCTGCCTTTGTGTTGAATATTCTGTCATTGATTTTGTTGGCGCGTGTAAAACTGGTTCAAAAACCGGCACAAAACATCCTGGTGGAGGGATCATGACCATTTCATTGGAAACTGCGCGAAGCTGGTATGCCGGGGCTGATACCGTGCATGCCTTTGATCATATCGAGCGGGTGACCTGCCTGGCAGAAAAATTGGCCCGCCTGGAAGGCGCCGACCTGGAAATTGTGCGCACAGCCGCATTGCTGCATGATTCGGTGGGCGGCGCGCCGGGCAAAGCTGAACGCAAAGACCACCATCTCACGTCGGCTGAATTTGCCAGAAAAGTGCTGAAGGAAGAGGGATGGACGGATGACCGAATTGAAGCGGTGCAGCACTGCATTCGCGCACACCGTTACCGCGCCAAAATGGAAGCGCCGCAAACCATTGAAGCCAAATGCCTGTTTGATGCCGATAAACTGGATGTGCTGGGCGCTGTGGGCGTGGCGAGAACGATTGCTTACGCTGCCCTGGCAGGGCAGCCGTTTTTTGCGCAGCCATCTGACCAGTTTTTACAAACCGGAAATAAATTACCCGATGAACCGCACAGTGCTTATCATGAATACCTGTTCAAACTGCGGCGGGTCAAAGAGCGCCTGTTCACGCGGGCGGCGCGTGAGATTGCGGAAGAGCGCGACGCCTACCTGGCTGACTATTTTGAGCGCCTGCAGTGTGAAATTCGCGGCGAGTGCTAGATTAGTCGCAGCCTAAACTGACGCCCACCCTGCGGGCGCTGTCGAGCCAGGGGTGGTCAGCGGGAACCAACCGCCTTTTGCCGGCCACATCTTCCAATGCCACTGGCACGGCTTTGTTGCTGTGAATGGCAACCATCACACCGTAGGTTCCTGCCTGAGCCAGGTCGGTGGTGGTGGTGCCCAGTTGGGTGGCAAGCAGCCGGTCCATAGCCGAGGGCGTGCCGCCGCGCTGCAAATAACCCAGGATGGTGACGCGCGACTCGAGCCCGGTGAGGGTTTCCAACTGCGCGGCAAGGCGCATGGTGCCGCCCATTCGTTCAGCTTCGACCGCCGCCAGGGCGGCTTCAGCTTCAGCGCGCGCCTCTGATTTGTTGGCCTTTTCCACTTTTTCCACCGCTTTGGTATATTTTTTAAACATATCTGTGGTCATGGCGCCTTCAGAAACGGCTACAATGCTGAAACGCTTGCCTTTGCGGCTGCGCGCCAGAATGGAGTCGGCCACTTTTTCGTAGGAGTAGGGAATTTCAGGAATCAGGATCACATCGGCGCCGCCCGCGACGCCGGCGCCCAGCGCCAGCCAGCCGGCGTTGTGTCCCATGATTTCGACTACCACAATGCGGTGGTGACTGTGCGCAGTGCTGTGCAGGCGGTCGATGGCTTCGGTGGCCACTCCCAACGCGGTGTCAAAACCAAAAGTTACATCGGTTTTAGCCACATCGTTGTCAATGGTTTTGGGCAGGGTGATGACGTTGAGGCCTTTGTTCTTCAGGCGCAGCGCGCTTTTTTGTGTTCCGCCGCCGCCCAGGCAAATCAACACGTCCAGGTGGTGTTTGCGGTAATTTTCCACCATCGATTCGGTCATGTCCATCAACTGGCCGCCCACCGGCATCTTGTGCGGTTTGTCGCGGCTGGTGCCCAGGATGGTTCCGCCAATGGTCAAGATACCCGATACCGTACTTTCATCCAGGCGAATGGTGCGGTTTTCCATGAGGCCGCGAAAACCATCTTGAAAGCCAATCACTTCCATGCCGTAGGACTGAGCGGCTTTGCCAATGCCGCGCAGGGCGGCGTTCAACCCGGGGGTATCGCCGCCTGCAGTTAAGACACCCAAATATTTCGTCATCGTCTTTAACCTCCTGTTGGCTAAAAGTCCCATTTTTTAATTACGTTGCGGTGCGTAGTAATGGGAAGAAAAAAAGGAAATCAGATCAGTAGAGACCAGCCCACCGCGGGCAATAATTGAAATTTGAGTTTATTCTGATGTTTGATCCGATTGGGGTTGTTCGGAGTCTTCTTCGTCATCAATGATAGGAATGATTTTGGATACCCGTTCGATGAGCAGGCTCACATCATAGGGTTTTACAATGAAGTCAACCACCCGTTTTTGGCGGGCTTCACTGACAACATCAGGCGTGCCCAGGCAGGTGATCATAATAACCGGGGTTTGCTGCAATTCGGGCAAGGCGCGCAGGTCATTCAAAAAATCCATACCGTCCCAGCCCGGCATCACATAGTCCAGCAAGATTAAATCGGGAGGATCGCTCATGGCTATTACCAGGCCTTGGCGTGCATTGGTTGCAGTGCGCACCTGGTATCCCTTGCCGCTTAATGCAATTTTTGCCAGGCGTGCAATATCCTCATCATCGTCTATTGTTAATACTTTGGGCGCTGCCATCTGCTCCATCCCCTTCTGGATTTGTAGTTTTTTGCGACGCCTCCAGCCTGGCAGGCGCCTTTATGAATAAAACACTACAACCGTGGCGGTCCTTGACGAACTTTTTTGCGGAAATCATCTGCATAATTATTTACCCAGGTGAGTGTATCGGAATACGGATGACCGTGTGAATCAACCACTTCTGTCCACCAGGTTACACCGGCTTCTTGATAGGCGTGTGCTGTTTCAACTGCCAGGGCAGGGTCGGCGGGAAGCAGGCCTGGATGAACTGCGTCAAAGGGAGAACTGCTGCTGCGCTGCTCGCCGATGAAGCGCAGAATATCGCGCCAGTCTTGCGGGGTGAGATGCCATTCAACCTTCTCCGGGCAGGCGCCGTCCCAGCGGGCGGCGCGGCGCATGGGGGCCTGGTGGGGCCATTTACCGCCAATCCAGATGGGAATGCGCGGCTGTTGCAGCGGACGTGGTTGGAAAATGACTTCACTGATGTGATGATGTTTGCCTTCAAAGTGGAAAGGTTCACCGCTCCACAGACCATTTAGAATTTCCAGTCCTTCATCCAGGCGTTCAGCACGCAGGCGGTTGTCAACCACTTCACCCAGCGCGGCAAAATCATAATCTACCCGGCCGCCCAGGCCAATTGCCAGTGTCAGGCGTCCGCCGGAGAGATGGTCCAGTGCGGCAGCCTGCCGCGCCACCATCCACGGCCGGCGGCGTGCCAGGGGGGTGAGCATGGTGCCAATGCGCACGCGGCTGGTTGACATGGCAATGGCAGCCAGCGAGGTCCAGGGATCGCCAATGGGGGTGCGGCTGTTATCCCACAAAATGTGATCCCAGATAAAGACGCCATCCCAGCCGGAGTCTTCCGCTTCTTTTGCCAGGTCAGCGATTTTTCTTGTGTCTGCAAACTCACCCAGAATGGGGACATTGATGCTGAATTTCATGCGCGATTTCCCTTTCCAGCGGCTGTTGAATACCAGTACAGTATAGAATAGATTCTAATATCCTGCAATAAAAAATGAGTATAAAAGATATCTGTTGACTTTCTTGTCGAGTCGTACTATCATAATAAAACAAGTGGACAATATCAAAGTACCGGACTATTTGGAAGTTAACTCAGCAGGCACGCTATTCTTGCGTGCCTGTTTGTGTATTTAAAACACTTTCAACATTTGGAAGGAGATTACCAGCATGGATTATGGGATGATCGGAAAGATTGAGAAAGCCAAACGGTATGCCGAACAACGCAATCGCTTTCATTTTTCCAGTTTCACGGTTATGGTGGACGGTGAAAATAACCCGCACAGGGTGGAATATGCAAACGGTAAATGGAGCTGCGACTGCGATTTCTTTAAAACTCGCGGACGCTGCAGCCATACCATGGCGTTGGAGTTTATCCTGGAGGGTATGGTTAGCAGCGAAGAGGTGCAACCCTGACAACACTCCAAAAGTTTTTTGGCTTGCTGTGAAATAAAAATCCCTTTCCTGACAGGTCGGAAAGGGATTTTTTATCGCGATGGTGAATAGATTACTCGATTACCACCGTGTTGGGATCAATGGTCAGGGGGGGATATTTCATTTTGAAGCTTTTTAATGTGTCCACCATCACTGAGCCGATGATGAGGTTGCGGTACCAGTTTTTATTGGCGGGCACCAGGTACCACGGCGCCCAGGAAGTGCTGGTTTTTTCCAACACCGCTTCATAAGCCTTCATAAAATCGTCCCAAAGTTTGCGGTCTTCCAGGTCGCCGGGATTGAATTTCCACTGTTTGGCAGGATCATGCAGGCGCTCTTCAAAGCGCTGTTTTTGTTCGTCTTTGTCAATGAACAGGAAGAACTTGAGGATGGTGACGCCTTCCTGTGTCAACATTTTTTCAAATGCGTTGATTTGGTCATAGCGTTTTTCCCACACCTTGGGGGGAACCAGGTTCTTGACGCGCACCACCAGCACATCTTCGTAATGGCTGCGGTTGAAGATGACAATTTGTCCCTTGCCGGGCACCTGGCGGTGGATACGCCACAGATAATCATGCGCCAGCTCTTCAGGGGTGGGCGTTTTAAAGCCAACCACTGAAACACCCTGTGGATTGACGCCTTCGAGAACATGGCGGATGACGCCGTCTTTTCCCGAAGCATCCATGCCCTGCAAGATGACCAGCAAACGGTGTTTGCCTTCAGCATACAGCAGCTCTTGCAGCGCTTCCAATTCTTCGTTTAATTTTAACAATTTGGCTTTGCCTTCGCTTTTGCTGCCATCGAAGGCGGGCGTTTCATTGGCGTCCCAATCTTTTAGATTAATTTTTTGTTTCGGTTTAATCCGGTAGCGATCCATGTTATTCTCCTTCTTATTATTGTCAGGCAGTAAATGGATAGAGATATTGTATATCGAAATGCAGGATGGGTTAAAGTGTGGAAGAAGATGCAATATGTTGTGTCAATTTTTTGTGCTTTTTGTGAAAATTTCTGGTATGATGAACTGATTATTCCAAGCAGTGTGGTGATTGAATGAAAAAAAGCGCATTTCTGGTGGCGTTAGCCTACGCCCTGTGGGGTCTTTTCCCCATCTATTTTAAAATGTTGAACACGGTATCACCGTTTCAAATTATGAGCCACCGTATGGCGTGGTGTTTTGTGTTTATGCTGATCATCATGGCATTGCGCGGTGAATTACCGGCTTTAATGAAAACTATCACCTGGCGCACCGCATTGATTTACCTGTGTGCGGGCGGCATTTTATCTATCAACTGGTTGACCTATGTGTGGGCAGTGAATAGCGGATACATTCTGGAAGCCAGCCTGGGTTATTTTATTAACCCCCTGGTGATTGTGCTGCTGGGCGTGGTTTTCCTAAAAGAGAAATTGCGCCTCACCCAGTGGATTCCGATTGGACTGGCAGCCCTGGCGGTGGGTTATATCACCATTCAACACGGCAAATTGCCGTGGATTGCCCTGGTGCTGGCATTTTCCTTTGGAATTTACAGCCTGATTAAAAAGATTGCCCCGCTGGATGCTTTACCCGGCCTGACCATGGAAACCGCCATGGTGTTTTTGCCCGCGCTGGGCTTTTTGCTGTTTGAAAATTTTCGCGGTCAGGGAACATTCATTCACGACGGCGCTTCCATCAGTCTGCTGTTGGCGGCTTCGGGCATTGTCTCAGGTGTGCCGCTGATGCTGTTCTCGGCAGGGGCACAAAAGATTCCGCTGACCCTGGTGGGAATGCTGCAATACATATCGCCAACCATCCAATTCTTTCTGGGCGTATTTCTATACGGCGAAGCTTTTGACCAGACCCGTGTGGTTGGTTTCAGCATCATCTGGCTGGCGCTGCTGATCTATTCGCTGGAAGGCTGGGCTGTGCGTCGCAAGGCGCTGGCAGCCGAACCGGCTTAGTTGTTGGAGAGGGCTGAATGGGACGTTTGGATCAGAAAACAGCAGTAATTACCGGGGGCACGCGCGGCATTGGTTTTGCCATTGCCCGGGCTTTTGCCGCTGAGGGAGCGGCGGTGGTGATCGCCTCCCGTTCAGCAGAATCAGTAGAGCGGACGGTGGAAAAAATACGCTCTGCGGGTCACCGCGCCAGCGGCATGGCAATTGATGTGGGCGACCTGGGGCAGGTGAAAGCCCTGGCGCAGCACGCCGTGGACACCTTTGGCGGGTTCGACATCTGGGTCAATAACGCAGGGGTGGGCGGCCCGTACGGCCCCACGGTGGAATTAACCGCTGAAGCGTTCACACGGGTAATACAAACCAACATCCTGGGAACATATTACGGCTCACGAACGGCCATGCGCTATTTTTTGCCGCGCCGAACGGGTAAGTTGATCAACCTGGTGGGGCACGGTGCCAAGGAGATTGTGCCTTTTCAGAGTGCTTATGCATCGAGCAAAAGCTGGGTGCGCTCGTTTACCCTGGCGCTGGCCAAAGAGACGCAGGGCAGCGGGTTGAGCGTGATGACCTTTCAACCCGGCATGGTGCGCACCGAGCTGCTCACCGGCGGACAGGTGATTGCCGGCCACGAAGACAAGCTCAGCCGGTTTCCGCGGGTGATTGAGCTGCTGGCAAAGACTCCTGAAAAGGCAGCCGAAAAAGTGGTGTGGGCGGCATCGGCGGCCACAGATGGAAAAACCGGATTGGAAGTGACCGCCGGAAGCAACTGGCAGATGCTGCTGGCAGCGCTGCGCTCAGCATTGGGAAATAAAGGTGAGCCGGTGGAAGTGCACATTTGCAGCGTGCCACCGGCTGAAGATTAACGCTGATTTATTGTTTTATCAGCCATTCGATGGCGGCATCTCGAGTGGGGAAGGATTTGAAATCACGCCCGGAGAATTTGGAAACGGCTGAAAGGGCAACTTCCAGCATGCCGGTGATGCCTACCACGGTGGCTGCTTTAACGTAGGGGGTATTGTCGCGGGTGAATTCTTTCATGGCGCCTAAAATTTCAGCATTGAAGCTGGCGCCGGTGGCATCGAGCACGGCCAGCACTGATTTGGGCGGCTGGCTGGCGATGGTGGTCTTGGCTGATGCCAGGGTGCTCATAAATTCTTCACCTGGTTTTAACTGTGTAAAATCTTCGATTAGTATTTTCTTACCCTGATGTTCTTCAAAACGAATACGATCCATTGTTTCCCTCATGTTATTAAGAATTGAATATGCCTCGGTATATAAGAAGATCGGCTTAAGGGGATGGCTCTTTAAACATTTTTAGAAAAAATTTATCAGGGAGATTGATGAAACAAGTAAAAGATTGGAAGATCAGTGATGATGGTGAATCTCAGACGGGTTGAGCAGGGGGCCAAAGATGTTCACCATTTTTACTAGGCGGTCATCGTCATCCACAATCCAACAGGCAATGAAAGTGGTGATGGGCACGGCGGTGAACAAACCAATGGTGCCAACCAGCGACCTGACGATTTCTTCTGCCAGGTAGTTAAAGTTAAGCAGCGTGGTGATGTGGACGTTGCTGGTGGAAAACAACAAAAATGCTGACAACGAAGCGCCCAGGTAGGCCAGCACCAGGGTGTTGACGGTGGCGGCAATGTGATCTTTGCCGACATTCATCGAGCGCATGAAACGGTCGTTGAAGCTCATATCGGGGTTGGCGCGGTAAATTTCAATGACGGCCGAGGTTTGGCCGATGACCAGGTCGTCGAGGATGCCCAGCGAACCGATGATGATGCCTGCGATCAGCAGGTTTTTCACATTCATGTGGGATGATTGCTGCATCAGGTACATGGCGCTCTCGTCACCCATGCCGTTCAAGCGGGCAAAATCGACGAACAGCACAGCAATAAAACCGGTGAAGAGAATGGACAGCAGTATTCCGCTCAGAGCAATGTGTGTTTTCAATGTCCAGCCGTACACCAGGTATTGGGTTGCCGCCAGGAAAAGGATTGAGCCGATCAGGCTGACCAGGATGGGATTTTTACCGGCCATGATCTGGGGAATGATGTAATAAACAATCACCAGGAAGCTTAAACCAATTCCGAGTATGCTGCGCACCCCTTTCCACCCGCTGACCAATACACAGATGAAGACGAAAACGATGCCCAGGATTAGAAGGGAGTTAGTGCGCACGAAATCGACAAACAGCACGGTGACATTGCCATCGGGTATTTGGGCAATGGAAACCAGGATTTTCTCGTTGGGCGATAACAGGTAGTCAGTGGAGAGGAGATAGCGCTTTCCATAGTCAATGGTAAATTCTTGTCCCTGATAGGTTCCTTCCAAAATGCGCAAACTGGCAATTTGGTAGGTCTGTGTGATGTCTCCCATTTCCACAGTTCCCTGCTCAACAATGGAAAGCACCTGGGCTGTAACGGTTTCCGATGAGTATCCAATGGTTGCGGGCTGCCTGTTGACAGGCTTGTTAAAAGATACAACAATAAAAACAATGATTACCAGGCTGACTGCCAGGGTAATCAGGTGAGATTTTTGATTGATCTTTTCCCAGAACATGCGTGTTACTCCTGTCTGTAATCATTAAACCGATATCCGTTTTATTAGACAAGAACTTTACTATAACATTTTTTTGGTATAGAGGGATAGGTTTTTTTTCCTATATTGGAACATTTACAAAAGCTGGATGCATTCGTGGGCGAATTCGCATATAATAAATTTTGTGTACCAGGCTGATCAATAAAGAACAGGCTGCTCCTTTCGTAATTATTGGAGCAGCCTGTTTGTTCTATTCAATTGTTCAAGGTTATTCGGCTGGAGGCAGCAGTACACTGTCAATGACATGGATGACGCCGTTGGATACATTGATATCGGTAATAATTACCTGTGGCTCATTGACCATCACCTTGTCGCCGTCCAATTTAATTGTGATGGGTTTGCCTGCGACTGTGTCAGCGCTCTCCAGTTTCACCACATCTTCTGCCATCACTTTGCCTTCCACCACATGGTAGAGTAGAATATTTTTTAGGGCGGAGATGTCTTGCAGCAATCCTTCAACGGTGCCAGCGGGCAATTTTTTGAAGGCGTCATCGGTGGGAGCAAAGACGGTGAAGGGACCTTCGCCTTGCAGGGTTTCTGCCAGTTCGGCTGCCTGCACGGCTGCCACCAGGGTGGTGAAGCGGCCATCTTTGACAGCGGCTTCAACGATGTTATCGGGCGGCAGGAGCACACTGTCGATCACATAAATGACTCCGTTTTTGGCTAGAATATCAGTGATGACAACCTGTGCATTGTTGAGATAAACCATGCCGTCTTTCTCCTTGATTTCAACCGGTTTGCCGTTGAAGGTTTTGGTTGATTCCAGAGCGACCACATCGGAAGCCATGGCATATCCATCTGCCACATGATAGGTCAGGATGCTGGTGAGGGCAGGAATGTCGGCAAGCAATCCTTCAACGGTGCCAGCGGGCAGTTTGGCAAAGGCGTCGTCGGTGGGGGCAAAGACGGTGAAGGCCCCTTCACCTTTCAGCGCATCAACCAGGTTGGCGGCTTGCAGGGCGGCTATCAGGGTGGTGAAGCGACCGTCAGCCACGGCTACATCCACAATGGTCATGGGCGGAACCGGGGTGGGTTCAGGTTCAGGCGCTTCTGTTCAGCCGGGACTTGTGCAACGGGTGCTGTCTGAGGGGGCGCAGGCGGCCAGCGCCAACACCAAAACAACAAACACTGAGAGGAAAGTTAGCTTTTTCATTTTCATCACTTCTATTACCTTTGTTAGACTAATTAGGTAAATATTACCCGCAACAATGATCTTGAATGGATCTCAATATTCTTTCTTACAACGGACAGCCCATCTTTGAACAGCTCTTAATCATTTTTATTCTTGTTTGATTACCGGACACTTTAACAAATGACGACTGCCATATCAGGTAAACTATGTTTTTTCCTGGCAAGGAAGAACAGGAGGATACCTATGGACAATCGTCGCATATATCGTACCATCAGAATGGCTA
>Ga0228536_1001161_pt1 | contig 29318 bp, 23 predicted proteins | sample SJ1Smetagenome_FD_168611 | JGI IMG/M metagenome (GOLD analysis project Ga0228536, IMG submission 168611) | Enriched culture of PCE-dechlorinating microbial communities from Ithaca, New York, USA - SJ1.S | ecosystem: Engineered > Modeled > Simulated communities (microbial... > Unclassified...
CGGAGGGGACACACCCGGCTCCATGCCGAACCCGGAAGTTAAGCCTTCCAGCGCCGATGGTACTGCGGGGGGTACCCGTGGGAGAGTAGGTCACTGCCAGAAACCTAATTTTGAGTGGAGGGCCGGTAGCTCAGGTGGCTAGAGCACACGGCTGATAACCGTGAGGTCAGTGGTTCGAATCCACTCCGGCCCACCAGATTTGGTCGCCTTCGGAGCTGTCTCCGGAGGCGATTTTTTTATTTTCCTCCGGTAGGTTGTTTACGCCGTCTGTCCATTTCTCTGTGTTGCATGCTGCTCCAGGCATATGGCACTGTGTAATCGCAGAATCTCAGTCATTCAGAAGGCGGATAACGTTCACTATCTTTGGTAGTATCACGTATCTTTCGCAGAATGGAGAGAAGTGGCTCTTCCCACAACAGGGGAACAGCCAAGTGGGGGCAGCCAGCGGCCCGATCCGATGGAAAGGTGCCACTGTAGACACGGGGCAGAGCTTTCTTCAGAATCCCTTATTCAAATAATGTCTCTATGAATATGAGTTGACACAGGACAGCGGTTTTTCAGAAGAGGGAAGGCAGGAAAGGGCGGCCAGAAATCGGCCGCCCTTTCCTGCCTTCCCTCTTTCTTGCGCCCGGATCTCTTCGCCACCTTCAGCAGTGGTCTCCGGGACGGTTGGACATATTTGAGGGAGAAGACACCTTGTTCCTGATATGGATCACGAGGCGGAACAGCATGCCGTGGGAGAAGCGGTCAGTTCCTTATCGAGGCGCCGTGCAAGGGTTGTCAGAATCCATGTTAAGGGAAGCGCCTCTCCCGGGGAGGAAATCCCGCGGGCCTGCCGTACGGGAAGGCCGGACAGCGTGGTGACGGTGCCCTCCCGTTCTGTCCAATGTGCAAGGGGAAGTACGTGGGTCGCCTCGGCGAGGCCGGCGCTGTCGTGTGTCACTGCAAGTGCGAGGAGATCTGTCTTCGCGAGTTCCTTTGGTGAGAGTCCCACTTCGTCGGGAGTTGTTCCGACGAGCAGGAGTCGTTTCATCTCACCGCTGACGATGGCTGCCTTGATCTCCGCCACGGAGATGGCACCGGGAGCGTACGTCAGAGCGGCGTGGACGTTCGTCGTTTCGTTGAGGAAAAGGTGCCGTTTCTGCTCCAGTTTATGCAGCAGTGCGAGAAGGTCTGCGAGGCATGCCTCGGTTCCGTAGGTGTCCTCTCCGATGAGGGTGACCAGGGATTTGCTTTCGGCAAGAGTACGGGCCGCGTGCTCGAGAGTCTCCACCGACACTCCCGTGAGCGCGGCGGTTTTTCCCGGTGTGGCGTCGTCGAGATCGCTTCCCGGTGTTTCACCTTTCGCGACGAGGAGTGCCCGAAGAAGTCCCTTGAAAAGCGTATCCGTTCGTTTTTCTTTCGGCACCATTCGAAGAGCCTCGCCTTTGAGGAGGGTGTTTTCACCGTTCCCCACCACGAGAACACGGGCGTTCCGTTTTCTCTGGGCAAGGCGGATCCAGGAGGTGAAAACGGGATGGGTGGATTCCGTGTCGGTCTCGACGAGAAGATACGTGTCCGCGTTTCGGACCTCGTCGTAGGATGCGAGGGGGGATGCGCCAGGAATGGCCTTGGCTTGTGTCTGTGCCGAACGAAGCGCATCGGCGCCGACAACACCGAGGACGGTTCCGGGAAGAGCTTCCGCGGCAAAGTGATCGAGAAGACGGTATTCCTCGTTGGAAAGATCGCCCCCGACGAGGATCGCCGTTTTTTCTCCGGCTTCCGCACCTTTGCGAAGCCGAGATGCCAGGTCGTCCAGAATCGTTCCCCACTGTACAGGAGCTCCCTGAAGCATGGGTTCTTCGACACGGTTCGTCCAGTGGCGTTCGAGATCGAAACGCCCCTGGGCACAACTGTTCCCGAAAGTGTGGGAAAGCGGGTTGTCCAGATCGGTGGTGACGCGAACGACCCTGCTCTGTGCCGCGTCGAGGTTCAGCGTGATGTCGCACGCCACGGGGCAGGCGCCGCAGGCGGTGGGGACGAGCCGAGGCTTTTCCGAGTGCGGTTTTCTGGGAGCTCGTTTTTCGAGCAGTGCACCCACGGGGCAGAGCTGGACGCAGAGCCCGCAGGATGTGCAGGCCGAAGTGTCCACGTTTTTCCAGTATTCCGTGTCGATGCTTCCTTCGAAGCCTCGGCGGGTAAAGTCGATGGCGTGGAAACCAGCGATTTCGTCGCAGGTGCGGACGCAACGTCCGCAGAGAATGCACTTGTCCATGTTGCGCACGTAGTAGGTGTTGGCCTCTTCTTCCTTGGAGACGTGCTCCCCGGCGACGCGATCCGGCTGGACTTCGTAGTCGATGCCGTATTTCCGGAGCTTGCACTCGAAGAGATCGGGGCAGCCGCATTCCATGCAGCGGGCAGCGTCACGGAGGAGTTGTTCCTCCGTGAGACCGTGATTGTACTCTTCATAGGGGGCCTGGAGACGGACCGCCGCCTCGTCATGACGGGCGTGTTCCTGGGTTGTCCTTTCCACGTGGGTGAAATCCGCCGCCGTCAGATCCGTTCTGACCACGTCGTATTCGAAGGGGCGTTTCGCCTTGCCCGTGGTGAGAGAGGCGTGCACCGATTCCGCTGCCCAGTGGCCGTTGCCTATGGCGGCAATGGCGATGTCCGGACCGTGCTGCAGGTCGCCGCAGACGAAGACCCCTGGAAGGGTCGTAGCGTAATCCTCGTTGGAGGTGATGCTCCTGCCGTCGTGGATGTTTTTCGGCAGGGGCTTGAGATCCGGAGCCTGGCCGATGGCGGCGATGACCGTATCCACCTCCAGGGTGAAGACTTCGCCGGTGGGAACGGGGCGTCTTCGCCCCGATGCATCGGGCTCTCCGAGGGTCATGCGCTCGCAGAGGAGGCGTTCCACTCTGCCGGCTCCCTCCACCGCTGTGGGGGCCGCGAGGAAGAGAAATTCCACGCCTTCTTCCATGGCTTCCGCGATCTCCACCTTCTCCGCAGGCATTTCGTCCCTGGTCCGTCGGTAGACCACATAGACCTTGTCCGCTCCGGAGCGTTTCGCACAGCGGGAGGCATCCATGGCGGTGTTACCGCCGCCCACCACGGCTACCCGCTTGCCCACCTGGACGGGGTTCCCCGTGTTGACGGAGTAGAGGAAATCGATGCCGCCGAGTACGCCCGGCAGTTCTTCTCCGGGGCAGCGCAGGGGCGAGGAGCGCCAGCATCCCATGGCGAGGACCACCGCGTCGTGTTCGTCCCGAAGCTGTTCCAGGGTGACGTCCTTGCCGAGCGCCGTCTCGGTTCTTGCCTCGACGCCGTGAGCGAGAATCCAGTTGATTTCCGCCTGCAGTATCTCCTGGGGCAGGCGATAGTCGGGGATGCCGTAGCGCATCATTCCCCCGAGAAGCGGTTCCTTGTCGAAGATGGTCACCGCATATCCCCTGAGGCGCAGGAAATAGGCTGCGGAAAGCCCGGCAGGCCCGCCGCCCACGACGGCCACGGAACGTCCGTTCTCCTCGATGGAGGGTATGTCGCCGAGATCCCCCTCGGCGAGGCAGGAGTCCGCCACGAAACGCTTGATCTCACGGATGGAGACGGGTGCCTCGTCGACGAGGTTCCGTCGGCATTTCTCCTGGCAGGGAGCGGGGCAAACCCGGCCGATGGAGGCAGGGAGCGTGACGTTTCGGTGAAGGACTTCCATGGATTCCGCGTATTTTCCCTGGGCGGCGAGGTTGACGTAGGCCTGAACATCGCCTCTTGCGGGACAGGCGAGCGCGCAGGGGGGGCGACAGTCTCCCACGTGATCCGAAAGGAGAAGTTCCAGCCCGAGCTTGCGCGCTTTGCGGACCCGGTCCGTGTCGGTCCGGACGACCATGTTGGGGGTAATGGTGGTGGCGCAGGCCCGAGAAAGCGCCCGTGCACCCTGGATGTCCACGAGGCAGATGGAGCAGCCGCCGTGGAGGGAGAGATGAGGATCGTAACAGAGCGCGGGAATCTCGATGCCGCACTCCGCGCAGAGATCCAAAAGACGCTGCCCCGGTTTCCCGTAGACGTCGCGTCCGTTGAGGATGACTTTCACAGTTCGTTCGCTCATGACTGCACGAACCTCCTTATTCCACGGTAATGGCTTTGACGGGACAGACGTTGATGCACTGACCGCACCGGACGCAGGTCTCGTCGTCAATCACATGGGGTTGCTTTACCGAACCGCTGATGGCCTTTACGGGACAGACGCGGGCACATTTGGTGCATCCGATGCATGTGGTGGGGTTGATGGTGTAGTGGATGAGGGACGTGCAGGCTTTGGCGGGGCACTTCCTGTCGAGGATGTGCGCCTCGTATTCGGCTCGGAAATATTTCAGCGTGGTGAGGACCGGGTTCGGCGCGGTCTGGCCGAGCCCGCAGAGGGAACCGTCCTTGATCTGGGCGCAGAGTTCCTCCAGCAGGTCCAGATCTTCCATTTTCCCCTCACCTTTGCTGATGCGTTCCAGAATCTCGAGCATGCGCTTCGTGCCGATACGGCAGAAGGGGCACTTGCCACAGGATTCCCGCTGGGTGAAGGAGAGAAAGAATTTCGCCACGTCCACCACACAGGTCGATTCGTCCATGACGATCATGCCGCCGGAGCCCATGATGGCTCCCGTCGCATTGATGGATTCGTAATCGACCGGTGTATCGAGCAGTGTCGCGGGTATGCATCCTCCGGAGGGGCCTCCCATCTGTACGGCCTTGAAGGCTTTTCCTCCGGGAATGCCGCCTCCCACGTCGAAGATGACCTCACGAAGCGGCATGCCCATGGGAACTTCAACCAAGCCACCCTTGGCGATCTTTCCGGCCAGGGCGAAGACCTTTGTCCCGCGGCTCTTGCCGATGCCGTGGCGATTGAAGGCTCCAGCTCCGTTCTGGATGATCCAGGCGACGTTCGCGAGCGTCTCCACGTTGTTGATGTTCGTCGGTTTCCCCCAGACGCCGCTCTGGGCGGGGAAGGGAGGCCTCGGGCGCGGTGTGCCGCGCTTTCCCTCGATGGAGGCGATGAGGGCCGTTTCCTCGCCGCAGACGAAGGCTCCCGCGCCTTCTTTGATGTACATGTCGAAAGAGAAGTCTTTCCCGAGGATACGCTCGCCGAGGAAGCCTCGCTCCCGGGCCTGCTTGAGGGCGATGTTCAGATGCTTGATCGCCAGAGGATATTCGGCGCGACAGTAGATGATTCCGTGGGTCGCTCCGATGGCGTAGGCGCAGATGGCCATCCCCTCGAGAACGCTGTGGGGATCGCTTTCCAGCACCGACCGGTCCATGAAGGCGCCGGGGTCTCCCTCGTCGGCGTTGCAGACCACGTATTTGTCACTGCCCTGAGCAGCTCGGGCGAACTTCCACTTGAGTCCCGTGGGAAAACCGGCGCCGCCCCGTCCCCGGAGACCGCTGTCGAGGATCTCCTGGATCACCTGTTCCGGGGGCATGCTGTCGAGGACTTTCTTGAGTGCTTCGTATCCTCCGGCTGCGATATATTCGTCGATCTTCTCGGGGTCGATGCGTCCGCAGTTCCGAAGGACGACCCTGACCTGCTTCTCCACCATGGTATTTTCGGGGGCCGCTTTGTTCGTGGAGAAGATCAGTCCTTCGGCAAGGACTTCTCCCCGGTCCACATGGTCTTGTACGATCTGCTCCGCGAATTCCGGAGTCACTTTTCCATAGAGGGAGCGTACGCCCTCCCGTTCGATTTCCACGAGTGGTTCGGAAAAACAGAGTCCCACGCAGCCGACCTGCTTGAGGACGACATCATCTCTTCCGTCGAGCAGGGTGGAAAGCCTGTCAAAGACGGGACGGGCTCCCGCAGCGACGCCGCAGCTCGCCATACCCACCTTCACGATGGTTTTCGTCATGATTCGATATCCTCCTGTCCTAGGACTTGGTCCGATAGGTTTCGAGAACGTCCACGGCCTTCTCCGGCGTAAGGCGTCCGTGCACTTCGTCCCCGACCATCATGACGGGCGCGAGGCTGCAGCAGCCGAGACACGCGACGAACTGGAGCGTGAACAGCCCGTCCTCGGTGGTTTCACCCTCTTTGACGTGAAGATACCGCTGGAGCTGTTCGCCGATAAGGAGCGAACCTTGGACGTGACATGCCGTTCCACGGCAGAGACGGACCACGTAGCGTCCCTCCGGCTGAAGACGAAACATAGCGTAGAACGTGGCGACGCCGAACAATTCCGCCGCGGGAATATCGAGTTTTGACGAAACGTAGCGGATCGCCTCTTCCGGAAGATATCCGAGTTCCTTCTGGATCTCCGCAAGCAACGGGATAGTATTGCCCCGTTTCCCCCTGTGCCGCTCCACGATGAGATCGAGCTGCGCAGCAGTGCCTGCCTCCACTGATGCTGCCGTCGTCATACAAGTCCCTCCCTGTATTTTGTGCTATACTTCAAAAAAGCGGGTGTACGGCGTGCCAACGGAGAGCGCACACCGCACCGAAGCCCATTATAGACAAGAAACGGCCATTCTCGCACAGTCTGGGAAAGACATTCTTCTCATGTGATGTGGAGGAAGATCTTTCTCTTTTTGGTGAATTTCGGAAAAAATAGGTTTTTGCTGTGAACGCAGCGCTTTTCGACGGCTCGCGCGCCCATTCCTTCGGAGAGATCCGCTGTTCCGGACGGAGCACGGACGTGAACGACCTGAGAGGAGGAACCCGGAGTGTCCGTGAAAGTGTATTCCACTCCAACGTGCCCCTGGTGTACGAAAGTGAAGGAATTTCTCCAGTCCAACGGCGTTGCCTACGAGGACATCGATGTCAGCAAGGATCGGGAGGCGGCCATGGAGATGGTGAAAAACACCAAGCAGATGGGGGTCCCCGTGACGGCCATAGGGGACCGTTATATCGTCGGGTTCGACAAGGATTCGCTCCTGGAGGCTCTTCGGGACGCAGGATTGCTCGCCTGACCCGGTTCCGACAGCAAAGGAGAGTGATGAGCGTGCTTTGTACGTTGAAACTCGAGGGGATGCGTTTTCATGCGTTTCACGGTTCGCTCGAAGTGGAGCGGGAGCTGGGGCAGGTGCTGGAAGTTTCGCTGTGCATCAGCTACGATGTTCCCCTGGCGGACCTGGGAAAGCCGGACAGCGTCTATGCCTACGCGGAGATCTACGAGACGGTCCAGAAGGTGGTCATGGGGACGAAGTACGAAACGATGGAAGGGCTGACGTTCGCCATCGCGAAGAAACTCCTCGACGACTATGCGGAGACGGAAATGGTGGAGGCCTCGGTGAAACGAGGGCAGCTCTATGTGCCGGGTGTCCTTTCCTCCTCAGAGGTGACGCTCATGGTGACGCGGGAGGATCTCCTCGAAGAATAGGAGCGGGGTGAGACCATGGATGACGAACGGCTCTTGCGCCTCGCCTATGGTTCGGCCCATGCACGGTGGGGTGATGCCTTCGGCGGGATGGAATCCGCCTGTGTTGCGGCGGAAGCGCGTCTGCGCGAAGGCGCGGAGAGGAACGAATCCGGTTTCGGCTGGCTCCGCCTTCCCTATGCGGACCAGGCGGAATGCCGTGCCGTCTCGCGATGGCTCGCGTCCTTCGATGCGGTGGTACAGATCGGTATCGGCGGATCTGCTCTGGGGACGTTCATGTTGGCGGGAGCGCTTCTGCATCCGTTCCATAACGAGCTGCCGCGGGAGAAAAGAGGGGGGCCGCGCCTCTATGTGGCGGACAATGTGGACCCTGGAGGGCTCCAGGCCATCTGGGACGTGATCGACCCGGCCGAGACGGCGTTCGTCGTCGCCAGTAAATCCGGGAGCACCGCGGAGACCATGGCGAATTTTCTGTGGTTCTACGAGCGCTTGCGGAATCGACTGGGCGAGGAGGCAGCACTGGCCCGAATTCTGGTGCTCACGGATCCCCAAAAAGGGACACTCCGTTCCTTTGTTGCGGGAACACGCTGTCGGACTCTTCCGGTGCCTCCCTCCGTGGGAGGGCGTTTTTCCGTGCTCTCCTGCGTCGGGCTTGCCGCCGCGGAGGCGGTGGGTATCGATACGGAGTCTCTTCTTGCGGGGGCGCGGGCTATGGATGCCCGCATTGCCGATGCATCGGGCCTCGCGGACAACCCGTCGTGGATTTTGGCGGCTCTGCACGTGCTTGCCTTTCGGGACGGACGAAATATGGCGGTTTTCATGCCCTATGCCGACGGCCTGCGTGATTTTTCTGAATGGTTTGCGCAACTCTGGGGGGAAAGTCTGGGGAAGGCGAACCAGGGAAGCACACCCGTGCGCGCTCTCGGCGCCATCGATCAGCACTCCCAACTCCAGCTGTACATGTCCGGCCCGGATGACAAACTGTACACGCTCGTCGATGTGGAGCGCCACCGTCCCGGACTTGCCATTCCCGCAGGAGGCGCGGAGAGCCTTGCGCCTCTTGCGTACCTGGGGGGGAAGGATTTCGGGGAAATGCTCCGCGTCGAGGCGAGGGCGACGGCGTCGGCTCTCGTGAAGGCCGGGCGACCGCTTCTGTGGCTTCAGATTCCAGTGCTCGACGCCTATCGCCTCGGAGCACTGATCTTTCTCTTCGAACATGTTACCGCCTGTTCCGGATTTCTCCTCGGCATCGATCCCTTCGATCAACCGGGAGTGGAGCAGGGGAAGCGGTACATTTACGGCCTCATGGGACGGAACGGATTCGAGGATGAGACGACCCAGGTGGAGCGGCACGAAGCGATCATGATGTCCAGGGTGTGGATGTAGCGACGGAAGATGCGTGAAAAAGGGGATCGTCGCGGACCTTGGTCCGCCGCGGTCCCCTTTTCCTTCGAGGAATGCGCGGGGGTGTTCCATGCAGGAATTATTGTGTCGCCTTGTGGCGGAGTGCCGCGACGAATGTTCTTCCGGGGGTGTCGCCTCGTACATTCCGGAACTCGCAAAGGCAGATCCCCGCATGCTGGGTGTGTCCGTCCTCACGACGGAGAGAACGTTTTTTCAGGGGGGTGACGCCTCTTTCCCCTTCACCATGCAGTCCATTTCGAAATTGATCTCTCTGGCTCTCGCCATCGAGGAACTGGGAGAAGACTGCGTTTTCGAGAGGGTCGGCATGGACCCCACGGCGGATCCCTTCAATTCCATCATGCGCCTCGAAATGGTGCGGCCTCATCGTCCCCAGAATCCGCTCATCAACGCGGGAGCACTGGTGATTCTCTCGCTGCTTCCCTACAGAGACGGTAAAACCCGGATTGCGGCAGTGCTTGCCTGGGCGGGAAGACTCCTCGGGAACAACGCCATCGCCGTGCACGAGCCCACCTACGTTTCGGAAAAGGATACGAGCGATCGAAACCGCTCGCTTGCCTTCTTTCTCCGCAGCGTGGGGAGCCTGAAGGGGGACGTGGAGGATCTCCTGGACACCTATTTCCGCCAGTGCAGCATGTCGGTGACGACCAAGGAACTGGCTTTTCTCGGAATGGTCCTCGCCCTGGACGGAATCGACCCCTTCTCGGGGGAACGCCTGCTGCGCCGCTCTACGGCGCGTGTGCTCAGGGCACTGATGGCGACCTGCGGCCTCTACGACGGCTCCGGGGAGTTCGCCGTTCGGGTGGGCATCCCTGCGAAGAGCGGTGTCGGAGGCGGGATCGTCGCCGCGGTTCCCGGACGGATGGGTATTGGTGTGTTCGGCCCGGCTCTTGACGGAAAGGGGAATTCCGTGGGCGGCATGGCGGTGCTTGAACACCTCTCGGCACGGGGGAATCTGAGGGTTCTTTAGGAAAGGAGGCGTCGAAAGATGACGCATGCGTTGCTGTTCGTCGAGGATGTTCATGTCGAGAAGGATGGATCGTCGATTCTTCGGGGGGTGACGCTTCAGGTCCGCCCTGGGGAGATCGTCGGAGTTCTCGGCAGAAACGGTGCGGGAAAGTCGAGCCTGGCCTATTCCATCATGGGAATAGGGCGATATCGTCCCTCCAGGGGGCAGATCCGGTTCGACGGGGAGGATCTTTTGCCCCTTTCCGTGACGGATCGGGCCCGACGGGGTATTTCCTTGGCCTGGCAACATCCTGCCCGGTATGAAGGGATTTCCGTTCGGGATTATCTGCGCCTTTCCTCGCAGCGCGTCACCGAGGGAATGATGGAGGACGCGCTCTCCAGGGTGATGCTCGATCCGCCCTATCTGGACCGGATGGTGGACAAGAGTCTCTCCGGAGGTGAACGAAAGCGCATCGAACTCGCGTCCATCTTCCTGATGCACCCGAGGCTTTCGGTCCTGGACGAGCCCGATTCGGGCGTGGATCTTCTCGCGCTCGGGGAGATCATGACGCTTTTCCGGACCCTTTCCGAGGGGGGTAATGCGGTGCTCATCATCACGCATCGGGAGGATGTTGCCGCAGCCTGCGACAGGTCCTATCTCATGTGCGGAGGGAGAATGATCCTTGAGGGGAGCGCCGAGGCAGTGAAGCGCTATTTCCTCTCCCAGTGTTCCCCCTGCACGGAGCTGGAGCCCGAGATCGTGAAAGAGGTGTGCTGACCATGGTCTTCGATGCGGCGTCGGAATACGCCACGCTGGTTTCCATTGCGTCCGAGACGGGGGGACACGGGGCCTCCGTGGGGAGTGCCGACGCGGTCTACGTGGTGGTCCATGCGAACAAGATCCTCGCTTCCCACCCCCTGCCGGGGGTTACCATCGACGCGACGGAGAAAGAGGACGGTATCGAGGCCTTTATCACCGTGGACGACGGGGTGGTTCTGTCGAAGCAGGTGCATCTCTGTTTCGGGCATCTCGGAACGGAGGGACGGCAGGTCATCACGAGCCACGTCTCCATCGGTGCCCGGGCCAGGGCGACCTTCCTCGCCCATTGCATTTTCCCCAATGCGGTGGAGTTTCTTCACGCCATGGAGGGCGACATCGTCGTCGGAGAAGGGGCGGAGTTCACCTACAACGAAGTCCATGTCCACGGCCCGGAGGGGCGGATCTCGGTGAAACCCGTCAGCCGGGTCGTGCTTCACGACCGGGCGCTCTATCGGGGTGATTTTACCCTTGTGGAAGGACGCGTGGGAGATCTGGACATCCTCATCGACGTAGACGCCCATGGCGCGGGAAGCCGGGTGGAACTCACCTCCAAGATCTACGGTAAAGACGACGACCAGTGTCGTGTGCAGGATTTCGTCCGTCTCAACGGCGCGGGAAGTACCGCCCTGGTGAAGGCCAAGGTGGTACTTCGGGACGCAAGCTCGGGGTTGTTTCACGGCCTGGTGGAAGGAGCCGCCGCGGGTGCCCGGGGGCACGTGGACTGTACGGAAGTCATCCAGGGGGCGGCGAAGGCGGAGGCATCCCCGGTCGTGCGGGTGACGCACCCCGAGGCGGAAGTGACCCACGAGGCCGCCATCGGGAGAATTGCCGACGACAAGATAGAGGGGCTCATGGCCAAGGGGCTTGACGAGGCTCAGGCGGTGGACGTCATCGTCTCGGGGCTGCTCCGTTAGGGTTCAAAAAAGAAAAGAGGACGAGGGAGAACTGAAACAACAGATCCGGGGTGCCTCTCAGGGGCGCCCCGGATCGTCGTCTACGCCGGTTTCGTTGTTGTCCGCCAGGATGACGCCCTCGTTGCTCTCCCCGTTCATGTAGACGGAGAAATGTCCCTTGTAGATGCGGATGGCATCGTGGGGTCCCAGTTCGAAGGGCATACTGTCAAACCAGCTTTCGTCGAAGATGTTTCGTTTCTCTCCGTCGTAAACGGGCATGTAGAGGACGTTGTCCACTTCCAGATCCGAGAAAAAATGAGTGCCGTAGGAGAGTTCCGGCATGTACCCCAGCTTCGGTATGCCGAGTTCGACGATGCAGCAGCAGTTCGTCAATTCATGGTACTGTACGGGAACGCCCAATTCGGGGTTGCTCGAACCTACTCGTCCCGGCGAGACGAAGATGAACCTGTTTCCCGAAAGCTGCTGGTTCACTCTTCCCACACTTCTCGCCACGGCGAAGAAATTCTCCGCCACGGCATAGACCCGGTGATCCACGTAGACGAGGTAGGGAACGTCGGTGACGGCGCCGTTGGTGACCATACGGTCCGCCTTGAGGATGACTCGTCGGTCCGGTGTCTCGGGAATGTCCGTGCAGGGCTCGCTCTGGGCCTGCCACAGGGGGCGGGACTGGAGGAGTTCGAGGTGGTCCTCCTCCGGCTCGTAGGCGAACTCCACGTCCGCAGGGACGCCCATGGCCTGCTCCAGGAGGGCGAGAGTCTTCTTCATGCGGCTGAAGAAGCGGGGATATTTGCGGGGAAATTCCTCGAAGGTGAGGCATATCTTCGAGAAACCCTCCGAGAGCTCCGAGAGGGGGCAAAGGGCCATGAATGTGCCTCCGTCCGGGTCCGGGTGGTACACCTGGGCGTAGGTGCTCAGGTCCCTGTGGAACGGGTAGATCTGCTTCCAGCACTTCTTCACGTCCAGCGTGGTCAGGTCGTCGGGGTGCTCCCGGTCCACGGCCTGAAAGTGTTCCTGGGCGTGGCGCATGATCTTGTACGGGTTTTGTCCTTCCGGGCGCAGATTGGGATTCGTAAGCGAATAGGTCCTGGCGTATCCTCTTTTGGTGCTCATGGTGCCGAGACCGAAGACGAGGCGGACCACCCCGTCCTCGGCGCGAAGTCGGGTGGACCAGCGCCGGAAATTCTTCGAGTAGGCCACGCCTCCCGTGGTGGGGTAGAAATAACGACCGCGCCATTTTCCGGCCATGCGCATGACGATGATGCCCATCGCGTCCTCTCCCAATCCGTGTTTTTCCCGGTAGCTCACGGCCTTCTGAAAGAATGTTCGTGCGTAAATGCGCTTGATGCTGGTCGTGACGGCGCTCATCCGCACGTCGAGATCGTTGGTGACGTTTCCGAAGAAGGTGCTGAGGTATTTCCCCGCGAAGGAGTGAATGACCGAATCCTCAAGGACGCTGCTGCTGCGGACCACGAGGGGGTCCTCGACCTCCGCGAGAAAGGTACGGAGGGCAAGGAGAGCATCTTCGGGCAGTGGTGCGGCGAGAAAAAGTTTTTCGGTGTCCTCCGGATGGAGGAGCGCCGCCGAAGGCGAAAAATCGGGAATCTGTCGGAGGAAATCGTAGAACGTGTTCACGGAGAGAAACAGGGAACGGGGCAATGCAGTCCTTGCAAGTGCCTCGTCACCGCTGTTGCGAAGTGTGTGGATGGCATAGAGCAGAGAGCGTCCTTTCCCTCCCACATGACCGTCACCGATGATGAGGGGAGCGAATTCCGGATCGCTGAGGGGATCCCACGCAAAGTATCGTTTTGTTGTCTTTTCGGTGCCGCTCATGGCGTCGTCCTTTCAGAACCGTCGCTGATGCGCCCTGATGGAAACCTTACGCTTTTTCCATCGCGTTTTCCTTGTTGAAGAAAGAACGTGGTGCCCGCGAAAAAGGTGCATGGATTTTGGGAACGAACAGAAAAAGCCCGGAGAGATGTCCGCTCATGGCGAGGGATTTCCGGTAATGACGCCGATCTCCTCCTCGCCGTCGAGGAAGACGTCGAAATTTCCCTGGTAGATGCGAATGGACGGGTGATCTCCCAGCGTATAGGGAGCTGCGTCGAACCATGTTTTCGCGTAGATGTTGCCGCTCGCTCCATCGAAGACGGGGAGATAGAGAATGTTGTCCACGTCGAGATCGAGGAAGAAGTGTGTTCCGTAGGAAAGCTCCGGAGTCATGCCGCGGCTGGGGATTCCCAGCTCCACAAGGCATCCGCAGTTGGAGATTTCATTGTAGAGCGCGGGAACGCCGAGTGCCGGGTTTGTGCTGCCCCATCGGCCTGGGCCGACAAGGATGTAGCGCTCCCCCTCGAGTTGTGCGTTGATCGCACCGATTCCCCGGGCGACCTCGTAGAAGTCCGCCTGTTGCCCGTAGATGTCCGGATCCACGTACACGAGATGGCTGATGTGCCGCAGAAGGCCGTTGGCGACCATGCGATTTCCCCGGAGAATGAGACGATTTTCCGGAATGTAGGAGGGGATGACGACACGTCCCAGGTCCTCGAACGTCGAAAGCGGGCGAAGCTGGACCAGGGTGAGCTCTCCCGGGTCCGATTCGTAGACCATTTCCATGTCCGCAGGCAGCCCCATTTCCTGTTCGAAAAGGGCGAGGAGACGGCGGACGGTTCTGAAAAGAGCGCCGCAACGTCGGGGAAAATCCGCAAAGGTGAAGGCCGGGCGCGGAGTGTCCATGCCTCTGGTATCCGTGTGCAGCCAGTGGAACATGTTCCCGTCGAACCATTCGATGAACGCCGGAGCGAATGCGTGATGTTTCATGATTTCCGCCAGGGCGAATTCCACGCGCCCCGTGAGGAAAAAACCGTGTTCCAGGTCCACGTAGTCGAACTCTTCCTGGGAATGAGCGAAAATATCGCCCGGACGATTCCCTTCTGCGCGGAGATTCGGGTTCGTCAGGTAGAACGTCCGGGCGAAAACGCGGTCCACCGTGCGTGTTCCGAGGCCGAAACAGACGCGCATCACTCCGTCGTCCTTGTTGATTCGGGGGGAGGGGCGCCGGAAGACCTTGGAGTAGGCTGTGGCGGCGAATTCAGGGTAATACCAGGAGCCGCGGCGCCTGCCGACGATGGGCTGAATGAGGACGGCCATTTTTTCGCGATGCGGTTCGATGCCGTGTTTTCTCTGATATTCCCGTGCTGAGGGATTGAAGGTGGAGGCGAAAACCTGTTTGACCGCTCGCTCGATGCGTTTGAGCCGGTACTCGGGAGAACCGGTGTTGCCGAAAAAGCGTGTGGCGTATTTCCCTGCGAAGGAGAGAATCGTGTCGTCCTCAAGAATGGAGGAGGAACGCACGGCAATGGGAACGGGGATGCGCTCGGAGATGGTGGAGAGCACGGGAGAGAGCGCCGGAGGAAGGGATGCGTTCTCGAACTGTTCGAGGATGTCGTTGTAGTCGTCGGTCTGATCGACGAATTCCCTCAGGTTGTTCATGGCCAGGAACTCGTCGAAGATTTCCGTGGAGACGACGTAGGTCAGCTCGGGAAATCCGACGAGCGATCGTATCTCCTCCGCTCCTTCCAGAGCGGCGTGGGCAAAGGCAAGCCCGCGGGCCTTGCCCCCCACCGCGCCATCTCCGATGAGCCATCCGCGCTGCCGGTAGAAGGGTTTGGGGTCGAATCTGTTGAAGGATTCCGCGTTCGTCATGATTCCCTCCTTAGTCGTTCCGTGTCCAAAAGTCGTTCGCCTGAAAGTGCGTCAGGGCATGAAGGATGTTGCTGCGCAGTGAGGGCTGTTCGCCGCAGAGGTGTTCCACAAGTTTTTTTGCTCCGGTCCGGCGGTTCTTTCCGGAGAAGGGACAGGTCATGTCGAGAGGGTTCAGGCTAAGGCGCAGCGCCTCCCGGGCAATGCGCGCCTCCTCCACGAAGACAAGGGGGCGGATGACCGTGATGCCCGTCCTGCTGTGCCACAGCTTTGGCTTGAAGCAACGGAATCGTCCTCCTTCCAGAAGGTTCAGGAAGACCGTCTCTACCACATCGTCCAGGTGATGGCCGAGGGCCAGAAGGTTGCACCCTTCCTCCCTGGCGGCGGTGTTCAGCAACCCCCGGCGGAGATGGGCGCAGAAGCTGCAGGGGGAGCGCTCCTCTCTGGCGCGGATGATGCCGAAGATGTCGTGCTCGACGAGGCGGAAGGGGATCTCCAGCCTGTCGCAGAGCGATGCGAGTGCGCTCGTGTCCAGAACCTCGCCCGTCGGGTTGACCGTGCAGGCCTTGAGCGAGAAGGAGACGGGGCTCCGTTGCCGCAGATGGTGGAGGGCCAGCAGAAGGATCAGGCTGTCCTTTCCCCCGGAGAGGCCGACGAGAATGCGGTCTCCCTCGGAAATCATGGAGTGAACTGCAACGGCCTGTCCGACCAGGGAGCGGATCTTCTGCGAAAGACGCGGTTCCTCCTTTGGGACTTCCGAGGGATACATCGCCTCCGCCGGAGTGGGAGCGCATGTCGGCACGTGGTTCCACCTCACAAAAAGAAGCGTGGTTGTGTCCATGAGACTTGAGACCTATACTAGATTCGGTCGGCAAGGATGCGGCAGACCGGAGGAGGTGCTTTCTTGGCGGAGCAGGAAGTGCTGAGTCATAAATTACAGGAAGTTCTCGATCATGTCGATAAGTCCTTGAACTATAGCATAGAGAGCGTGAGCATGATCCACGAGGAATCGCTGGCGCGCTATCAGGAGTTGCTCCAGGACCTGGACAGGGTGCAGCGAGACATTGAGGACGTGATCAAGGCGAACGACGAGGCGAACGCGGCGTACCGCATGGCAAGAAACCGCCTCGCCGAGGCGGCCTCCCGTAAAGATGAAGAACGGCAGCGGAACGCCTACGACGAAGCGGAGCGGCTCATGCGGCTCAAGGGGAGTTTCGAGGAGCGGGAACGGATGCTCCGCGCTCGTCGGGAGGAATTGCAGCGGGACGTAAAGCGCATGGAGAGCATCCTCCACCGGAGTGTGGAGATGATCCAGAAGATTCGCGTAGCCATGGAGATCATCCATTCCCGCATGGAGGACATGCAGGATGTCACGCAGAGCCTGGACGCGAAATCCCTCATGCTCGCGCTGCAGTTTGTCGAACGGGATCGCCTGCGCCTCGCCAGGGACATTCACGACGGTCCGGCGCAGCAGTTTTCCGGGGTGCTTCTCCTGCTCGAAATGGTCCAGCGCCTTGAGGAGCTTGGCGAGAAGGACCGTGCGGCGGAAGAACTGGCGAAGGCGAGGAACACGCTGGGAGAGTCCCTGGGAGACATGAGAACGCTCCTGTGGCAATTGCGCCCTGTCGGCATCGGGGAAGGCCTGCGGGTTGCCCTTCAGCGATTCACCGATCAGGTCAAGGGGCGTTACGCTGTTCCCTGTGTGCTCCGGATGGAGGGAAATGACGCCCGCATCGGCCAGCTCATCGCGGCCAATGCATTCCGGATCGTCCAGGAGGCGGTGGCGAACGCGGTGCTCAAGGGAAGAGCGCGAAACATAGCTGTCTCCTGCAGCGTCGGGAATGATGTCCTGCGTCTCAGGGTCGTTGACGACGGCTGTGGTTTCGATGTGGAGGAGGTTCTCGGAAAGGCCCGGAACCGGGAATGCTATGGTCTCGACAACATGCAGGAACGTGCCCGCCTTGCGGGGGGCACGTTCCGGATCGAAAGCCGGCCGGAACGGGGAACGAAGGTGACTGTGGAGCTACCGCTGTGGGAGGGAAACGACGATGGAAAAAATCCGCATAGTGCTTGCCGATGATCACAGGCTTTTTCGTGATGGTATGCGCCGTCTCCTGGAGCTTGAGCCGGATCTCGAAATCGTCGGCGAAGCCGGTGATGGTATCGAGGCGGTACGTGTCATCCGGGACGTGCAGCCCGACATCGTGCTTCTGGATGTCTCCATGCCCAAATTGAGCGGCATCGACGTGGTCCGGGAGCTCCGCAGCGTCCGGGAGATGAAGAGGGATCCCAAATTCGTGGCCATCACCGCCCATGATGACGAGGAATATCTTCGCTCCCTCTCGGCGGTGGGGGTGCACGGATATGTGCTCAAGTCCTCGGGAATGATGGAACTGCTCTCGGCGGTCCGCTCCGTCGCCAGAGGTGAGCCCTACGTGGACCAGAAAGTGGCGGGGCGACTTCTCACATCTTTTCATGCCCGGCGGGAGGAGGCGGACATCCTCGCCGACCTGACTCCCAAGGAGAAGGAAGTTCTCTATTGGGTCTCCCAGGGAATGAGCAATCAGGATGTGGCGAACCGGATGGTCCTTTCCGAGAAGACCGTCAAAAATCATGTGAGCCATGTTCTCCGGAAACTCGATCTTCGTGACAGAACCCAGGCGGCAGTGCTGGCTTGGAAACTCGGGCTCGCTCAGGCGGACCCCAGGGCCTTTGCCGTCGCAAGGGAGGCCCATGCGGGAGGAGAGGAATAGAACGGGCGCCGGTGTACCCCGACGGAGAATTGTCCTGCGAGAGGTCTCCAGAAGCGTTTTCGGAAGAGGCGGGGTGCGCCTCGCCTCTTCCGCTGCGGGAAAAAGGCGGTCCCCCTTTGGAGCGGCACATCGCTCGCAAGGGGGGCCGCCTTTCGTTTTCGGGTCTACCGGCTGACAGAGGAAAAGAAGGACGTGCTCCTTCGCCTGCAGAAGGAGTGTGCTGCCGGTCTGCACTGCGGAGCAGGATCAGCTCGCGGCTTGTTGTTTTGCGGTGAGGGCCGCGATGGTGCTTGACAGCCAGGAATACTGCTGGTTGAGCTTTGCCAGGGTCACTTCCATTTGGCTGTACTTCTCGAAGAGACCGCGCTGCTTGATGGAAAGCTGTTGTTCGAATTTGCTGATGCGTTTGTCGATGCTGGTGATCTGCGAGTTCAGATGGCTGATCTGGCTGGCGACGCGCCCCTTGATGGTGACGGCGGAGCCGACGGCGATCTGGGAGCTGTCCACGAGGTTTCCGAAGTAGGTGTCCATGTTGGTCATGGCGGCGGTGAGGAGGTTCCCCACGTAGGCGGACGTGTCCTGGACGTGGTGTGTCGCGTCCAGGGGATTCGACACGTCGATGCCGAGCTTCTTCAGGACGCCGTTCGGATCCTGGAGGGTGATGTTGGCATCGATGTCCGTGCTCGCGATGGAGAGCACGTTGTCGATGATGGTGCTCCTGGCGCGGATGCGGTCACCGGACGCCTCGTCCTTGGCGAGGTTGATTTTGGCGTTGACGTCCGCCAGAGTGTCCGTGGCCTTGACGGTGATCCGGGCCTGCTTTCCGCCGACGCTGATGAGGAAGTCCCCTCCGGTGAAGTCCGCCTTCAGTTGATTGAGCGGTGTGGTGGAACTCCCCAGGGCATCGGTCATCCACTGATCCATGAAGGGCAGGGAGCCCGGCGTGGCCGCAGCCATGAAGGCCTCCTTGTCGAAGACCAGCTTGCCGCTTTTGCCGTAGTCCGCCTTTTCGGTGGAGATGCCGATCTGGGAGAGCTGTTTCAAAGGCCCCAGGATGTTCAACGGGTCCGTCACGAGACGACGGAGCTGGGACTTGGTCTGCCAGAGCAGGGAATCGCCGTGGAGAAGGCCGAATTTCTTGTAGAAATCGTCGCTCCGCTTGGGATCGTCCTTGGCGAGGCTGTCCACCGCGGACTCCTCGGAAAGGCGGACGTTTATCCACTCCATGGAGTCGTTGTAGGCCGCGACGAATTCCTCGATGGATTTGACGGCCTTTTCCATGTCCGACACCACGTCCAGCGTGACTTTTCCCGGCCCCTGCAGATTGAGGGTGACGCCGCCGATGAGATCGTCGATGGTGTTGCTGGAACGGGTTACCCGGACTCCTTCGACGAGGAGTTCCGCATTCTGCGCGGCGGTGTAGTGGTCGGCGTCGTTGAGGTTCAGGCCGAGGGCGGCGATGATGTCGTTCCCTGTGCCGGGCTCCAGGAAGAAAACGCTCTGGTCCACCTTCGGGTTGCCCAGGGTCACCGTGAGGGCTGTTCCGTCCGCCGGGCCGGCGATCCAGGTGATCTCCCCCGTTCCGGCGTTGTAGGTATAGTCGGTCCCCTGTACATAGGTAGTGGACCCGTTGGCGATGGAGATCGACGACGGAAAGATGCCCGAGGGCGGAAGCGTCAGGGTATTCGTGGCGGCCTTGGTGATGTTCTCCGTCTTTGAATAGGTGATGTCGTACTCGGCGCCCATGTGAGGTTTGTTGCCCGTAGCGAGCCAGGTGATCTCCCCCGTGGACTGGTTGTAGGTGAAGTCCGTGCCGGACTGATAGGAGGTACTGTTGAACTTGATTTCGAGCACATCGGGAAAGGCACCGCCGGAGGTGCGGAAGGGGACGGAATCCACGCTGCCGGAAGAACTTCGGGTGAGTTTGCCCGCCGTGATGGGGGCGGTGTTCGTGCCGCTGGTCGCGCTGGAGAGGACGAGACGGTTGTCGATGAGTTTGGAGGTAACGCCCACGCTCGCTCCGCTCGCCGCGTCGGTGGCTCGGGCGATCATCTGGTTGATCGCCCGCAGGCTGTCCGACGCAGCGACGCTGATCTCCGCCACCTTGTCCCCCACGCGGATGGAGAAGGTGCCTGTCAGGCCGAGCGCCTCGGAGGCGCTGTCGAAGCGGGTGCCGATACGGGTCTCCGCCACGGCTTTCTGGAGCACTTCGATGTTCCACCTGCCGATGTAGGCTTCCGTGGTGGCCGTGGCGGTGAGGATAGCCGCGTCGGAAACGCCGGTGGTGAGCGACGTGATCTCCGCCTGTTTCATCTTGTACGTGGAAGGCTGCTTCAGGACCGTGAGGGCATTCCGCGCACCCTTCAGAACGGCGGAAAACTCCTCGTAGAGTTTCACCTTGAGACGCAGGGTGTCCTGCTGGGTCTCCCAGAGTTCCACGGGTTTGCGCGCTTTTTCCATGATCTTGTCGATCATGTCTCCCCAACTGATACCCGAGCTGACTCCTGGCATGGAGAAGAGCGGTTCATTGTAATCTGCCATCGTGTTGTCCCTCCCCGGAAACGGCCTCGTCGATGTTTTCCTCATGGGGGAGGCCGAAATACCCCCCATCATCCCTTGTATCGGTTACGGCGGGTCGGCTCTTGATCCGGGAGCGGGCGTTTTTTCATGTCGTTTGCCCGGTGTCGTTCCGTCCGCAAACTCTCATTCTCCCGAGCATGCACCCTTATCCCCGGTGCAGACATCGGTGAGAAGCCTCGGATGTTTCCCCGCGAGGAAGTACTTGTCTCGCGAACGAGGGTTTTCTGTTCCTTGTGGTAGAATAGTCCGCATGTCATGGAATATGCGGTGCGCGGAACAGACCGCCTGTTTCATGGTGTATCGTGCAGGAACGAACGGAAGTTCGAGGGCGGTGTCGTCTGAGGAGGGGTGGCCTTGCGAATCTACGTGGATGACCAGGAGTGGACGGAGCAGACGTTCCCCGAAGAAAAGGACGCGCTCTGGAGAGAGATCGCCCAGCGGATCGGTCGCGAGGGACGTGTTCCCTGTGAGGTTCGAGTCGACGGGGAGCTTCTGGACCAGGAAGCGTTCGCGTCTCTTTCGGGCGGCAACGAAGTGCGTATTCGGACCGAATCGCTTCGGGAACTTCTTCGGGATTCTTTGGAACAGGCGAAACATTACGTTCCTGCGCTTGTGGGCGGACTTGGCGCCATTGCCGACAGGTTCGAGGCGGAAAAACCCCAGGAAGCCCTCATGCTGCTCCATCAGGCGTCGGAGGGAGTGGAATGGCTGTTCAAGGTTCTCGAGAACACCCGCATGCTTTCCGGCATCGAAGAAGGGGAGATCGGCGACGGAGATTTCGCTGCATCGCGGAACAGTCTTGCGCTCACGCTTCAGGTTGTCGTGACCGCCCTCGAAGAGGGGCGCTATTTTGAAACGGCCTACAAGATCCGGGAGGAACTGCTTCCGGTGGTGACGCACATGGGGACCTACGTCGACTCCATCTCGCAACTCGTAGGGAATCGTGTGCAATAGTATGGCGGGAGAAAGGGCTTTTCTTCGGTGACCGTACGGAAGGGGATTGCTCTCTTTCTGGGGCTCACGGCGGCGGTGAGCGCTGCCGTGCTTTTTGCCACGGTGGACAGGACGACTCTCCACCTTCTCCTCGGGGCGAAGAAGGAAGGCCTGCTCCTTGCCCTGGCGGTGGTTCTCGTGGCGTGGAGCTGTGATACACTGCGATTTTGTTGCTTCGCCAAGGCGGCGGGGGAGCGGGTCCCTCTCAAACTGGGACTGTCTCTCACGTGGCTCAATTATTTTGGTTCCGCCATCACGCCCATGCAGGGCGGCGGGGGGCCCTTTCAAATGTACGTGCTCTACAAGAGAGGTGTTCCCATCGGGAAATGCGTGGCCATAACGCTCACGAGGACTCTGATCACTCTTTTCCTGCTGGGGTTCTTCGCACCTCTGGCGCTGATCTTCCGTCCCGAATTTTTCAGGGGACGGATTTTTATCAAGGGCATCTTCACCTGGGTTCTCTTCTTCGTAATCTGTTCGTGGGTGCTGGTGATCTGCAGTATTCTCTATCCGAAGGTCATCAAGCGCCTCGGCAGTTGGGTCACCCTCGTTCTCAACCGCTTGGGTTTCCTCAAGAAGCGGTACAATCTCTCCATCGTCCGGCGCATTTACAAGGAAATCGACAACTACCGCGAGAACTTTCGCCTCTTCTTCTCCGGCGGGTTGCCCCACTTCATTCTCGGCGTCGTTTTCTCCTGTCTGCATCTTCTCTGTCTCTTCTCCGTACTGCCCTGCCTCATCTGGGCGGTAGGGCTTCCCGTGCACTACTTCGAGGCTCTCATGGTGCAGGCGCTTTTCATGTTCGTGCTCTATTTCGTTCCCACGCCGGGGGCGAGCGGTGTTGCGGAAGGTGGGGGCGCGGCGATCTTCAAACTGCTCGTGCCGTTGAACCTGGCGGGTGTCATGGCGATTTCCTGGCGCTTCTACACGGAATACCTGGCGATTTTCATGGGAGGTATCGTGGCGGTCAAATTCCTGGGCTGGGGTATCACCGAGAAGATCCTGAACGAAAGCAGGCAGGGCAAAGAGGAGACGAACGAAGAGAATGCAGAAGCCCAATGACGTCTCCTCGCCAGCTCCCCTGGGAGCGTGGGCGTTTCGCCTTCGCGGGGGGGCATGGAGCCTTGCCTACGTGGTTCTGCTCGGTCTGGCTCGTCCCACGTTCCCGAGTCTTCTGGCGGGGTTGGTTCTCGTGTTTTTGGGGCAGATACTCCGCTTTTGGGGGGTCGGGTGCATTGTCCGCTACCGCGGGGAAACAGTGGGTGCGGAGCGGCTGGTTACCTGGGGTCCCTTCGCCTTCGTCAGGAACCCGTTGTACTTGGGCAACGGCCTGATCGGCCTTGGGTGGGCTTTTTCCGGCAACACCTTTGTCGGCGTCGTCTTTTTCCTCCTCCTTTTTTTTCTGCTCTACATTCTGTTGATCATTCCCCACGAGGAGCATTTTTTGGAGGACCGTTTCGGTGCCGCTTTCGCGGCGTATCGGGAGAAAACGGGAATGCTCCTTCCGAGGCGCGTACCTTCCCGGGAGGAGCTGCGGGGGGCGTTCGATGTTTCCGTTCTCTGGCGGAGCGAATGTCACTCCCTGTACGTCACTGTCCTGGGAAGCGTTCTCATTCTCTCGCGCCTCTGGTGGTAAAAATTTCGCCATCCGGCTGTGCGCAGGCGGAGCGATCTTCCAGGTGCGGTTGTCAAGAGCGGATGCCTTTATTGGTGGCAGAGCTTTTGGTGTCTGTTTTTCCGACCCGCCTCATCTCCTCTCGTTCTTTCCCTTTTTCTTCGACAACACGGTCTGAAAAGACGGCACGAGCACCCATCCCGCCCTGCGATTCTGTTCCATGCGGAGGCGCTTTCCTCCCGCAGTTCGACGAAATAGGCGGTTTCCTGGTCTGTCGTTGCGGTGGAGGAGGCTCGTGCCGGGATGTTTCGCTGGCGCTATGTTTCGCTGTTTCCGGAGCTCCAGGTCAGATCGCTCCCATCACATGAGCGAAAAGACGCTGCCACGTTTCGTTGTACACGGTTCCCGCCGGAAGCGGGTTTGCGGCGACGCCCTCCCGCACCGCTGTTTGCGCCACTGCTTCGGCAATACGGGGAGCCACTTCATCGGAGAACACGCTCGGAAGGATATGCTGCGGGGTGAGTCGCCTGCGATCCACCGCCGTCGCCAGGGTTTCCGCTGCGGCGAGAAACATGCCCGGGGTGAAGGTGGTGGCCCGTACGTCGAGGGCTCCACGCATGATGCCCGGAAACGCATGGAGGTTGAGCATCGGATTGGCGTTTTCCCTCAGAAGCCCCGTTGCCACGACGGCGGCTCCGGCGGCTCGGGCGGCCTCGACATCGATTTCCGGCTCCGGAAGCGCGAGGGCGAAGACGATGCTTCGGTCGTTCATGGAGGCCACCGCTTCCTGGGAAATGACGCCGCCCCGGGAGACGCCAATGAGAACATCCGCTCCCCTGAGGGCTGCGTCGATGCCTCCTTTTCTCCCCTCGGGATTTGTCTTTTTCGAGAGTTCTTCCTGGACGTGGTTCATGTTCGGGTTTTCCGGACCGAGAATTCCCGTGCTGTTCAGCACAGTGACGTTTTTCGCGCCAGCGGTGAACAGGAGTTCCGCGGTGGCGATGCCCGCTGCACCGGCACCACAGATGACGATGGAGATCTCGGACAGTCTTTTGGCGACGATCTCTAGGGCGTTCCACAGCCCTGCGAGAACCACCACGGCGGTTCCCTGCTGGTCATCGCAGAAGACGGGAATATCGAGCCGGTTCTGCAGTTCCCGGACCACGGTGAACGTATTCGGACTGGAGATGTCCTCGATGTTGATACCCCCGAAGTTTGGGGCGAGCATCATGGCCAGGTGGATGATATCCTCCGCGTTTCTGGGAGAGTTGACGCAAAGCGGAATAGCGTTCACGTCGCCGAAAAGCTTGAAGAGCAGGCATTTTCCCTCGATGACGGGCATGCCCGCCTCGGGGCCCACGTCGCCGAGGCCGAGGATGGCCGTGCCGTCGGAGATGACGGCCACACGGTTTCCTTTTCCGGTGTATTCAAAGGATTTCTCGACATTTTCCTGGATTGCCAGTGCGGGGGCGACGCTTCCCGGCACGTAGGCGAGGGCGAGGTCTTCTTCCGAATGAATATTCACCGTAGGGTAGATCTTGATCTTTCCACGGGCTTTCCTGTGTAATTCCAGAGAGCGCATGCGGTCGAGGGGCATGAGTGATCCTCCTTATGAACGTACTTTTTCATTCTTGTGCAGATCGCCACTCCGCAAGGGCCTGGCCGATCTGCCGGGCGGCCTGCTTCAGGATGGGGACTTCCTGGGTCAGGGCGATGCGGATGAATCCCTTTCCGTTCGGTCCGAAGGCACTTCCGGGGACGATCGCGACACCTGCCCGCTCGATGCAGAAACGGGCGAATGCCATATCATCACCTCCTCCGGGAACGTTCGTCCAGATGAACATGCTCCCCCGGGGAGGAGGAACGTCCCATCCCTGGGAAGCGGCACTCTCCACGAAGGCATTTCTCCGCTCCTGGTACATGGCCCGGACGCCGGCGATGATGGTGTCTCTGTCGGGGTGGGTGAGGGCGCAGATGGCCGCACGCTGGGTGGGATGGAAAAGTCCGAAGTCCATGTTGCCCTTGAGTCTGGCCAGTGCACGGACCACGTCGGCGTTGCCGAGAATATAGCCGAGGCGGATGCCTGCGAGGTTGAACGTTTTGGACATGGAGTTGAATTCCACGGCCACGTCCTTCGCCCCGGGGACTTGCAGGACGCTCGGTGCTCTCTCGCCGTCGAAGGTGAGCTCGCTGTAGGCGTTGTCGTAGACCAGGGCGATGTCATGGGCTCTGCAGAATGCCACGGCCTCTTCCAGGATCTCCAGGGGCGCGACGACGCCGAGAGGGTTGTTCGGAAAATTGAGCAGCAGAAATCGCGCATTCCGAGCGACATCGGAGGCGATGTCGGAAAAGTCGGGAAGAAATCCCCGCTCTTTCCGGAGGGGAAGAGCGTGTCCCGTTCCATCCACGAGGGTAGGCAGATAGTGGTAGATGGGGTATCCAGGGTCCGGAAGAATGCAGGAATCGCCGTGCTCCATGAGGGCGAGCGGCAGATGGGCGAGCCCCTCCTGAGTGCCCCAAAGGGGAAGGATCTCCCGGCAGGGATCCACGTCCACGCCGAACCGTTCGGCGTACCAATCGCTGATGGCTTTCGGAAGGTCGGCGAGAATGAAAGGGTAGCGGTAGGTTTCGTCCTGCCGGCAGGCAGCCACGATCTCCTGAAGGATCGGCGGGGCCGGCGTTCTGTTCGGACTGCCCTCGCCGAGATTGATCACCGTTTCGTTCCGCGCTCTTTTTTCCGAGCAGCATCTGTTGATCATGCTGAAGACGCCTTCGTTCCCTTGCCTGGCTCGTTGGGCGATGTAGGTCATTCCCGTTCTCTCGCTTTCTCTTTTTGTGATTTTGTCGCGCTGTGTCGGTTCCTTTATATCCAAGTGTCCGTGCGGTGCGGCGGTGGCTCCGCACCGTGGAGATCACTTGAACAGGGGCAGGATCCGCTTGAACAGGTCTGTTCCGGATTTACCCACGAGTTGGTAGACGATGGTCTCCACGGGAACGACGAGGGCGCCGCACTGGCGCATCGCGTCGAGCGCGAGCTGGTGATGCTCGGGATTTCTGCTCCCCGTCGCGTCTGCGGCGACGGCCACATCGAACCCCCGTTCCAGGAGTCCCATGGTGGTGGAAAGAACGCAAATATGGGTCTCGATGCCGCAGAGCACGATTTGGGGGCGGTTCATCGAGTCCAGCAGCTCCAGAAATCCTTCTTCGCCGCAGCAGGAGAAACTGGTTTTCTCGAAGGTGCGGTGAGAGGTGGCGGAGGTGGCGATGGCCTTCAGCGCCGAAAGAGTGTCTCCCAATCCTTTCGGGTATTGCTCGGTGAGGAGTGTGGGAATGGAGAGGTGCTTCATCGCCTCGGCGAGGCGATGAAGGTTCCCGCGGAGCGCCTCGCCGTTCGCGATGGCAGGGAAGAGCTTCTCCTGTACGTCGATGAGAAGGAACATGGTCTTTTCGGGAGTGAATACGCACGGTTTCACGGTTGAAATCCCTCCTTGACGGCGAGGGGACGTGTCCCCTCGAATGCTCGGGGGTGTCGTCTTCCTCCGAGAACGCGTTCCATTATAGTATAGATTCGATCGCGTTGTTTTGCCCAAAGAAATCCGAAAATGTGCGGATTTCCAGCGCGCATTTCGCTGTTCGGTGCGGTGGCGCTGTCCGAATTCCTGTGTTATGCTCTTTCGGGCTGTTATCGGCTCAGTGGTGGGAGGTGAGGAATATGCTCCGCAATCGTTCCGAAAAGGAAGATGACAGGGAGAAAATGACTGTCGGCGATGTGCTCCGCGCCATGGAGGAGGGGCATCCCGAATACATTGCCACGATGCTGGATCAGGTACAGGATTGGATGGTCGCCGTCCTGTCCAGCCAGGAGATCGTTCCCAACGAGGACGACTTTACGGGGCTCGGGGAACGGCGTTTTCAGGGGGACCCGGAAAACCTCATGGGGCAGCTCGAATGGGTGAGTGCCTATGCGGATCTGCTTCCCGCACCGGCACACCAGAAGCGGTCCGAAGCGGTGGTGATCGCCATCGGGCCGATCGACGTGGACGAGGGGCTCCGCATCGCCGTCGACCACGCGGCTCTTTTCGCCAGGGATGCCTGCAAGCGTGTCTGGGTGGTCTGCGATAACTGGATCGTCGGGGATGCGCTTCGCTATCTCCAGCACGTGACGGTGCTGTACGAAATGGGCATTCACGTCCGTTTCCTTCTGGTGACGCCCTGGGGATGGACCGAGATTCCCCTGGGTGGCACGGTCCGGGAAAAAGGATATTTCCCCTGGCGGGGAGAAGGGCGTTCCCCCCGGAATCATTCCCGAGGAACGACCGGCGAGGACGCGGGTTCCTGACGGGAGTGGCTTTGCTCGGGATTGCGATCTGGCATGTTCCGTTTTCGTGAGAACGGTGCATTGCGAGAGGCCGACAACGGAAAGGGCGAAGGGGGGCTCGCAGCCCCCCTTCGCCCTTTCCGTTGTCGCCGGAGTTCCGGGAACCGCCGGAACGGCTCAAAAACGGCTCCGGGAGCACAAAAAAGAGGTTCCCCGAAGGGAACCTCAGTAATCGCAGAGTTTTTACGCGGCAGAAATCACCCTCCGCTGATCATGTGAATGATCTGTACTCTGGAGCCGTCCTGGACAAGCGTCTCGGCGAAGCGATCCCTCGGGACCGGTACGTCGTCGATCCACACGGCGAGCATGGGGAACGTAAACCGCTTTTCCGCAATGACATCCTGTACCGTCAGATGCGGGCGCCAGGGGAAAGCGTCTCCGTTCACGGTGATCATCGGGGGCTCACTCTCCTCGCTTTTTCCGTGAAGAATACCGGCTCAGCGGTAGTCGTCCTCGGCGGTACTGTATTTCTCCACGATGGCAACGAGTTCGGGCAGATCCATGCCGAGTTCCTTGAGTTTCGCCAGTGTGGGAATCCCCTTCCTGTTCCAGCCGCGCCGTTTGTAGACCGTGTCCTTCAGTACCTGCCACACGCCTCGGCGGTGTTCCTGAAGTTTTTTGATCTTCTCTTCCGTGGAGAGTCCCTTCGGGTCGATGCCCGTCTCCTCAAGGAGCTTGGCGTCGTGGTACTCCTTACGAGCGTCCCATTCGTCCGGGAAGACCGGCGCGAGAGCGCGATCGGGAATATTGTGCACGGCATTCCCTTTCTGCATGCGGACCTGGAAGAGGCGCTGGAAGTTGTAGACCCGCTCGGACATGGAGACGAGGTCTTCTTTCGTGATGCTCTGCCCCGTGACGGCGTTGAAGATGTCCACGTAGTTCTGCACGTGCTCGGGAACACGGGCCGCTTCCTGAGGCTTGTACCTGGTATGGTTGTCCTCGGGCTCGATGTCGTTCCAGGGGAGCTTGCAGAGTCCCGCCAGGGAGAACCAGGTGCGGAAGTTGGGGAAGTAGTGGAGCGCCTCGGCCTTGTCCTCGAAGGAGGGGATCTGCTTGTTCACCATATCCATGAAGATGAGCCACGCCTCGTCGTGCTGCGGTCCCTTGAGGGTGAGGAAATAGCCGCCCCACTGGGCGATGGATTCCTTGCACATGTACTGGGAGGTCTCTATACCCTGCCCTTCCATGGCGATTTTCTCCATGGTCTCTCTGGGTGCGCCGTACTTCTCGGCAAAGATGGACTTCATCTTGCGGGTTCCCTTGCCCACGGCGAGGGCGAAATCGTCCTTGCCTTCGGCCATGCGATGGATGAGTTCCATCATGGCGTCCTTGTTGCCGAAGTGAAGATCGAGCCCGTTGGTCTTCTTCGTGTCAAGGAACCCCAGTTCGAAGCACTCGCAGACGAAGGCGAGGGATGTCCCCAGGGAGATGGTGTCCATGGCGTAGTGGTCGGCGTAGAAATTCGCCTCGACGGTCCACTCCGGATCGTAGACACCCACGTTGCTGCCGAGCCCCGCGGCGGTCTCGTACTCCGGGCCGTCCACGATGACCTTCTGCCCTTTCAGGGGGCCGGTCTTGAGTTCGAAGCCGTCCACGGCCTTCGCGCAGGCCAGGGAGCAGCCATACCAGCATCCGTCGGGCATGTTCTGGGTGAAGAGGGCCTTGTATTTCTCGGAATGGATGCGGGCGCGGTTTCCCTCGGGGTCGACGGGATGCTGGCCGAACTTGAAGTTGTGTGTGGGAAGGATGTTGTATTCGTCCATGATCTCGTTCAGGTGGGCGGTGCCGATGCTGCGCATCTTGCACTGCACGTCGTCGAAATCGTGGATTTCCTTGTGGAGCTTTACGCCCGCTTTCTGGAGGAC
>Ga0228536_1001164_pt1 | contig 29238 bp, 21 predicted proteins | sample SJ1Smetagenome_FD_168611 | JGI IMG/M metagenome (GOLD analysis project Ga0228536, IMG submission 168611) | Enriched culture of PCE-dechlorinating microbial communities from Ithaca, New York, USA - SJ1.S | ecosystem: Engineered > Modeled > Simulated communities (microbial... > Unclassified...
TTAAGGCAGACTTGATCGCTTTTCTGTACAACCTCTCGGAACGCCAGGTGGAAGTCTATATCAACGAAAACTTGCCAGCCAAGTATTTTGTTGGTCTGGCGGTGGATCAGAAAGCGCCGGATCATTCTACCCTGACAGTTTTTCGCGAGCGGTTGCTCCGACGCGGCAAACTGAAAGTTTTCGAAGAAATGCTGGCAGAGATCATCCAAATTGCGCAAGAAAAGGGAGTTCAATTTGGTTCGATCCAGATCGTGGATAGCGTTCATAGTGTAGCCAATGTCAATACCGCTAAAGATGCGCAGCGACAAACCAAAGGCAAAGCGCCCCATGAGCCGGATGCCCGCTGGGGTGTCAAGCACAAACGCAAGGTCAAGAATGAAGCAGGCAAAGAGGTCGAACAGACCGAATACTTTTATGGTTACAAAGCCCATGTCAGCCTGAATGCCGGGAGCGAGATCATCACCAGCTTGGGGGTGACCTCAGGAGAGGCTTACGATGGTCATCATTTTTGTGAGTTGATCGAGCATGACCTGGAGCAGAAATTGCCGCTGGAGACCGTGGCGGCAGATAAAGGCTATGACGATGGCAATAACCATTTCTATCTACAGCATCACGGGCTGCATTCAGCCATTCGATTGAAAGGCAACCGCATAGAAAAGAAGGACGCCAACAAAGAGGTCTGGCTAGCCCTGCGTAAAACACCCCAGTATCAACGGGGGTTGAAAGAACGTTACAAAATCGAGCGCAAATTTGGCGAAGCCAAGCAAGGGCATGGGCTGGGACGTTGTCGCTATCTTGGCAAAGTGAAGTTCGCGGTGCAGGCCTTCTTCACCGCGATGGCGCTCAATTTGAAACGAATGGTCAAACTCCTGACGGGGGTCGGCTTCAAGGTGCAACCCGCTTCAGGCGCTTAACCCAGGGTGTATTGTCGATAGTGGTCAAAAGGCAGGTAAAAAATAACCAAAATAAGGTGAATTGTGAACAGCCCTGAGGCATGATTGCCCCTGTTTTCGATGAAATTCCAGCTTATGAGCAGGCATTTTCACCTAATCTCCTCTTTTTTCAACACCTCGCTGGAGAATGTTGACATTGACTCTCAGTTATAATATTATTTAAATTCCTTAAGGATTGTTATGACCTATATGAATACAAGAAGATTGGATATTGTCAAAAAGGCTTTACTCAAGACTCTTCTAGTCTTTTCCATTCTGACTGTTTCCACGCCAACGAACGCCCAGGGTCCTAATCCAATTAATGGATCACTACCACCAAACAGCAAATTTCCTGACACTAATGATCGGCTGTATCAACAGAAGTTGAACCAGGTAACGCGAAATCAAATTCAAGCTGCAGATACCTTGAGAGAAGTTTTGTATGTTGGCACCATGGGGCAATTCCGAGAACCTGAAGATTCAGATTATGTTAACTATTGTGGTCCCTCGTCCACGCAAATTGCTTTGAGGGCAAGGACAACGGAAATTCCTGAACTGGATGAGATAGCCGAATGCGAACAAATAATCCCCCGTTGGGGGGTATATATGACCAATGTCACGGATTGTTTAAATAAATACCTTGATTCTGATTTTTATTGGACTGATATCGCCGAAAGCAAAGATGAACTGGCAAGTTGGCTGAAGACTGATGTTGATCAGGGTTATGCACTTATTACCGGAGTTTTTACCACTTATATGCGAGGATGGAATGGTTACTCAACCTCTCATATCATAACCTTGTATGGATATGATTATAGTTACCAGGTTTTTTCCGACAAGATGGTATATTATGTTGATACAGCGTCAAAGTTGGCGGGTTATAGTGGCCCATATTTTAATATTGTCACTTTGGATGCTATTTGGAGTTTTGTTAGTTGGAACAATGTTCAATCCTGGTAATTTGCTCTGCACTTTGCGGAAATAGGTTCTTTCCGGATAACAGCACTCTCTAAGTAGGAAAGATCATCTAATGAGAACAAAAATCAATCGGTTTATCTCAGCATTGATGTTTTTATCTTTCGGAGCAGGGTGCTCTGCAGGAAGATTCCAGACTGAGTTGATCTCATACAAAACCGCAAGTGATCCAACGTTAACCGAACCACCACTGACCACCACGATTCCTGTTCTGAACTCTACCAATATACCCGACCCGGATGTTGAAAAGAAGTTTACCTATTTTCTTGACCAAGCAGCAATAGATCAATACTGCCTTGAGTTTCCAATGCTCACTATCTACAAGGCAAAGGATATTGGCGGTCAATTCTATGTTGGAGTGCTGGAGCAGAATAACATTTCTCTTGTTTCTCCTGAAGATGGTAGTCTCTACCCAATTTTCACTCCCGAGTTCTCTCAAGGTCACTTATTGATGATCGATTATGAGTATCCCTGGTATGGTTACATAATGGTAGATTCGCCAAATGGGCTGGGTGATTGGAATTTCCATATTGTTAACCTGGAAGACGGATCGAATACAATCATCGCAAATAAGGAACTTTACAATTCAGTTCCACTGCATGTTTATTCCTCAATTGATTCGGGAATATTGTATTTATCAACATCAACATTTAAAGATGATTTTGCCATTAATTCCAGTAGCGTGTATGCGATCGATCTGAATACAAATAAGGCAGCGCTATTGATCGATAATCAAGATATGGATACATTTATGTCGGTGATTTCTGCTTCAAATGGATATTTGTTGATCGAGAATGATCCTCCCAAAGACCAACCAACCTTGCACATATCCTTATTTGATATCGCAAATAAAGCCTGGATCGACCTCCCACAGGAATATCCTGCGAGTATGCCAAGTATGGAGTATCCCTATCTGATCTGGAAAAACAGCAATCGTTTTGAAGAACCTTTCAGTTTTACTGTTTTCAACATGGATACAGGCGTCTCGGTTGTGAGAAATATCACAGGGAGAGACGCCTATGATCCGATAATTTCTAATGGTTTTGCGATTGTGCAAGCATCGACGGGAAAGGATCGGTCTACGAATTCGGTGATCTTGTACTCCCTTGATGGTTGGGAAGTTTACGCGATTAAGATTGGGATTGATAACATCTTTGCCGCTGATGCTTACATTGATCATGGAAATGTAATTTTCAATTTCCGGGAGACAGCAAATTTTTCCGATTTTTCCAGTTATTTATGTAAAATCCCCCTCGATACTGTGATCTCTGGATCACTCGTCGGTATTGAGGATTAGAGAAATGCGTTAGGTATGCCTTGTTGGTGTCAGCTGGTCTCAAGAATTACGCGTTAATTTTGGAAAATTTCTTGTGGGAAGCATTGTGGATTAATAGACCCTTTGGTAAATGGGGAACGAAGCGTTCGATTGTTGAGAAAATTACTGAAGGACAGGAACGTCCAAAACATCATCCGGCAGAACGCGGTCTCAGTTTCCATCTGTCATCCATAGGAGGGTTGTGCCAGGGGAATAACTTACAATTGTTCTGCTTAACTTTCAAAAATGATAACAATTGTATGGAGTCGAAAATTGAGTTTTGCTTTGTTTATTAAAAAAAGAAGGCACTCGATTCAAAAAAATGAATCCTCCCCGCAGCAAGCTGCGGGGTATCAACTTTGTTTTTTATCCTTGCTAAAATAATTTAAGCTGTTCGTCATAATGTAACCGTCTGTATTCCTTTTCAATCCCTTGCTCTTGTACGTACTTCCTAATCGTTTCTTCACTTCCTCGTTGCCCTACTGTACTTACATCATACTTCTATCTTACTGTTTTTCGCAGCAAGCTGCGGGGAAATGCCCTCCTTTGATTATATTCATTGATCAATCGTGCCGAAAAGGAATGTCAGCGGTATGTGGACCCTATTTCCCCAGGTCGTGGTGGTGTGATCCTCTCCGGCAAAATACCAGCTGGCAAAATCCTTCCCCTCACGATATCCCTTCTGGCGCAAAAGGGCATCCACCCTGGTTTGCCAGGGTTCATAGTCACTGTCAAGTCCCTCACTGCCGTGGTCAAAGTAGAGCTTGTGCTGGCCGGGCGGGGGAAGGTGCTCATCAAGATAATCCAGCATTCCCTCACCAAGCACTGGCCAATGCGTGGAAAGGCAGGCGGCTTTTCCGAAAGTCGCGGGATACTCGCACAGGGCATAGAGCGAGATCAATCCCCCAAGGCTGGAGCCCATCAGGGCAGTGTTTTCGGGGTCCGAGAGGGTGCGGTAGCGTTGGTCAATCGCGGGTTTGAGAGTGCCAACCATCCATTCAAGATAGAGGTCAGACACTAATTTGCTTGTTGCGGTCTTTCCTAATGGGCGGCTTTCTTCAAAGAGGTCAATCCCAGTGGGATTGCTGAGCGCTTTAGCTGGCAGGTAATCGCCTGGACGGTTGAGGGTGCTTGAGATGGCAACTACGACAGGCGGAAAGATCTTTTCTTCCTCCGCAAGCCGGGTGATGGCCTGGTAAATTTTCCATCCTTCAGTCCCCTTCTTCCAGCGATCGAAAACAGTCTGTCCATCCTGTATATAGAGGACGGGAAAAGATTGGCTTGGATTGGCATGGTAAGCTTCCGGCAGCCAAACATCCACCCGTCTGCGATTGAGACCAGCGATATTGAGATCCCGATGCGTTTCCAACTGTGCTTTTTCCATGTCCGAACCTGTCCAAATAATTATACGAGTATAATGACCCCATTCCAAACGGAGGTTCTTCATGAAAAGTTATCGTTTAGATCCAGACAAGCTAAAGGCACAAACGCGCAACACTATTTTGATGTATGGCATCACTCTGGTAGTTCTGTTGGTCTTGAATTATTTTATGTATCGCGGCAGGGAGGTGACCAGCAACACCTTGCTGATGCTCGGTTTGATTGTTTTGATGTTCGCTTTTTTTGGATGGAATGCATTGAGGCAGCGCAAAGCTATTTGGGATCAGTATGAAATAATTGTGGATGAAACAGGTATCAAGCAAACGCAGCCTAAGGCGGCCGATATGTTTCTGCCACGAGCAGAAATCACGAATACGAAAGAATCCAAATACGGGTTGACGTTGATGGTTAAGGATGGTCAGCCTGTGATGGGGATACCGAAATTGCTTAGGCCAGCAGACTATGAGGAAATCAAGGAAATTGTCAATGGATGGCTGGCTGAATCCAAGCCGGTGGTGCTGGATGTGAATGTTATTTAAGAGGCGCAGGTAATCTTACCTGATGTTCAGAAAAAAAATCGAATCTGACTGTTTACCAGCAATTCTCAATATGGCCTAAATATCCATAGTAGCTGGAATAACAAATGCATCTACAGTGGGAAAGAGAGGATGCGATGGGAACGGAACTTAGAATCAGTCAAATGATCGAAGCAGTACACAAGGATATGGAAAGCTTTCCAGATCACCGCCGGGGACGAAACATCCAATATGAGATAGCGGATGCAGGGATGGGGGCCTTTTCAGTATTTTTCACACAATGCGCCTCGTTTCTGGAGCATCAACGTGAATTGAAACTGCTCAAAGGGCGCTCAAACATGGAAGGCATCTTTGCTGCTGATAATATACCCAGTGATAATCAGATCAGGAATTTATTGGACGAGATCAGTCCTGAAGCCTTGGGTCAAACCTGGGCACGGATAGATACACAAATGCAGGGAAGTAACTTGCTGGAGCCGTTCAGTGACAGCCAGGGACGGCTCTGGGTTGCCATCGATGGGACAGAATACTTCACATCATCGCAGATCCATTGTGAGCATTGCTCCCACCGGGAGCGTAATAACGGAAAGCTGGAATACTTTCACAGGGTAGTGACACCAGTCATTGTCCATTCCAGTCAGAATCAGGTTCTTGCGCTGGAGCCGGAGTTCATCAGTCCCCAGGATGGGCAAGAAAAACAGGATTGTGAGATCAAGGCGGCCAAGCGCTGGCTTGAAAAGCATGCCGGGCAACTTCGTTCGCAGAATGGGATTGTTTTGGGGGATGACTTATACAGCCGGGAACCTTTTTGTCAGGCAGTTTTGAAGGAAGGTTTACATTTTGTGCTTGTGTGCAAGCCAGAATCACATGAGATGCTCTATGAGAGTGTCGCTTTCATGGACAAAAGCCAACTCGTCGGAAGCAAGACAGAACGACGCTGGAACGGAAAATATGGAGAAATAACCCCATATCGTTTCGTTGACCAGATGCCTCTGAACAGACAAGCAGACTGTTTGAAAGTGAATTGGTTTCAGGTCATCATCACCAGAGAAGATAGCGGTGAATTGCTCTACAAAAACGCCTTCATCAGCGACCTGGAACTGTCTCAGGACAATATTGAAGAGATGGCACAGGCTGGTCGGGCACGCTGGAAGGTGGAAAATGAGAACAACAATGTGCTCAAGAATCATGGCTATCACCTGGAACACAACTTTGGTCATGGCAACCATCATTTGTCGGCCATCCTTCTAAGTTTGAACCTCCTGGCATTTTTGTTTCATAGCATTGCAGATCTTACAGACGAGCGACATCGGGCGATTCGGGAAGCATTGGTGAAGCGCAAAACCTTTTTCACCCATATTGAAGTTTTGATGAACTACCACGTTTATGAATCCTGGGATGACCTCTTGTGTTTCATGTTTGAGGGATTGGAACTGAACAAAACCTGAGAATGACAGAGTGTCTGTCGCCTGGCAGTTCTCTGATTATGCAGAGATGTTTTTGTGTTCCTCTGGTTCGTTTTGAATGAAAAATGTTAAAAGTTGTTAACCACTTGTAATCTTTTGCTCTCGTACATTCGAATTTATGCCTTGTCTGTCCAGTGAATTGTCGGCATTTTTCTTCATATTGAGAATTGCTGAAGTTTTACAGCCTTTCGAAAGGCAGAATTGCCAGAAGATCCAACACACCCGGAACTTAATGCCGGAAATCCACCAACTTTGGGTAATTCTGGCAATTCACATCCGTGAGATCGTGGTAAATGTATTTAGCTTAGTATGTATCCACAATGAGCGCTGCAATCCAAACATAATCGACGTCTACTACGGTCAAATGGATTTGTACCACCTGATTTCTATATATAGCTTGCCTCAATTTTGGTTGCTTTTCCTATGATTCTCGTTGTAAAATTCATAGAGACCTTAAATGCCTATTGACGTTGTCTTGGTGCCATCGCTGTCAGCGGACTGGCAGCCCAGGAGGACCACGACCTTATTGTTAAAGCGCTGCGCAAATTATAAGGAAAAGCCAACCAACCCTGATCATTTCTACACAAACCTGAGGAGGTAAAAGCAATGAACGAGAAAAAATTATGGTGGAAAGATGGCATTATCTACCAGATCTACCCGCGTTCCTTTCAGGACACCAACGCGGACGGCATCGGCGACCTGACCGGCATCATCCAACACCTCGATTACCTGCAGGAGCTCGGCATCGACGGCATCTGGCTCTCCCCCGTTACCCCCTCCCCCGACGTGGACTTTGGCTATGACGTTTCGGATTATCATACTATCGACCCGAAGTTTGGTAATCTGCAGGACTTTGACCGCCTGCTGAGTGAAGCGCACAAGCGTGACATCCACATTATCATGGATCTGGTGCTCAACCATACCTCCGACCAGCATCGCTGGTTCCAGGAGTCGCGCATGTCCCGCGGCAACCCTTACCACGACTGGTACCTCTGGCGGGATCCTGCCCCTGGTGGTGGCGCGCCGAACAACTGGAAATCCATTTTTGGCGGTCCTGGCTGGGAGTTTGACGAAAAGCTGGGTCAGTACTATTTCCACATGTTCAACAAGCATCAACCTGACTTGAATTGGCGCAATCCCGATGTACGCGCCACCATGTTGGATATCTTCCGCTATTGGCTGGATAAGGGCGTGGACGGCTTCAGACTGGACGTTTTCAATGCCTGGTACAAGGATGCCGACCTGCGTGATAACCCCAGGCTGCCTGGCATCCACCTCCGTCCCTTCGATAGTTATAAGCACATTTATGATGTCTCGCAACCCGAAATGATCCCAGCCCTGCAGGATATCCGCAAGATCCTGGATTCTTACCCGGATCGCTACGTGGTTGGCGAAACATTCCTGGCAGATTCTGCGCAAGCTCGTACCTACATTGGTGAAGACCGCCTGCATGCGGGTTTTGACTATGGCTACGCGAATACCCCCTTCAGCGCAAAAGCCTTTGGCAAAGCAATTCAATTCTGGGACAGCCTGCACGGAGAGAACGCCTGGCCAAACTACTTCCTCAATAACCACGATACCCCGCGTTCTTCCAGCCGCTACGCCGGACCCAATGATGATGCCAAATTGAAGCTGCTGGCAACCATGCACCTGACCGTGCGCGGAACCCCCTACCTCTATTATGGTGAGGAAATCGGCATGCGCGACATTTCGCTTTCCCGCGGGCAGATCCAGGACCCAGTTGGCAAACGCTATTGGCCTTTCAATAAAGGTCGCGACGGCTGCCGTTCACCAATGCAGTGGGATGCCCATCCTTTTGCAGGCTTCAGCACTGCTGAACCCTGGCTGCCTGTCCATCCTAACTATAAGGTCCGCAACGTCGCCAACCAGGCAGCCACAGCCGCCTCGCTGCTAAACTTTTACAAGAGCCTGATTGCGCTGAGGAGGCAGCATCCCGCGCTGCATGCAGGCGATCTGAGCCTGATCGACACCGGCGAGGACGCTCTTTTAGTCTACAAGCGCTTCACCTCCGAAGAAACGATGCTGGTCGTGCTCAATTTCTCCAAGAGCATGCAGAGTTTCACTCTCCCTGTGGCGGAATTCAACCACTGGGATCTCATCTTTACAGGCAACGAACCACTTACCAGTCAAATGACAGATTCGAACCTGGATCTGCCGCCTTATGGTTTTGCCATCCTGCTCTCACAAGCAGCCTGAGGAGAATTAAATGTTCGGAAGCCCCACCCTGATTGATCTGGCTGCCCCGTATGTAAACGGGTCATCTGCGGCTGACCGCGCTCAGACCGGACTGCCGCTGGACCGCTTCCTGCCTCCATATTACCCAGGCTCGATGTCTGGCTGGCTGCAGCGCTTTGCCCCACCCGGCAGCTTCGTACTGGACCCTTTCGGGCAGGATCCTTACGTCATTTTGGAACTGGCTCAGGCTGGCTATCGGGTGGTGGTCAGTGCCAACAATCCCATCGCAGCCTTCATTTTGGAAGTGATGGCGTCCGCTCCAAGTGCTGAAGAAATCAGTGAGGCTGTTCACGCTCTGGCAGAAATCAGGTCAGCAGAAGATTTACTGCTTGAGGACCAGATTAATACTTATTATCAGTTCGACTGCCCCAACCCGGAATGCCAGCAACTCGACCAAAAACCAAAACTACAGGTCGATTACCTGGTTTGGGCAGAAAGCGCGCTGGAGCCAGAACGTGCCTTTGGCAGTTGCCCACACTGCGGCAAACAAGCAGAATACCAGCTGACACAGGAGATGCTCGCCAGCAAAGAACCCCTGCCCGCCTTGAGCGTGCTCAAAGCAAGCCTGCTCGAGTTCTCCGCCAACCCTGGCGATCCACTGCGCGAGTTAATGGCAGATGTGATATCTTTCTACCCCCATCGCAGCCTGGCTTCTCTGCAGGCGATGCTGAGCCGCATCGACAGCCCGCTCATCACGCCGCGCCAGCGCACGCTTCTGCGAGCGCTTATCCTGAGCACCGCTGACCGGGTCAACCAACTTTGGACGCATCCAGGCGGGCGCAGCCGTCCACGCCAGCTTTTGTGTCCTCCTCTTTTCCAGGAGCTCAACCCCTGGCAAGCCCTGCTGGCCTCGCAAAAGGTGTGGAGCAAGATCGAGCAGGCAATTCCTCTGCGCGAGTGGCCGGCGCAGCCCCCTCAATTGGGGGGCATCAGCCTGTTCCGCGGGCGCCTGCGCGAACTGGACCCACCGCTCACACCGGGCCAGGTGGACGCCGTCATAACCTCCCTGCCACGCCGCAACCAGGCTTGGTGGAATCTGAGCGGGCTCTGGAGCAGTTGGCTCTGGGGGCGTGAAGGCAGCGCCACACTGCGCAACAGCCTGCTCAAGCAGCGCTATGACTGGACCTGGCATTCAACCGCTCTGCAAAAAGTGCTTGTGCAGCTCAGCAAACTCTTACAGCCAGGCGTGCCTGTGCTGCTGCAAATTACTGAGCTTGATCCCATGTTTGCCATGGCAGGCATTCTCGCAGCCCAAAACGCCGGTCTCAGCCTGCAGCAAATCGCTGCCAACGGCGAGATGAACGTTTTGCAAACCGCCTGGTGCTTCAGTCGCCCCAGCCGGAAAATTGCCCAGGGTATGTCCTTCTCCCGGGCGGTCAAAAAAGCGGCTGTACAGTTCCTGCAGAGCTATGGCGAGCCAGCAACTTACCTGCGCCTGTTCTGCGCGGTTTTCGTTTCACTGCTTTCAGAGGGATTTTTGGAAGGGCGCCCCAAGCCAGGTGAGACCCTCAACGACCTGCAGGAAGAAATTGACCAGGCTCTGACGGACCCGGGTCTTTTCTCCCGTTTCAACCCAGGCATGACGGCTGATACGGGCTTATACTGGCTGGTTGACGCAAGCGGCAGTGCCCAAACCGCCGCCGACCGCGCCGAAAGAGCCCTCCTGAACACGCTCCAAAACCAGCCCCTGCTTTCAATGAAGGCTGCCCTGGCAGCCGTAAACCTGAAACTTCCTGGTTTCCAAAACGTCGAAATGGAACTGGTGCAGGACATTCTCGAGTCTTATGCTGATCCAACGCCCGATTACAAAGCCTGGTCATTGCGTACTTTTGAAACAACGCAAGAACGTCAAAAGGATCTGAAAGCCATTTTCGAATTGATACAGTCCCTTGCAAATCGTATGGGCCTGACGCGAGAGATAAAACCCGAATCGATTGTTTGGTATGGAAAGAATGGTGCACCGGAATTCACGTTCTTCCCAATCATCACCACCGAATTTTCGGAACTGCTCATCCATAACCAGGATCTGCCAGGCAAGAAGCTGATCGTGCTTCCAGGCAGCCGCGCAAACCTGGCTGCCTTCAAACTGCGGCGCGACCCGCATCTGCAGTCACTCAAGACGGAGAATTGGAATATCGTTAAATTCCGCCAATTGCGCAATTTGAGTGATAATCCCCTGCTCAACCGGGATTTGTTCGCTTCCCAAATCGCTGGTGACCCGCCAGAGTACCGCTCTTCGCAGTTGGCATTGTTCTGATCGAGCAAGGTTGTAGCTGTAGATTTCCTGAACAGGGTCTGAACTATGGCACTAAAAGGGAGGGCGTCTATTTACCCGCAAAGTTAAGTATGGAGTGCTTGGGTAGTACCGAGCGATTGGGTAGCGCTTGGGTGACATCGAGCGCTTGGGTAGCGCTTGGGTGACATCGAGCGATTGGGTGACATCGAGCGATTGGGTAGGGTGGGTTGGCGTCAAATAACCTGCTCCAATCCAAACCTTGTGTTAGCCAACCCACCGGATAGTAATCTTGCATTGGTAATTGATTGTCATCCTTTATTAGTCCCCCAAATTGTCGCCATCCATTTAGGCCAACCCGCTCCCCCACAACCAGGGTTTGTCATCCTGAACGCAGTGAAGGATCTGAATTTTGTTATCAGATTCTTCGCTAAAAAAGCTCTTGACAAAGAATCCTTTGTTCGGTTTGTCGGAGAGAACCCGCAATAGTCTTATAAGAAACAAACAATATTTAGCGGTCTCATTCCCACCTACTTCGCTGTTACCTCGTCCGGCCTACAAGCAGTGTATCTGTCATCCTGAGGAACGAAGGATCTTGCCCCTCCATCATTAAGATTCTTCGCTGGCGCTTAGAATGACAGAGAATCCGTAGTTGTAGGGCGGAATGCGCTGGTACTTCGTCCGGCCTACAAGCGGTGTATCTGTTATCCTGAGGAACGAAGGATCTTGCCCCTCTATCATTAAGATTCTTCGCTGACGCTCAGAATGACAGACGGAACGCAAAATGACAGAGAATCCTTTGTTCGGTTTGTCGGAGTGAGCCCGCAATAGGCTTATAAGAAAGAAACATCATTTGGCGGTCTCATTCCGACCTACAAGAGGCATGCTTGTCATCCTGAGGAACGAAGGATCTTACCCCTCTGCCATAAGGATTCTTAGTTGTAGGGCGTGGTATGTGTTCGGCTTGTCGGAGTGAGCCCGCAACACATCCCCTGCAAGCCCACGTCCACCAGCGGTCTCATTCCGACCTACAAACTATTGTTGTACCTCTGAAAGAAGTGAAGAATCCAAGGGCTAACCTGCAAGACTCCTCGCCGGCGCTCAGAATGACAAACGATTCTTGTCATCCTGAGGAACGAAGGATCTTACCCCTCTGCCATAAAGATTCTTCGCTGGCGCTCCCTCGCGATGACACAAGAAGACCTTATTACTCGTAGGTCGGAATGATCATCTGCCTGCCCTGGCTTCGAATTAGCAAGAGCTGCTGACTGACTTTGACACACTGGAACAGGCAGGCCAGTTCCCTGTGAGGTGTGCTTACTCCGACACAACAGTCAGGGTAAGAATAAGCTCCTGGTCAGTGGGTTGGTTTTCTCAGATCCCTAAACTGTCAGCAATCCATTTACGCCAAACCACCCATCAACTCACACCGTCGGGTTCAAAAACAGAGCCCGACCCGCAAACCTGATTACGGCGTACCCTCTGTTGGCGTTGGTTCATCCGGCGGGGCTGTGGGCGTGGGCGTCTCGGTCGGCGTTAGAGTGGGGGTGGGAGTCACCGTCGGAGTCTCGGTCGGTGTGGGTGTGGGGCTTGGCGTGGGCGTTGGAAGCGTAAAGTACAAGGTGTATTTCTTCTGGACTTCCGTATTTTGAGTGCTGTGTAGAGTCACGCGCAGGGTAATCGTCTTGCCATCCAGCTCACTGACATCCCATTCCGCCAGTACCCCAGCGCTGCGCATCGGCGTCGTGATCCAATCTTCTTGCAGTGCGTTCCACTGGGTTGGATTCTCGCCCTCACCCCAGTGCAGTTTGTATTGTTTGAAGTTTGCCGTCGCGTCCACCACCCCCACCACCTGGAACGGATTTTGAGTGATTGGGTTTTGCAAATTTACCAGGTCAATGATCGGGCGGGGGTCATCCAGGCGGCATTCCCTCTCAGGCTTGATCACCAGCGGATCAGGGAAGCCGTATTTATCCGCCCAGGCTTTACCAGCGTCCGTCTTGAGCCATTTGATGGCGTCCTTGTCTTCCACGTTGATCGTCAGGGCTTCCTTGGTGAACTCAGAACAGGCAGGTGAAGCCTGCAGTCCGGTCCAGGAGTCGATCGTACTTTTTACCCAGAGGTCTTCTTCCTTGGGCAGAGGACCCTGATCTGAGGCAAAGACTTCCGTGCGTTGGCTGGGGCAATATTCGCTTGGCACAGTACCCGAGACAGAACAGATTGTCATATCCACCACGTCCGAAGGTCTGCCGAAGGAGGAGGCGCTGCCACCGCGCAACTGCTGAATGCCGGTCTGCATGATGTTTGCCCAAATCGGCGCGGCGCCGCTTACGCCGGAGGTGTTGACCATGGGCGTGTAGTCCGCGTTCCCCACCCACACCCCCACCACCAGGTCCGGGGTGTAGCCGACGGTCCAGTTGTCGCGGTAGTCATTGGTGGTGCCGGTTTTCACCGCCGCCTGGAAGGGCAGAGCCAGCACAGAGTTGGTGCCAAACATAGGCGCGCGGGCGTTGTTGTCGGATAGGATCGAAGAAAGCAGGTAGGCGTGTGCCGCTCGTACGATTTGTTCACCATTGCTCGGGACATATTCGTAAATAACATTACCCTTGTGATCGATCACCTTGGAAATCGCCACTGGCGCTACTTTGCGCCCCTCGTTTGCCAGCACCTGGTAAGCCCCCGTCAGCTCGAGCAGACTCACCTCACCGCCGCCCAGTGTCAGTGAGAGCCCATAGTCAGGTCGGTTCAGGCTGGTAATGCCCAGCCGGCGTGCAAGATTGATGAAACCATCCGGGTTTGGCGTTGTTGGGTCGTCGTAAATGCCCACGTACTCAAGCGCTTTGACAGCCGGGATGTTGTAGGAGTTCGCCAGTGCATCTCGCACGGTCACCGGACCGTGGAAGCGGCCGTCGTAGTTGACCGGCTCATAGCGCGGATTGGTATCGTTGGGGTCGCCAGAAGGCGCGAAACTCGCCGGCACGTCCCAAATCAGCGTGCCCGGGGTCCAATCCTTCTCAAATGCTGCCAGATATGTAAGCGGTTTGATCGCAGAACCTGGCTGGCGGGTCTGGGTCAATGCCATGTTCACCTGCCCGCTGATTTCCGGGTTATTGAAGTCAGCTGAGCCTACCATTGAGAGGATTTCGCCGGTTTTGGGGTCCATCGCGATCACCGCCCCGTTGGTGGCGTTATTCCCGGTCATCAACGCCAGCTGGTCTCGCACTGCCTTTTCAGCCTGCCGCTGCAAGTTCGGATCAAGAGTCGTGTAGATTGTAAAACCTGAACGGTAAATCGTCTGCGAGTCGAATTGCGACTCAAGCAGAGACTGAATGAACACCACCCAATGAGGAAATTCCATCACAAAATCCCGCTTGGTAAACTCGTAGGCTTCCAAGGTATTGGCAGCCTCAAGCGTTTGCATCGCGTTCAGGCAGACTGGTTCCAGATTTTCGCCGATTTCGATGCAGCCTTTTTCATTGCTGAGCTGATACATTAATAGCAGGACCGTTTTGTTACGATTTAGCGTGGCTTCACGGTTATTGTAGATGTCGTATTCAGCCGGCGCTTGCGGCAGACCTGCCAGGAAGGAGGATTGCCACAGCGTCAGGTCCGCGGCGGTAGTGTTGAAGTAAGTTTCGGCGGCAGCTTCAATGCCATACGAAAAATTGCCGTAGAAAATTTCGTTGAGGTAAAGTTCCAGCACCTGTTCCTTGGTATAGCGGCGCGTGATTTCTGCCGCGAGGATAATCTCGCGTGCTTTCCGTTCGTAGGATTGGACGAAGCGTTCGTCCGTCAGGAGCAGCATACGCGCCAACTGTTGGGTGATAGTGGAGGCGCCTGAAACGATCTCGCCGGAGGTGTAATTGGTATAGAGCGCGCGCGCCAAAGCCACAAGGTCGAAGCCGGGGTGGTTGTAGTATTCCTTATCTTCGGTAGCGATCGTCGCAGCGATCACGTAAGGTGAAATGCGTTCAAGCGGAACGTAAGTGCGTTTGCCGGCATTTGGATCGACGATTTCATAAAGGATATTGCCATTGCGGTCGAGGATGCGCGTGGTCTCAAACTGCGAGGCGCGATTTTGCAGCTCATCCACCGCCGGCAGGGTTTTGGCAATGTCAAAGTATTTGTAAATCGCGAAAGCCGCCACGCCCATCATCACCAACAAAAAGACGATCGCTCCAATCAGTAAAGTCTTTCCAAAACAGCCGCTTTTCTTTCCATTTTTGGGCGGCCTGGCTTTCTTTGCCTTTTTTCCGTTGCTTACAGCGACGGGATGGGGTTTGGTCTGCCCACTGAGCTTGTTGGGCTGGGTATGTGAAGTCACCACAGGTTGTGTGCCTTCCTTCGCCTGATCGACGTTGTTCGCAAAAGCCGTGGATGCCAGAACCGTAGCGTGCGGATCAACGACCTCCACTGCCTGCGGCAGCGGTTCAGCTTCAGGTTCGCTCATTTGGGGCAAATCTTCTAGCTGGGGCGGAATGGTCGGGATGTCATCGGGACTGAAGATGGTTTCAGGTTTACCTGCATCCATCACCGTCTGCGGCGCTTCACTCTGCGTCTTTGGATCGACCGCCCAGTGCCCGGTGCTAAAGTCTGTTATCTCCTCCGCTTCCCAATCGGGCTCGGGGAAAGTATCGACTTCTTTGAACCCTATCAGCTCCGTGAAAAAGCTGGAATCAGCAGGCGTTTCCGGCTCAGGCTCAAGTGTTGGCTCAGGCTCGGGTGCTTGCTCAGGTTCAGATACTTGCTCAGGTTCAGCGACTGGCTCAGGCTCAGCGACTTGCTCGGTTTCAGTAAATGGCTCGGACTCAGCAACTGGCTCAGGCTCAGCAACTGGCTCGGGTTCTGGGTTTGGTTCTGTAACCTCTTGCGCCTCTGTAGAGGGGTCTCGCAGATCATCACTGCCATAGCCCTCGAAAGTTTCAAATTTGCTGACCGGATCCAAGGCGGGGGTGTATCCGGGCGTCTCCCGGAAGGCACCCAACTCCTGGTATTCCGCGGGTTTGATTTGGTCTTTTTCGTTCTCGTCCATAGCATAGTCCATCCTGTTATCCATACTGCCATTTTAACATAAGCTGAAAAAGGAAGGTTCCCGTCAGGGCAATCGCATCTACAATAGTTTCCAGCGAAAAAAGTATTCTCCATTTCCTGGAATGTACGCAATTGATCAAAATCTTGACATGTTCCGCTAGTTGGCAGTCACCCCCTCCAGCGAAGCGGTGGGAGGGGGATTGAGGGGGTGGGTCATTGTATGAAGTCTTACCCCTCCAGCAAAGCACTGGTTGGAGATCCGTGTAGCGCAGCAAAATGGACAGTTACCAGGGATATCGGTAACGCCGTGGCATTCACCCCCTCCAGCGAAGCGTTGGGAGGGGATGGAGGACACGTATGCGCGCAGAGTGTATCGAATCTACTCAATTTCTCACAAAAAAAGTTGTTACCGATCTGTTTATAAGAAATCCATCTGCCTTTCCCTGTGCTATGTTCTTAACTCGTAAATTAACAAAACGCTAGTTCTATTGCGGTTTGAAAAAGTTTTTATTGTCCTATCACTAAATTCGGCAATATTCGACGACACCCCGCACTCCCATCCAGCGCAGCAATGGTCGGAGATCCGTGCAGCGCGCAGCGAAATGGAGACGGCTACCACGGATTTTGGTAATGCCGTAGCGCCTCAGCCCCTCCGGCGAAGAGCTGGGAGGGGGAAAAAGGGGGTGGGTCATTGTATGGAGTCTTACCCCTCCAGCAAATGCCCTGGTCGGAGATCCGTGTAGCGCGCAGCAAAATGGAGACGGCTACCACGGATTTTGGTAATGCCGTAGCGCCTCACCCCCTCTAGCGAAGCGTTGGGATGGGGACAAAGGGGGTGGGTCATTTTAGGAGTCTTACCCCCGCAGCGCAGCCAAAATCAAAGATGTATGTACCGCAGCAAAATGCCGACAACTACCACAGATATCGGTAACACCGTGGTATCCACCCCTCCAGCCCAGCAAAATGGAGACGGCTACCACGGATGTCGGTAATGACTTGGCTTTTCACCCCCTCCAGTGCAGCGGTAGGAGGGGGGCAAAGGGGGTGGATCATTACAGAAAAACTATTGTCCCTCATAATCCAGGCTATTTTTATCATCAACGATTAATTTACAGTTTATACTTAATCCATGCCTTCGGGACCCTACTTCACCACCGACCCCATCAGCCTCACGCTGGCGGCGGATCACGCCTTCGCGACCGATCTGGAAAGCCCGGATATCGTCTGGCAGTTGGAACTCGAGCCGGCTCAGCCGCTTTCGCTGCAAACCAGCCTGGGGTTGCAGGCGCAATCCTTCCGCATCTTTCCTTTCATCACCCGAAACAAGCACATCTACCAAAACCTGAACGAATATTTCTCCACTCCCCGCATCGACAGCCTCACCTCAAACTATGCCAAGCTGAACCTCTCACCCGACCCGGAAACGCAAGCCTCTTTCGAGTTTTGGGCGCGCGAGCCCTATGCTATCAGCGGGCGTGTCACGCTGCGCAACAGCGGCACGGAAAATGCCGAGCTGAGCGCGCGCGTGGCAGGCTTGCTGGTGCCGTTGGATGGCGGGCAGGGCATGTCGATCACGAAATTGGATTACAAAACCTACCTGCGCGGGCAAAGCGGCGAGCTAACCATCGCCCTGGTCATGGAAGGCACGCCCAAGCCGGTTATCAGCCCCAACCAGGCACTCGAGATCAGCCAGCTGCTCCAGCCGGGCGAAGAATTCTCCGTCCTCTGGCGCTGCAGTGCGGCATTCTCACCATCCAAAAGCCAGGAACGCGCACTCAAAGCTTTCCCCACCAACTGGCAGGCTGAAGTTGCCCGCCTTGAGGTAGCCGATCAAGCCCGTGGGCTCGAAATTGAAACGCCACTGCATGACTGGAACCTGGTCTTTAAAGCCATGCAGGATCAAGCCAACCTGCTCGTCAAAAAGCCGGAGGATCCTGAACAAGGGCTGCCTTTCTTTGACAGGCGCAACACCCACAACCCTGTTGGCAAGGCTTATGAGCCCAGATTTTGGAGTTTGAGCTCAGATCAGTCCTCGATCTTGGAGATCCGTCAGTTCTTGCGTACGCTTCTGCCCACCCAAACCCAATTAGCGGTCGACCTGATCCGTTCGATCCTCAAAAACCCTCAATACAAAAACGCGCCGCCATTCCCGCAGCTTGCCGCACTGGTCTGGGACGTCCACACCTACCATCAGCAGCCCTCATTCCTGGCGGAATGCCTGCCTGTGTTGGCAGAGCAAACCCTGCGCTGGTTCTCCCCGCAGCACGACCGCGACCAGGACGGACTGCCAGAGTGGCCAAACCCTGACCACGCCCGGCTTTCAGAGCTGATCAATTTTGACGTCTGGCGGGAAGAGTCTTTACCGACCCCCATCTCGAGCACCGAAAGCTTTGGGCTGGCAATCCTGCTCTCGGACGAGTTCGAAACCCTCCAACGGATGACGCGCGTGCTGGGCAACGAGCAGCTCTCCGCGCAAATCCGCCCTTACCAGGAACGCCTCCAGGCAGCCATCACCCGCTTTCGCTCCGAACAGCCCAACGCCTCCTTCATTGACCGCGACACCCACCGCGTCCTCCCATCCCAAAAAGTAATAGAGGTGCAGCTGCCCGATCCTAATTGGCAGAGTGTGCGGCTCGCAGCCCCCGCCAGGCTGAATATCCTGCTCAAGCATCACGCCTACTGCATGCCCGAGGACTTCCAGGTGGTTGGCGCGGATATTTATGGGCAGGAGCTGCGTGAAACCATCACATCCAGCAATATGACCTGGCTCACCTACGGCTTCCACATCACCACCGAAAGCGTCTTCTCGCGCTTTGACCGCCTGCAGAATTTGGAGGTTGCCAATGGATCAGTGCAGGTCTACACCAGCAATCTGGAAATCACCGATATCAGCCAGCAGTTGGGTTGGGAGGGGCAAGCCGGTGAGGCAGAACTGCCCGCCTGGGCAGCCCCGCAGGATTTCCGCTACCGTTTTGGTCTGCCCACCGACCTCAACCCCGCCAAAACCGATGGCGGCAGCGTGAACATTGGCTGGAATTGCCTCCTGATCGAGCACCTCAACCGCATTGGTGAAAAGAAGCTCGCCTTCGACCTGCTCAGCCGGCTGATAATGGGCTTCAGCGGCATGCTCAAGCGCGAGCACGCCCTGATGGAAAGCTTCACCAGCGACAGCGGCTCTTGCTGGGGAAAGCGCAACGGCATCCGCGGACTGCTGCCGCCGCTGCTGTTGCTTGAAGTGGCTGGAATCCAGATCGTCAATGAGCAGAAAGTCAGCATCTCAGGCGAGAACCCCTGCCCCTGGCCCTTGATTGTGCGCTTCAGGGGGCTGGAAGTGCGGCGGGATGGCAAGAACACCACCATCCAATTCCCCGATGGCACCCTCGCCCACCACTTCGGCAGCTCAGGTAAGCTGTTTACGGGGAAGTAAGGGTATCTCGCTTCAGCAATTTGAGAATGGTCAGCCTAAGGGCGTGATGTTGGGTCAATGCTTCTTGGGGGGTTGGGTATATGGGCATTGGTTGTTTGTGTCATCGCGAGGGAGCTTGCGACCGTGGCGATCTCTCCTTTCTTCCTCGACCGAATAGTAACAGCAAGATTGCCACACCCCCTTTCCGTACGCCCAAACGTGTGGTCCTCCTGCTCCGGGGGTTCGCAATGACAAGATTCAATCTGGTTCAAATAGCGACCAAACAAAAGGGGAAGATAGTCCGGATTGATCACATTGGTAGTGCGCATACAGGTGAGGAACTAAAGGTTTTGCTCTCGATAGCCTACAGACGGTTGCAAGCCAACCAAATGGAGTTGTTTTCCGAAGCACCTTCGTCACTGAGAGTGGGGATAAAGCGAACCTATTCAGGTTTGCTGTGGGAAGCGCTGTACAAGGAATATCAAAAGTTGGGATTTACTGAGATAGGGGACGAAGTATTTGAGAGTTTATGTCTCGCCAGGATAGTAGAGCCGACCTCAAAGATAGACAGTCTGCGGATCTTGGCAGATCTAGGAGTGAAAGTTCCATACAAAAACAAACTCTACCGAAGTCTGGAAAAAGCAGCAGAGCAAGGTTACCGTGAGATAATCAGCCAGGCTTGTTTTGAACACATTCAAGGCAAGAGGCTAAGTCTGGTGCTCTACGATGTCACCAGTTTGTACTTTGAGGTGCAGGAAGAAGATGGTTATCGCAAGCCGGGTCTGAGTAAAGAACGACGCTCAGAACCCCAGATCATCATTGGTCTGCTGGTGGATAAAAACGGCTTTCCTTTAGGCTTGCAAAGTTTTGAGGGCAACAAGGCTGAGACCAAGACCATTTTGCCAATTATTCAGGCATTTCAGACAGAACATCACCTGGATAAGGTGACTGTGGTGGCAGACGCAGCCATGCTGAGTGCCAGTAATCTTGCTGCACTCACGGAAGCAGGTTACAGCTATATTGTGGGTTCGCGCTTGAACAAGGTGCCTTATATCTTGCAAGAATATCAAAAGACTGACCAGATGCAGGATCAGCAGATTGTAGTTTCGCCACAGCAGGGATACAGGATTATCTATCAATACCGTAGCAAACGTGCTGCATTAGATCTTAGGAATATTGAAAAACAGATTAGTAAGGCGAAGAAAGCTCTGGCTGGTCAGATAGCTACCAACAGAACCAGGTTTCTGACCATTGATGCACAAAGCAAGCGTTTGAACTTGGAACTGCTTGACAAAGCCAGGGCATTGGCTGGGATTAAAGGTTATGTGACCAATCTGGAGATTCCCGATGATGAGGTGATAGCTTGTTACCATCAACTCCTCCAGGTGGAAGCATCCTTCCGTATGGCCAAGTCTGATCTAAAAGCTCGACCTGTTTATCACCGAAAACGGGATGCCATTGAAGCACATCTCACAATTGTCCTGGCAGCTTTGGCAATAGGCCGGAACATTGAGGCTCAAACTGGCATAAGTATCAAACAATTCGTAAAACTTCTCAGACCCATCCGTACTGGTGTTATCAACATCAACGGGAGCGAAATGGTTGCTGAGCCTGAAGTTCCCGCCTCAGCAAAATTGATTTTGGATAACCTTTCCTCAGGACACAAAAAAGGGAAACGCAGGTAGTAATGCTACAGAGAACTCAACAAAGAAACTTGTAGAAATCTTTCGATTAAAACACTCTATCAGCAATATTTATTTCAGTTCAAACTACGTTGAGTTAAAATTTTTTATTGTTTTTTACTAAGAAGATGCCTGGTTGTTATCCGCAGCATTTGCTTTGTCCTGTTTTTGGGCATACCACGAGGTAATTCGCTTTGGGGAAAAGTGCTTTATCATCGATTTTTCATTTTTCAATCCAAACCAGTAATAATTATCAGGTGAGAAGAAAGGAATCTTGGTGCTGGCACTTACTTTCTCCCAATCGATGGGGGGATTTTGCAAAATCTTTGCAAACCAGGTTTCTGGTTTGGAGAAAGGTGACTTGTTAATTGCTTTCTCAAGTTGTTCTTGTAATGCTTTTTTCATGGATTGGTAGCTTCGGCGTCCCAGATAAATTAAGCCGAGATAACCAAAAATTATGATATTAATTGGGAGTGCATGCTCAACATATAATTCCAACAGCTTGTAGCCTGCGGTTCCTAGCATTGTCCGTAAAAAAAGTTCTACCATGATCGCCTTATTTGGATGGGGAGATTTATTTCTCCCCATCCAGAAAATAGTTGTTTTATTCTTCGACTTCGACTACTGGGGCACCAGCAATTTCTTCCCATTTCCTTGTGTTCTTCAAGAAGAGGAAGATCCCTCCGCCAAGCAATGCAGCCAAGACGACCAAACCAATAGGTCCACCTAGTAATTTGACCGCATTCACAAATAACCAGTTGGGCCACAAGAAGCCATCAGCAATGCTTGTAATCTGAACGGCGCTCTCAGGCAGAGAGAAACCAGATTCGATTGCGGCGCTGGTGAAGAATGGCGACATTGCTGTAGCAATATAAAAACCTACGCCCAATTCTAAGATACCAGCAACAATCATGCGAACGATGTTACCTTTCATAACCGGAGCCATCAATGCGACGACAAACGGGATCACGGCCAGGTCCGCAAACAGAATTACCCGGTTACCAGGCAGGATGATGCTTAGCAAAATCGCAATCGGAACCAGTACCAAAGCAGCCGAAATGGCTGAAGGATGACCTGTCAGAATGGCAGCATCCAAGCCGATGTAGATCTCGCGCCCGGAAGCTCGTTTCTGCATGAATTCGCTGGCGGCTTCTGAAACTGGAATGAGGCCTTCCATCAAGATGGAAACCATTCGTGGCAGCAGCAGCATGACAGCGGCAAGATTCATTGCAACACCCAAAATATCCGCGATTACTTTCAGAGCAGTTTTATCAGCAGGCACCTTGAAGGCATAAGCCAAAATACCCAGAACCAAACCGATAATGAAACCCATTACAACAGGTTCACCAAACAGACCCCACTTCTTGCGAATTGATTCCGGATCAGCCTGAAGTTTGCGCAGACCTGGGATCTTTTCAAAAATCCAGTTAACCAAGATCGCAAACGGCACACCAGGAGCAGAAGTCAAGTGAGGAATTGAAATTCCAGGGACATTATAGAAGTGTTGAACGGCTTTGGCTGTCCAGTCACCCAGAAACAATGCTAACGCAGCAGCGATCGCGGCAGCTATAAAACCATAAACCACGTTATTGGTAGCAATGGAGACAAGGGAGCCAAGGAATGCAAAGTGCCAGAAATTCCACACATCGACATTGAGGGTTTTAGTCAGTCTTAAAGCGAGGAAAACAACATTAACCAAAAGAGCAATCGGAATGACAGCCAAACCAACATTGGTGCCAAAAGCGATCGACGCAGCAGCTGGCCAACCCACATCAAAAATATCCCGTTCAATGCCAAGATTTGCTGTGAGAGCTTGACCAACATTAGTCAATACACTGCCCATCAGGCCGGTCACTAAATTGATACCAATAAAGGCGATACCTACGGTGATGCCTGCTCGGAAGGCACGACCAAATTTGGCACCCATCACCAAAGCCAAGATAATGATAATCACTGGCAATAGAATTGTGGAGCCAAAGGTATCAAAAAAAGCTTTTAATCCAGCAAGAATTGAATCCATCTTATTGTCCTTTCAAAGCTAATATAAATATCTACTAACGATAAAAAATCTACGACTTAAGTTTCTCAATAATTTGTTCGATAACCGCCTCCTTTCCAATTCCTGTTAGAAACGCCAGTGTTTGAATTACTGGTTTTCCATGATCAGTAGCAACTGGAGTTGTCGTTACGATCAAATCGGCATCCTGCGCAAGGCTCGGTACCTCACTCGCCTTGCACTGACGGATTGTGGCTTGTATGCCGCGCTTTTCCAAGGCTTCTTCGATAGCTTTGGCAACTACGGTCGAAGTGGCAATGGCAGTCCCGCATGCTACCAGAATTCTTTTCTTACCAATCATCGTATTCTCCTTCTTAATAACTACTTATAAGTGAAACCGGACTCAATTTGATTTTGGATCGGTTTCTGATTTAGCAAAAGCAGCCAATACTTCTTTTGGATCTGTGGCTGTCATTAATAACTCCAAGAGATCTGTATTTTGCACCACGCCAGCCACCTCCTGCAGCATTTCAATTTGCGCGTGAGGCTCATCGAGCGCCAGGAGGAATACAATATGTACATTAATCGACTCGTCAGGCACAACCATATTCTGAAATGTCACGGGTTTGGCTAAGGTCGCCATGGCGACAGCCGATTTTTTTACATGCTCGATATCCGTATGTGGAATGGCGACATTAATTTCTCCATCTAAAGGTAAACCAGTTGGTAATGTTTTTTCTCGATTTATAACAGCTTCTACGTAAGAGTCTTTGACCAATCCAGCATTAAACAGCGTCTCTCCTAACTGACAGATAACATCGCTGCTGGTTTCCGCCTCCAATCCAAGTAGGATAGATGATTTTGATAAGTACTGGTCTAAAGACATAATGTTTTCTCTAATATTTCCGTGTTATTCATCTGGAATCTATATTAATCCTTATTCTAAAAATAATCAATAAAGTACTAATTCCGGTGTCTCAAGAACGGTAACCAGATCCGCCAAAAATGATGCCGCAACAGCACCGTCTACAACACGGTGGTCAGCACCAAGTGTCAGATTCATCATCGGACGAACAGCAATAGTGTCATTTTCATCAACCACAACAGGTTTTCGAACCAGTCCACCCACTGCCAGGATGGCTGACTGCGGAGGATTTATGATAGCTGTGAACGAACCAATTCCGAACATCCCCAAGTTGGATATGGTAAATGTTCCGCCTGTTACTTGCTCGGCTGTGAGCGCCCCGGTACGTGCTTGGTTGGTCAGATATCGAAGCTGCGTGTTAATTTCACGAAGCGATAGTTTATTTGCGCTATGAATCACTGGAACAATCAAGCCGTCGTCGATAGCTGTGGCTATCCCAATATTCGCATCCTCTGATAAAAGGATTTTATCATCTTGCAGGGAAGCATTCAGATATGGATGCCGCCCCAAAGCCCAGGTTACCATTTTCACCAGAAATGCGGTAACAGAAATCGCCAGCTGCCCTTCTTTTTCTGCCAACATATTAATCTGCTTTCTTGCAGATTCAGAGGAGGTCATGTCTACTTCAACTGTGATGTAGATGTGGGGTGTGGATTGATAGCTTGCTGTTAATCTTTCGGCTATTCGTTTACGTTTTCCTACGAGTGGAACTGAAGTCGTCACACCAGCCCGGAAAATCGTCGTTGGTGCCTGCATGGGCACATCTGCTGCCTGTATACGACCTCTTGGTCCGGAACCTGAAAGAACTCCCAGGTCTATGCCCCTTTCTTCAGCCAGGCTGCGTGCCGCAGGGGTGGCTGGGACGCTTACCCGTGGGGTAACCTGCTCCTTCATTCTTTCGGCGAAGGCTTCAACATCCTTGCGGGTCACCTTGGAACCGCTTGGAGACACCTGTTCCAGTTGAACGCCCAGATCTTTCGATACTTTTTCAGCCAAAGGTGTGGCATGTAAGGTAGATTTTGCAGTCACTGTGTCTTTTGAAGCTTCTTCTGGTTTAGAGATTGTTGTTTCCACTGTTTTCTCGCCAATAGGAATGCTATCCAGAGATTCACCCTCTTTGAGAATATAAGCAACAACTTTGGTTACAGGAGCTTCATCATTTTCGTGGTAAAGAATGTTAGCCAGAATACCGCTTTCAGGAGCTTCGATTTCGCTGACGATTTTGTCGGTTTCTACTTCAATAACGGATTCGCCTTTTTCAATCCGATCACCTTCGTTTTTTAACCAAGAAATGATGGTAACAACTTCCTGGTCCATATCCATCTTTGGCATTATAAAAGGGGTAGGCATTAGCGGCTTCCTTTCCTAGTACTTATTGCTAACGATCGCGCGGATCTCAGCTTCGATATCATCTTCCTGGGGAACAGCGGCTGCTTCAAGAAAACGATTATAAGGAATGGGAACATCTTTCCCGGTCAGCCGGCGCATAGGTGCATCCAGGTAGTCAAAAGCTTCACTGGAAGAAACGACAGCCATGACCTCTCCAGCCCAACCACCAGTCTGCACTGCTTCGTGTACTACCAACAAACGCCCAGTTTTCTTCACAGAATTGATAATCGCCTGGGTATCCATCGGTCTCAAGGTGCGCAGATCCAGCACTTCCACGCTGATACCTTCCTGGCTCAGTTTTTTGGCTACCGCCAGTGATTTCTGAACCATAATCCCTGAAGTCACCACAGTAATATCGCTGCCAACATGCTTAATATCCGCCACACCCAAAGGTATGGTGTATTCGCCCTCAGGAACCTCTCCCTTCACTTTATAGAGCAGTTTGTGCTCCACAAAACAAACCGGGTTAGGGTCTCTGATTGCACTGAGCAACAAACCCTTGGCATCATAGGCAGTACTGGGAGCCACCACTTTGATCCCAGGAATGTGCATCAAGATGCTCTCCAGGGATTGTGAATGTTGGGCTGCCGCACCGGTGCCAGAACCTCCAGGTAAACGCACTACCATGGGGACGGTTGCTTTACCTCCAAACATATATCGTGCTTTCGCAGCCTGATTCATGAGTGGTTCCAATGCTAGCAAAACGAAATCCATGAACATTAACTCTGCGATTGGTTTCATACCCACCATGGCTGCGCCTGCTGCCGCGCCAACAATCGCTAATTCGGAGATCGGTGTTTCGCGGATACGGTCTGGTCCAAACTCAGCCAGCATGCCCGCGCTTACTCCAAAGGCGCCGCCATAGGTGCCAATATCTTCTCCAATTAAGAATACGTTTTCATCGCGACGCATTTCTTCAACCATTGCGTCGTGGATGGCTTCACGGTAAGTAATCTCAGGCATATACCCACTCCATAACGTCTTTTACATCCGGTTCCGGTGAATTTTCTGCAAATGTCACAGATTCATCTATTACTTCGCTCATCTCTTCCTTAATTTTGCTGATAGACTGATCGTTAATCAGATTGGCAGTTAACAGCAACTTTTCAAAACGGATAATTGGATCTTCAACCGACTTCCAGTAGTCGATCTCCTCCTTAGTGCGATACAGATTACGATCGCTTTTCGAATGTCCAAAGTAGCGATAGGTCTGTGCTTCAACAAATACAGGTCCTTTCCCGGAACGAGCGTTCTCAGCTGCATTGCGGATGAACTCATAAACAGCTAGCACATCATTTCCATCAATGTAATATCCAGGGATGCCATAAGCTGCCGCACGATCCTTGAAGGGCGTTTTAGCTGAGACACGTGCCACATTGGCAGACATGCCATATTGATTGTTTTCACATAAGTACAAGATAGGCAGATCCCAAATTGCAGCCATATTTAGCGACTCATGGAAAATGCCTTCGTTAGCAGCTCCGTCCCCAAAAATAGTGAGTACGATCTGCTCTGTCTTCTTCATCTGAATTGCCAGCCCCACACCCGCTGCAAGCTGCAACCCACCACCTACAATACCGTTAGCTCCCAGGTTATTAGCAGTGACATCAGCGATGTGCATAGAGCCACCGCGTCCCCGGCAGTAGCCAGTTTCCTTACCCAAAAATTCCGCCATCATCTTGTTTACATCTGCGCCACTGGCAATGAAATGCCCATGTCCGCGGTGATGATTGAGTAAATAGTCACCTTTAGTGATGGCAAAGCCAGTGCCTACCGCCACAGCTTCCTGCCCGGCTGAGAGATGCATCGTACCGTGAACCTTGCCAAGTGCGTACTGTTTATCCGCCATCTCTTCAAATAAACGGATCTTGACCATCGTCCGATACATATCGACCAGCTGTTCTTGGCTAAGCCCTAATTCTTTTGACTTAACAAGCACATCAGTCGTTTCAAAATTGTCAAACTCTTCTTTCTTCCAGGTTGTCATAAATTTTCCTTCTTATACGTATCAAATAGCTTCTAACTCTTTTGTGCGATTTATTACACCTTGCGCCGTATTGGCATCTGTCACTAAAACATTTACATGCTTTCCGCGAATCGCTCCAATAATTGGATCGATTTTGTGTGGACCACCCGAAACGCCTATGCGCAGTGGTATGTTTCCTAAATCTTCCAAAGAGATACCAATCGTTCTTTCCTGAAGTTCAGAATGTAAAGGATGGCCGAAAATATCAATAAATATTCCGCAAACATCACCTATTGCCCCTGTGTCGCAAATTTCTTGCATCTCTTTTTCTGGAAGATAGCCGGCTAATACGTAAGGTGAAACTTCGGGTTTGGCACTACCGATTCCCAACAAAGCCACATCAGCATGACTGCCGAGCTGGAAGGTTTCAAGAATGTCTTTGCTCTCTTTTAATACACTTGCCAGTTGAGCACTTTCAACCAGAAAAGGCGCGCTCAGATAGACCCCCTCACCACCCAGTTTGTCCACCAGGCGGTTAACTATTGCAATCCCGTGGTATTGTTTGATGCGAGCGCCGAATGAACCGAGCAACTGAACGATACGAATCCCAGGAATAGGCGTCTCAAATTGAAGTTCATCCACTGTCGCACTGATTGCCGTGCCCCAGGAAGTGCCGAGTGTCTGGCCAGGCTTCAATTCTTCCTCTATATACCGGGCAGCTGCCTTGCCCAAAGAAGTTAACAGAGCCTGTCCACCCGGTTGCTCTACAACAATGGCAGTCTGTAGACCAAATTGTTGGCAAAGAAGTTTTTCGAGTTCTGTATTGTGAATTACGGGGCGTTCGATATGAATCCTGACCAAACCAAGTCTTCTTGCATCTGTCAGCATTCGTGAGACCATCGATCTGGAAACATCCATTATTTTCGCAATCTGGGATTGGGATTGTCCTTTGAGATAATACATTGCTGCAGCATCTGCCAGGATGTTCAATCGATTGGGACTCACTTTATTGTTCGGCAAGGCTTCTCCTAATCTCACATTTGTTCATTTGGATTCATATATGTGATATTATCACGATGTTTATATTTTGTCCAGTCCCTTTCACAGATTTAACAATAGAAAGACAGTTTTCAATTATCAGGATGATTCTAATGAAACTACTTGCGTCAAACTGTGTATTTCCAACACCAGATATTCACAAAACTGCTGAGTACTATGTTGAAAAGCTGGGGTTCAGGCGGATGGACTATCTGGGCGTCAAAGAGAAGCACATCTGTCTCTATCGGGATGGGGTTGAGTTCATCCTGACACAAGCCGACAGTCAGCGGGTCTTTCCTAATCGGGAATTATATGGATATGGCGAAGACGCCTATGTCATCACACAAAGCCAGCAGGAACTGCAGGACGAGTTTGAGAAAAACGGGGTCACCATTATTCAGCGGCTGCACAAAACAGACTATCACAACCAGGAGTTCTCGATTGAGGACATCGATGGAAGGTGTATTTGTTTTGGAATTAAGCAATCCTGACAGCTAAGGAGTTTTCTCTGCGTACCACGCGGAGCTGAATCCAAAAAGGTTTTTTACTTACGCTCCAGAGTTTCACATTTTCGTGCTCTGAAAATAGTAGTCTGTCAAACCTCAATTAGAGGATAGAGATGTTTTAACTTAATGCGAGCATCTGCGGTCGTAAACCGCCAAAGCACCTTAACAACTTGAGCGTTGCGTTCATCTTCCCAAGCCCTTATCTC